>OLSE01000062.1_pt1 | contig 150622 bp, 176 predicted proteins | sample 1673191 | NCBI WGS metagenome assembly OLSE01 (sample SAMEA3136764, study PRJEB25190) | human gut metagenome | biome: human gut; feature: human-associated habitat; material: faeces | place: Austria | collected 2013
GGGGCGCGCGTTTTGCATCCGGCGGCAGCCGCCGTTTTTCAAGCGCCGGTGCGGCACGTTTATTTCATATCGTTTCTGCGGTGCAGCGCAACGGCGCATGCCGTCATGCCCATCAGCGCAAACACCGTGCACAGCATGCCTGCCCAGATGCCGAACCGCTGCGCCACCGCGCCTGTGATATACGGCATTAAAACCGCGCCCACGCCCGCTGCGGGAAGCATCACGCCGAGGCCCGCGCCGGAGAGCGCATTCCCCGCCGCGACAGCCGTCGGGTTCACGCCTGCAATGGCCAGGCCGAACAGGAACAGGCAGATCAGCGCAGATGCGGGCGTTTTTGCCATTAGAAGCAGGATATAGGTGCCTACGCAGCATGCGGACATCAGCGAAAGGGTGCGGAAGCTGTTTTTTACCGGGAAAACAAATGCGATGCACAGACGCCCGGCCAGCATTGCGCCCCAGATGACCGTAACGGTCATCTGGCCCGCCGGGCCCGAGAGGATGCCCACATCCTTGAAATATGTCACCATCCAGCCCGTGACGCTGATCTCCGTGCAGTTTTGAAAAAAGACAAGCCCGGTCAGCACCCAAAAACGGGGCGAACGCAGAAAAGACCAGTCGTTTTTGACACGCGCGCCGTCTCCTGTGCGGCCCGGCAGACCCGCCAACGCGAACACGCCCCACAGCGCCGCGCCGCACAGTGCAAGGCCTGCCATGGGCGCCCACCAGGGCAGCCCGCCCATACCCAGCGCCGCAATAAACAGCGGGCACAGCAGCGACCCCGTGGCAAAGCATGCATGGATGAGATTCATGCATTTCGTGCGCTCCCGTGCATGCGCCGCGATAAGCGCGCTGCTGGTGTTCAGCGTTGTGCCCTTGGCCACGCCCACCAATGTGAAAGCGGCCAGCAGCGCCCACGGGCTTCCCGTGAGGATCATTGCGCCGTAACCCAGCGCCGCACCGCCCGCCAGCATAAGAACGGTGCGCCGCTGGCCCCAGTGCGCGGGCAGCATGCCCGCGGCAAAGCCCGCCGCAAGGTTGCCCACGCTCAGCATGGCCAGCAGCAGGCCGCTCCACTGGTAGCTCAGGCCGTACCGTTCCTGCAAAAGCGCCATCACCACTCCGCCACTGCTGGCGCACACACCATTGAGCAGCATGGCCGGATATGCGCAGGCCGCCTTGTTTTGCCGCAAAGCATTCATAAAACATCCTCCAGGCAAAGTAATGCCGCAGGCCTTTCCCGACCCGCAGCTATGGGTGCGGCGCTTTTGGCGCGGCGCCCGTCTTTTTGTATTCCAGTGTAGAAAAAAACGCCCGCCCCGTCAAGCGGGCAGGCGCAAAACCGCAAGAATGGCATGTGGGAACGGGATTTCCGCAATTTGTGCAAATCCTGCTCCCCGCCGCTTTGCCGCTATCTGCGGCGCGCGGCCAGCAGCGCCCGCACAGCATCCGCATCCGGACAGGCCAGTGCCTCCTTCGCCGTGCAAAGCGCTTCTTCCTCCGTCCAGCGTGAAACAGTCCGGCGCACTTCCGGCAGAGCGGAGGGCCCAGCACTGAAAGAATCCAGGCCAAACGCCATCCACAGAGGAATAAGACACGGGTCTGCTGCAGCTTCGCCGCACATGCACACCGGCACATCTGCCGCACGGCCCGCGGCGATCACATCCCGAATGCTGCGCAGCACCGCCGGATGGCAGGGTGCATATAGCTCCGCAATGTCTGCATTGCCCCGGTCCGCGGCTAAAATGTACTGCACCAGGTCGTTGGTGCCAATGCTGAAAAAATCCGCCTCCTTCGCCAGCAGATCCGCAATGACAGCGGCGGCCGGCGTTTCGATCATCACGCCCAGAGAAATCGCCCCGTCAAATGCAACGCCCCTCGCGGAAAGCGCCTGCTTTTCCTGCTCCAGCATCGTCCGTGCAGCGCGCAGCTCCTGTACGCCCGTCACCATTGGCAGCATGAGCCTGATGTTCCCACGCTCTGCCCCCGCGCGCAGCAGCGCCCGAAGCTGCGTGCGGAACACCTCAGGCCGGGCAAGGCAGTAGCGGATGCCCCGGCGGCCCAGGTAAGGATTCTCCTCCTTTTCCTGTCCCAGATACGGCAGCGCCTTGTCGCCGCCGATATCCAACGTACGGACAACCGCGGGCCTGTCCCCCATAGCGCGGGACACCGATGCATAAGCTTCGTACTGCTCCTCCTCCGTGGGCAAGGATGTACGTCCCATAAACAGAAATTCCGTCCGCAGCAGCCCGACTCCTTCCGCCCCGGCTTCATCCGCCGCAGCGGTCTGCCCCACGCCGCCGATATTGGCGTACAGCGCGTACCTTTGGCCGCGGGCGCTCACCGCCGGGCCCGCGCGGTACGCCTGCAGCGCCTCCGCCTGTCTTTTCTCCTTCTCCTGTTTTTTCCGGTACCGCGCCAGCTCCGCCCCGCTTGGAGATACGATCACCGCGCCCTGCCCGCCGTCCACGACGACATCCTCCCCGCTCCGCAGCACAGACGCGGCCCCCGCGGCTCCCAGTACGGCGGGAAGGCCCAACGCACGCGCCAGAATGGCGGCATGGCTCGTCATGCCGCCGCATTCCGCCACAAAAGCGGCAACATTTTCCCGGTTCACGCTCACGGTCATGGAAGGCGTGAGATCCCATGCAATCAGCACGGTGCCCGGAGGCACGTCCGGGATGGACGCTTCACTGCGCCCCAGCAAAATCGCCAGCAGGCGGGCGCGGATATCCTCTATGTCCGCGGCACGCTGCGCCAGCAATTCGTCGCCTGCCGCGGCAAACAGCTGGATGTATGACGCACACACTGCGTCCAAAGCGGCTTCCGCGCATTCGCCCGCTTCAATGCGGCTGTCTGTCTGCGCAAGCAGAGCCGGGTCGTTTGCCATCAGGATCTGGCTGGCGAGGATGTCCGCCTCCTGTCCGTCCAGGCGCGCGCGCAGCGCGTCCGCCATAGCCTGCGTCCGCTGTGCAAATGCCTGCACGGCCGTGCGCAGGCGTGCTTTCTCCTGCTGCACGCCCGCGAAGTGGACCTGTGTGTAATCAAGGCTCCCCTCCGCAATAACCACGGCCCGGCCGATGCCGACGCCAGGGGAGACGCCTACGCCTTGCAGCAACATGTTCCTCTTCCCTTTCCCGGTATTCCGCTTAAAAGGTATTCAGCAGCTTCAATATTTCTTCCTTTGTGGCCAGCTCATCGGAAAACGCCGTCGCGCTGCCCGCGGCCGCGCCCATGCGCAGAGCGTAGGAATAGGTGCCCAGCTTGAGGTAACCGGCCAAAAAGCCCGCCACCATGGAATCGCCCGCACCCACTGCATTGCGCACCGTGCCCCGCGGAACGCCGATCTCCTGGAACTGACCCGTTTCGTCCAGCAGGATCGCACCGTCGCCCGCCAGAGAAACGAGCACGTTGCGCGCGCCCTTGTCCTGCAGCTTTGCGGCGCATGCACGGATATCATCCCCGGTTTTCAGTGTGCGGCCGAACAGCTCGCCCAACTCGTGCTGGTTTGGCTTGATAAGGAACGGGCGGTACTTCAGAACATTCAGCAGAAGATCCCCCGTGGCATCCACTGTGACGCGCACCTTCTTTTCTTGCAGCGCGGCCATGATCTTCTCATAGATATCGCCCGGCATACCCGCGGGAATACTGCCCGCCAGAACAAGGTCGTCGCCGTCCGTGACGGCGTCCAGCTTTTTGTACAGCAGCGCCAGCGCCGCCGGGCCTATGTCCGGCCCTTTGCCGTTGATCTCCGTCTCGCAGGCGCCGCGAATTTTCACATTGATGCGGGTCATCCCGTTTTGCAGACGGATAAAATCCGTGCGCAGCCCTTTTCTTTGCAGCGCGTTTTCAACGGCATCGCCTGTGAAGCCCGCCAAAAAGCCTAGCGCCACATTTTCTATGCCCAGGTTCGTCAGCACCGTGGAGACGTTGATCCCCTTGCCGCCGCAATAGACCGCCTCATCGCCGGTCCGGTTCACAGTTCCTTGCGTCAGGTGCTCCAGCTGCACCACATAGTCGATGGCCGGATTGAATGTAACTGTATAGATCATATGTTTGCCTCCTTGATCGTTGATGCTATCATAACACTGCATGCGTTCAATTTCAAATATTTCCCACCGCGCACGAAGCCTGAGTTTTCCGGCGGAAAACGTGCGGAAAATGTCTTTTGTTAACGTTTCCTTTACAAACAGGGACTTGCAAGCGGCGAAAGCTGGTGTATAATATTGAACAAAGGAAACTTTTTCTTTTCTCCATGAGGGAGTAGTTCACGCCCCCGCCGGGGCGGTTTTAAGTCAACAGCATGGCCCGCACACGGACCTGGCTTAAAAGTAAGAGCGAGACTCATGTGTGGCGCCAAGCCGCACGTGGGTCTTTTTTCTTATCCAGGCCTCTTGACGGACAGGGATATGCCCCACAGGCCGCCCCTGCATTTTGCCGGGGTCTGGTATTGTGCGTGGCTTTTTTGCGTTGTTCCCCCATGCCGGGCGCTCGGCGCATGTTCCGCGGATGAAAAACAGCTTGCTGTTTTTTCATAGAAACACCAAATTGGGAAACCCTTGAAACGAGAAAGGATGTTGTGTGTTGAAGTTTTATTGTGAGGAGGCCGGCCGGGCGCTTGCCGAACTGAAGAGCACCCCGGACGGCCTTACCGACGCGGAAGCCGCCAGGCGGCTGGCCGAAAAAGGCCCCAACAAGCTGGCCGAAGGAAAAAAGGTCACAACGCTGCAGCGCTTTCTGCAGCAGCTGAGCGACCCTATGATCATTATCCTGCTTGTTGCGGCGGCAGTGTCCGGTGTAACGGCGGCTTATTCGGGCGAAAGCTTTGCGGATGTGTTCATCATCCTTATCGTCGTGCTCATCAACGCCGTACTCGGCGTGTATCAGGAGAGCAAGGCGGAAAAAGCCATTGAGGCGCTGCAGGAAATGACGGCCGCCACCAGTAAGGTGATCCGCGGCGGCAAACAGGTCTCGCTGAAAAGCGAGGAGCTGGTGCCGGGCGACGTTGTCGTTCTGGAAGCCGGCGACGCCGTGCCCGCAGACGGCCGCATTCTGGAGAGCGCCAGCCTGAAGATCGAGGAAGCCGCGCTCACGGGCGAAAGCGTACCCGTGAACAAAGTCGTTTCCGCACTGGGCCTCGACGACGGCAAGGACGTCCCCCTGGGCGACCGCAAAAACATGGCCTATATGGGCAGCACCGTAGTATACGGCCGCGGACGTGTCCTCATCACGGGCACCGGTATGGACACCGAGATGGGCAAGATCGCAGGCGCGCTGGCGCAGGCCGAAGAGGGACAGACTCCGCTGCAGAAAAAGCTGGCGCAGCTCAGTAAGATCCTGAGCTGGCTGGTGCTCGGCATCTGCGTATTCATCTTCGCCTTCAGCCTTATCAAGGCGGGCGATTTCCACCTCGACGTCATCATCAGTACGTTCATGGTAGCGGTCAGTCTTGCCGTCGCGGCCATCCCCGAGGGCCTTGCCACCGTCGTTACCATCGTACTCTCCATCGGCGTAACGAACATGTCCAAGCGCAATGCCGTCATCCGCCGCCTTACGGCTGTGGAGACGCTGGGCTGCGCACAGGTCATCTGCTCGGACAAAACCGGTACGCTGACGCAGAACAAGATGACGGTTGTGGAGCACGTGGGTGAAGAAGAGCCCCTGGCCCGCGCGATGTCTTTGTGCAGCGACGCCAAGCCCGGCGAAAACGGCGACGCTGAGGGCGAGCCCACCGAATGCGCGCTGGTAAATTACGCCACCGGCGTCGGCCTGCCCAAGGGCACGCTGGAGGCGGCCCAGCCCCGTGTGGGCGAGGCTCCTTTTGACAGCGGCCGCAAAATGATGAGCACCGTGCACGAAAACAACGGCGCATATATCCAATACACAAAGGGCGCGCCCGACGTGGTGCTCAGCCGCTGTACCTCTTACGCCAAGGATGGTAAGATACTGCCCATGACGGAGGAAGCCCGCGCCGAGATCCTGCGCCAGAACAAGCAGATGGCCGACAAAGCGCTGCGCGTGCTGTGCGCGGCCAGCCGCGAATGGCCCCAGCTTCCGCCGGATTTCGAGCCGGACACGCTGGAGCAGGACCTGACCTTCCTGGGCCTGACGGGCATGATCGACCCGATCCGCCCCGAGGTAAAGGACGCCATTACAGAGTGCCGCCAAGCCGGCATCCGTCCCATCATGATCACAGGCGACCACAAGGACACCGCCATCGCCATCGCCAAGCAGCTCGGCATCATCGAAACAGCGGATGAAGCCATCACAGGCGCGGAGCTGAACGACATCTCCGACGACCGGTTTGCGGAAGTGATCGGCCGTTACAGCGTGTATGCCCGCGTGCAGCCCGAGCACAAGGTGCGCATCGTCAACGCATGGCGCAAAAACGGCTTTGTCACAGCCATGACGGGCGACGGCGTCAACGACGCGCCCAGCATCAAGAGCGCGGATATCGGCATCGGCATGGGCATCACCGGCACGGATGTTACAAAGAACGTGGCCGATATGGTGCTGGCCGACGACAACTTCGCCACAATCGTCAACGCCGTGGAGGAAGGGCGCCGCATTTACGACAACATCCGCAAGGCCATCCAGTTCCTGCTGGGCTCCAATATGAGCGAGGTGCTGAGCGTGTTCTTTGCCACGCTCATGGGCTTTGTTATCCTGGAGCCCGTACACCTGCTGTGGATCAACCTCATCACCGACTGCTTCCCCGCTCTGGCCCTGGGCCTTGAAAAGGGCGAGCCGGATTTGATGCACCGCAAGCCGCGCCCGTCCACAGACGGTATCTTCTCCGGCGGGCTGGGCGTAGACGTGGCGTATCAGGGCTTTATGGTCACCTGCGTAACGCTGGCCGCCTACTTTATCGGCCACTGGATGGAATCCGGCGTATGGGAGATCGCCGCCAGCCCCGACGGCGTGACGATGGCCTTTCTCACCATGAGCATGGCCGAGATCTTCCACAGCTTCAACATGCGCAGCCAGCGCGGCAGCGTGTTCACGCTCGGCTCTCACAACAAGGTGCTGTGGGGCGCCATGCTGCTCAGCCTTGTGCTGACGACCGGCGTCATCTACCTGCCCGGCATTTCGGACGCGTTCGGCTTTACGCACATCAGCGCGCCGGAATATGCCGTTGCCATGGCTCTGGCCGTGTGTGTGATCCCCATTGTGGAATGCGTCAAGTTCTTCCAGCGTAAGGCTGCACGCCGCCGCGCGGAAAAACAGCCTGCGTAACCACGCGCTTTGAAGATTTCCCATTTGGTTTTTACGGGCCGCTGAAAATGCAGCGGCCCTTTTTACACCGCTCATGCCGGTAAAAACACAAAAAAGGCTTGGGAAGCATCCTGTTTTATGATATACTGAATGACATCACACTGCCGCAGGGCGCAGCTCCGCAGCGGCTGAAAGGAACGCTTTCTCATGCAGCAGAACCAACCTGCCAATTTCAAAAACCGCATCGGCTTCGTCCTTGCCTCTGTCGGCTCCGCCGTGGGCATGGGCAACATCTGGATGTTCCCTTACCGCGTGGGCCAGTACGGCGGCGCGGCGTTCCTGCTGATTTATTTCGGCTTTGTTGCCCTTTTCGGATGGGTGGGCCTTTCCGGCGAATTCGCCTTCGGCCGTCTGACGGGCACGGGGCCCATCGGCTCCTACGCTTACGCGCTGCGCAGCCGCGGCAAAAAAGGCGGCGGCGTGCTGGGCGCCATCCCTTTGCTGGGTTCGCTGGGCATCGCCATCGGATACGCCGTCATTGTGGGATGGGTGGTGCGTTACTGCTGGGGAGCCGTCTCCGGTTCACTGTTTGCCGTGGGATCCGAGGAATATTTCGGGCAGATCACCGGGCCGTTCGGCAGCCTGCTGTGGCACGGCGTGGTGGTGCTCGTCACGGTGCTGGTCCTGGCGCGCGGCGTGCTGCAGGGAATTGAAAAGGTGAACCGCATCATCATGCCCGCTTTCTTCGTGCTGTTTCTCGTTGTGGCTGTTTATGTGGGTTTTTTGCCCGGCGCTGCCGAGGGCTACCGCTATCTGCTGATTCCCCAGTGGGAAAAGCTGCTGGACCCGATGACATGGGTCATGGCCATGGGACAGGCGTTTTTCTCTCTGTCCATCACCGGCTCGGGCATGATCATCTACGGCAGCTACCTCTCCAAGAAAGAGGACATCCCCCGCGCCGCCATGCAGACGGCGCTGCTGGACACCTGCGCGGCTCTGCTGGCCGGCTTTGCCATCCTTCCCGCGGTGTTCGCTTTCGGCATGGACCCTGCGTCAGGCCCTCCGCTTATTTTCATCACGCTGCCCAAGGTATTCGCACAGATGCCGGGCGGGCGCTTCATTGCCGTGCTGTTCTTCCTCTCTGTTATTTTTGCCGGTATCACCAGCCTCATCAACATGTTTGAGGTGTGCGCCGAGGCAGTGACGACACATCTAAAGCTGCCGCGCAAAGCCGCCGTTGTACTGGTGGGCGCGTTGGCCTTTGCGGCGGGCGCGTTTATTGAATTTGAGCCGTACCTGGGCAAATGGATGGACGCCATCACCATTTATGTCGTGCCCTTCGGAGCGCTGCTGTGCGCGTTCATCATCTACTGGGTGCTGGGCGGCAAACGCATCGGAGAAGAGCTTGTGCTGGGCCGCAAAAAAGCGCTGTGCCGGGCGTTCCTGCCCACGGCGCGGTACCTTTACGTAGGGCTGGCCGTGTTGGTATTCATTTTAAGCATCATTTGCGGCGGCATCGGCTGAGCCTCTTCTACTTTTAGCTCCGGCTTCTTCTTTGTTTCAAAAAACTCTGAATTGTTTTTTTCGATTGCATATGGTAAAATAAAAACAAGTTTATGCATTTGTTTTTATTTTTAGGAGGATAAAATGCCAAAGGTCGCTTATTCTGAAGCGGAAAAGGCGCAAGTGCGAGAGGCGCTGCTCACCAAAGGCCTTGAGCTCCTGGCGAAACAGGGAATACAGCATACGACTGTGGAACAAATCTACAAGGCGGTAGGAATCTCTCGCACATTCTTCTATTCTTTTTTTCCCACAAAAGAGTCCCTCATCATAGAGGCACTTTACCTCCAGCAGCCAAGGGTTCTTGTATACGCACAGAAATTGATGGATGCTCCCTCTTTGAGTTGGCGAGAGGCTGTCACACAATTTCTTTACGCCTGCTGCTACGGTGAAAAAAATGGGATCCTGATTTTGACCATTGAAGAGCAGCAAATGCTCTTTCGCCGTTTGTCGCACGAAGCCTATCGGACCTTTCGGGAAAAGCAGATCCGTTTGTTCGGCAATATTTTAGAGTGTTTTGGGATCGGGGCAGATTGTGCGAGAGTTGGTTTGTTTACAAATATAAGCCTGATGGCCATGATTGTCCGCAGAGCGATCCCGGAAACAATGCCGCTGTTTGTTCCCGAAGCGGCTGATGAAACAGTCGCATTTCAAATCAAGGCCATCGTGGACTTCCTGGAGCCTTTAAAGAAAGAAAACTTCTGCCGATGATGGTATGCATCGCATAGATTTATCCGGATTGTATGCTTTAATGCCGCACATCCGGATAGTTTTTTGAGCAAAATAAATACAAATTATAAAATTTGTATTTATTTCAGTTTTGGCTGCTGTAGTTTTATATATCTCTGAGACTGAAAATTCGCACATGGAAGTATCGCACTTTCCAGAACCTCTGGCCTGTGCGGCTGGCGATTGGAACAGCCATGCAAGGATTCCAGCGGCAAGAGCTTATGGAGGGCTTGGCCAGTCCACCAAGCGTATGTCCCCCTTTATTCATGACAGCAGAAACGCTGTGGTGATAAAACAAAATTGTTTTACAAGCAAGGAGAATGGTTATGGGTTTTTTCAGCAAATTATTTAAGGGGCCTGAAATCGACATGGAAAAGAGCAATGCAAACGCCGAAAAAATGCGTCTGCTGTTCAACCAAGCGGTAGAAAACGGAGCCGACTATCAACTGATTTTCGCCTACACAGAGGATGTGTCGCGGTTCAATTACGGGTTTGTCCACGGCAGTAAAACAAAAGTAGGGAATTTGATCGTCGGTTGGAATGAGGCAGAGCAGACGATCGTGGCGCTTCCCACCGTACCGGCTCTCTCTGGGTGCGGTGCACCTACCTATTACCGCCGTTCTGAAATTCTGAAAGCCTATCGGAACAAGTACCCCACCGATGCCTTTATTATCTACCCTGACAGAAAAAGCTACATCGGTATCAATGCCTGCGACTGGTTGGAAGACGAGAGTCTCTATGTATATGTGTCACAGACCGAAGCGCTCGCCGCTTTCACAGATTTTTTTATGAACCGTTTTGCCAAAAAGTGATACAGGCCACTCCTCTTAAAAAACGGAGAACCGATCGGGAGCACGGTTATGCCGATATTGGCAGGGTCCGAAGCCTATTTGCAGCAGAGCTGCAAAAACGGAGAAGAATATTTTTCCCAAAGCAAACGGTCACAGGCGCGCTCCCCTATCCCCTTGGCGCACCGTAGAGCCAGCAAGAGCGACGCAATGAGAACCGCGCCGCTCTTGTTTTTTCACCACAAGCGCGGAATAGCATCGGCCTTTTTTGTTGCGCACGGTGCACGGAGCGCTTTTTATCTGTATCTGCAAAAATGTGGATTTCGTTGTAAAAACAACATACTGTTTCTTGTGGACGCGGTATGCTTACAGCAGCAAAGGCCGTGCGTGTGCAGCCACGCGCCCCGGCCGGCAAATGAACCGGGAGGAAAATGACATGAAAAGACGGATCATCCACATTGACGAAGAAAAATGCAACGGCTGCGGCCTGTGTGCCGCCGCCTGCCATGAGGGGGCCATCGGCATGATAGATGGCAAGGCGCGGCTGCTGCGCGAGGATTACTGCGACGGCCTGGGCGACTGCCTGCCCGCCTGCCCCACAGGCGCGATCCGCTTTGAAGAACGCGAAGCTCCCGCCTATGACCATGCGGCCGTCATGGCCGCCAAAGCGCAGAACGCCGCCCCGCAGCCCTGCGGATGCCCCGGCAGCGGTGCCCGCAGCATCCGGCGTGAAGCCGCCCCGGCGGACAGCGCCGTCCCCCGTACCGCCAGCGCGCTGTCCCAGTGGCCGGTCCAAATCAAGCTTGCTCCGGTGAACGCGCCTTATTTTCAAGGCGCACGACTGCTCATCGCGGCGGACTGCACCGCGTACGCCTACGGTGCGTTTCACGAGGATTTCATCCGCGGCCGCGTAACGCTCATCGGATGCCCCAAGCTGGATGAGGGCGACTACGCGGAAAAGCTCACCGCCATCCTGCGTGAAAACGATATCCAGAGTGTGACCGTGGCGCGCATGGAGGTCCCCTGCTGCGGCGGCATTGAAAACGCCGTCAAGCGCGCATTGCAGCAGAGCGGCAAATTCATTCCCTGGCGTGTAGCAGTTATCTCCACAGACGGGCGCATTCTGTCGGACTGACCGGTATGCCGCGGCAGCACGGTTCGCTTTTTCATGCATGTGCAGAGGCATTTTCTTGTAATTCGGGGCAAAATATGCTATGATTCTATTAGCTTTTGCTAACCTCTGCCGCCCGGATCGAACCTGTATGCAGAGCACTCCGCATACAGGTCCTCCTCCCTCCGCGGGGCGGCCTGCCGCTGTGCGGAGGGCCTGTTTTTATCAAGAAAGGAGCTGTCTCTCATGTACTGCACACGCGCTGTCAGCGACGCCGTTACCTGGGTCGGCGGCAATGACCGCCGCCTTTCCCTTTTTGAAAATCTGTTCCCCATCCCACGCGGGGTCACGTACAATTCCTATCTGATCCTGGATGAAAAAACCGCGCTTATCGACACGGTGGATGCCTCCATCTCGCGCCAGTTTCTGGAAAACATCATGCATACGCTCGCCGGACGGCATCTGGACTATCTTGTCGTCAACCATATGGAGCCGGACCATTGCGCCAACATTGAGGAACTGCTGCTGCGCTTTCCCGAGCTGAAAGTCGTGGGAAACGCCAAAACCTTTACTCTGATGCGCCAGTTCTATGACTTCGACCTGGAGGGCCGCATCATCACTGTGGTGGAAAACGATACGCTCAGCCTTGGTGCGCATACGCTGCGCTTTGTGTTTACACCGATGGTCCACTGGCCCGAAGTGATGATGACTTATGAAGAGCACGAGCATATCCTTTTTTCCGCCGACGCCTTCGGCAGCTTCGGCGCACTGAACGGCCACCTGTTCGACGACGAGATCGACTTTGAGTGCGGCTGGATGGCGGATACGCGGCGCTACTACGGCAATATCGTGGGCAAATACGGCCCGCAGGTCCAGGCCGCACTGAACAAGCTTTCGGGCGTGGAGATCCGCATGGTGTGCCCGCTGCACGGGCCCGTTTGGCGCTCCGGGTTGGACAGGCTGCTGGACAAATACCGGCATTGGAGCACCTATACACCGGAGGAACGCTCCGTGGCCGTATTCTACGGTTCCATGTACGGCGATACGGAAAATGCCGTAAATATCCTTACCTCCCGCTTGGCGGAGGCCGGTGTAAAAAACATCGCCGTCTATGATGTTTCCAGCACACATGTCTCCACGATGATCGCCGAGGTGTTCCGCTGCAGCCACCTGGTCCTTGCCGCGCCCACCTATAACAATGGGGTCTACCCCGCCATGCTGAATCTGCTGCACGACATGAAGGCGCTCAACCTGCAAAACCGCACCGTTGCCCTGATGGAAAACGGCTCCTGGGCACCGTCCTGCGCCCGGCAGATGCGCGCCCTTCTGGAAGAAATGAAGAGCATGGAGATCTTGGAGCCTGTGGTCACGCTGAAGTCCGCGCTGAAGGACGATTCTCTGGCCCAACTGGACGCGCTGCGTGATGCATTGATCGCTTCCCTTATGGCAGAGTGAACTGCTTTTCCCGGTTGCATTTTTTTCGCCCACTCTGTATACTGTTATTGTTATAAGCATACGCCCCGCTTTCCCCATTCGGACGGCGGGGCGTCGTTCGGCCCATATTGTTGCGTGCGCAACGAATGCGCGCGCAGCAGTTCACCATTTTGCGCCTTTGCCGCGCGTTTTCTGCGAAGGAGGTTTTTATGAAGCAGCATTTGATGCGCAACATCAATACCATCTCCCGGTGTGCCGCACTGTACCGGGACGCTCACCTTGCAGACTGCGGGCTGAGCGGCTGGCAGGCGCCTTATATTCCGGAAATCTGCGCCGCGCCGGGCATTACGCAGGATCAGCTGGCTCTGCGCCTGCACGTGAACCGCAGCAACGTAACGCGCCAGCTGGCCATGCTGGAGGAAAACGGCTTCGTCCTACGGCGCCGCAGTGAAAGCGACCGCCGCGCGGTGGAGGTTTATCCCACGCAGAAGGCCGAGGAAACACTTTCCGCCGTACGGGCCGTATACCGGTCCTGGCGGGAAAAGCTGTTTTATGACCTGACTTCGGAAGAACGCGACCGGTTGGAGTCACTTCTGGAGCGCCTGGCCCGCCGCGCGGAGGACATTCAATGAAAACAGTTCTGCATTATCTTCGCCCCCGTCTGGGCATTATGAGCGTGGGACTGCTCATCAAGTTTTTCGGCACCGTTGCCGAGCTTCTTTTGCCGTGGATGCTCTCTGTTATTTTGGATGAGGCTGTTCCCGCCGGAGCGCTGGGCGGCATCCTTTTCTGGGGCGGGCTTATGGTGCTCTGCGCAGCGGCGGCGCTGGGCGGCAACGTAATCGCCAACCGACTGGCTTGCTCCACTTCCCGGGATGTGACGCGGCGGCTGCGGCACGACCTGTTTGCACGGGTGATGCAGCTGTCCTGCGCACAGGAGGATGCATTCACCACGCCCTCCCTCATCTCCCGCCTGACGAGCGATACCTACAACGTACACCAGATGGTGGACAGGATGCAGCGCCTGGGTGTGCGTGCGCCCATCCTGCTGGTGGGCGGTATCGCGCTGACGCTTTCGCTGGAGCCGGTGCTCACACTGGTGCTCATTGCAACACTGCCTCTGCTGGGGCTTGTGGTGTGGTTCGTTTCCACACGGGGCATACGGCTTTATACCCGTACACAGCTTGCACTGGACGCCCTGGTACGGCGCGCGCAGGAGAGCATGGCGGGCATCCGCGTCATCCACGCGCTGTCCAAGGGAGGCTATGAGCGCGCCCGCTTTGACGAAGCCAACGCCCGTGCGGTGAACTGCGACCAGCGCGCCGGCTTTTTGATGAACGTAACGAACCCTGCTATGAACCTTCTGCTCAATACAGGGCTCACGGTGGTCATCGTGCTGGGCGCATACCGCGTAAACGCAGGACTTGCACAGCCCGGCTCCATCATCGCATTTTTGAGCTACTTCACCATCATCCTCAACGCGCTGATGATGGTCTCCCGCCTGTTTGTTATGTACTCCAAGGGCGCGGCCAGCGGACGGCGCATTGCCGAGGTGCTGGCCGCGCCCGCGGACCTTGCGCCCCAGAACATTCCTCCGGTGCAGGAGGACGCGTTCCTCCGCTTTGACCATGTCTCCTTTTCCTATGACAAGGTGAAAGACACGCTTTCAGACGTCAGCTTTTCTCTGAAACGGGGCCAGACGCTGGGCATCATTGGGCCGACGGGCAGCGGAAAAGCCACCATTCTCTGGCTGCTGCTGCGTTTTTACGACCCGGACAGCGGCGCGGTACGGCTGAACGGACGCGACGTTCGTTCCATTCCGCCCGAGGTGCTGCACAGCAAGTTCGGCGTGGTGTTTCAGAACGACTTTCTCTACGCGGATGAAATCGGTGAAAACATCGACTTCGGGCGGGGAATTTCCCCGGAGCAGACTGCTGCGGCGGCACGCACGGCGCAGGCGGATTTCATTGCACAGCGTAAGGGCGGTTTTTCCGCTCAATTGGCCGCAAAAGGCGCCAACCTGAGCGGCGGGCAGAAGCAGCGCGTGCTGCTGGCCCGCGCCCTTGCGGCTGACCCGGAGATCCTGCTGTTGGACGACAGCTCCAGCGCGCTGGACTACAAGACGGACGCTGCGCTGCGCCGCGCGCTGGCGCGCGACTTTGCGGATACCACAAAGATCATCGTGGCCCAGCGCGTCAGCTCCATCCAGAACGCGGACCGTATCCTTGTTCTGGAGGACGGCCGCGCCGCAGGCCTCGGCACGCACAGCGAGCTGCTGCGCTCCTGCGAAAGCTACCGCGAGATCGCGCAGGTCCAAATGGGGGAGGTGGAATAAATGGCACGCAGCAAAGGAATGGGCGGCGGGCCGAGCATGGCCTTCGAGAAGCCCCGCGCGGGAGCAAAAGCCATTCTCAGGCGCCTGTGGCGCTATCTGTACCATTACAAATGGCTGCTGGCCGCCGCAGTGGCGCTCAGCCTTACCGGCAATCTGCTTGCTTTGGCAGGCCCGAAGCTTTCGGGCTACGCCATCGACGCCATCCGCCCCGGGCCGGGCCGAGTGGACTTCACCACGGTTTTCCACTATGCAAAACGGATGCTTGTGTTTTATTTTGCCGCAGCGGCGCTGAGCTATGTGCTGGCCACGCTGATGGTGCGGCTGAGCCGCAACGTTGTTTACCGCATGCGCAAGGACATCTATGACCATTTGATGCGCCTGCCTGTGCGCTTTTTCGATACGCATGCCATCGGCGACGTATTGAGCGTGCTCTCCTACGACGTGGATACCATCAATGCCTCCCTTTCCAACGACCTGGTACAGATGCTCACCAGCGTCATCACCGTGGCCGGTTCCTTTGGAATGATGCTCTCCATCTCTCCTCAGCTGATCCTTATTTTCGTTGTGACCATTCCCATTTCCGTGATGTTTACACGACACCGTTCCAAACGGGTGCGGCCGCTGTACCGCCGCCGCTCTGCCGGTCTGGGCGCTTTGAACGGCTTTGCCGAGGAAATGACGGGCGGGCTGAAAACCATCAAGGCCTATGGCCGGGAGGAGGTGTTTCTTTCCCGTTTTGAGGAAAAGAACCGCCTCGCCTGCGACGCCAACTATGAGGCGGACGCCTTTTCCAGTTCTACCGGGCCGGGCGTCAACTTCATCAATAATTTGTCTCTGGCACTGGTGAGCCTGTTCGGCGCGCTGCTGTACATGGCGGGCGGCATCAGCCTGGGCAGCGTGTCCTCTTTCGTATTGTATTCCCGCAAATTTTCCGGTCCCATCAACGAATTTGCCAACATCATCAGCGAGCTGCAGTCCGCGCTGGCTGCCGCCGAGCGCGTGTTCCAGCTGCTGGATGAAGCAGAGGAGGCCCCGGATGCTCCCGGCGCGCGGGAGCTTTCCGGTGTGCGCGGCGCAGTGGCACTGCGCGGCGTGCGCTTCGGCTACGGCGGCGCGCCGGTGCTGGACGGCTTCACGCTGGCCGCACAGCCCGGCCAGGTGGTTGCCATAGTGGGGCCGACGGGCGCGGGCAAAACCACTGTCATCAACCTGCTGATGCGCTTTTACGATGCAGATTCCGGTTCCATCACCGTGGACGGACAGGAGATCCTTTCCCTCACCCGCGCCAGCCTGCGCCGCGCCTATTCCATGGTGCTGCAGGACACCTGGCTGTTTTCGGGCACCGTATACGAAAACCTTGCCTACGGCAAGGAGGGTGTGACGCTGGAGCAGGTGCGCGCTGCAGCGCGGGCCGCCAAGATCGACCGCTTTATAGAAGCGCTGCCCCAGGGCTACGACACCGTGCTGCGGGACGGCGGCAACAGCATCTCCAAGGGCCAGCGCCAGCTGCTCACCATCGCACGGGCCATGCTGCTGGACGCGCCGATGCTCATTCTGGACGAAGCGACCTCCAATGTGGACACCCGCACCGAACGCCGTATCCAGGCCGCCATGCTTCGGCTGATGGAAGGACGCACCTGCTTTGTCATCGCACACCGGCTGTCCACCATCCGAAACGCGGACGTCATCGCCGTGCTGCGTGAGGGCACGGTAGCAGAATGCGGCACCCACGACGAGCTGATGCGCCGGGGAGGCTATTACAGCGAGCTGTACCGCGCCCAGTTCGACGCCGCTCAGGATGCGGGCTGACCATACGGGGCGGGCGCGGCCAAAACGCCGCTCCCGCTTTTTTCGCCATTTTCTCAAACGGAACGCGCGCAAACAAAACTTTAACAATCGCATTTTATAATAGCAGCAGAAAATTGAGGAGGGAAATGTTTTGTTCAAGATATTGGTGGTGGAGGACGACCGGGAGCTGAACCGTGCGGTCTGCGCGTTTCTGGGGCGGAACGGATACGAAGCGGTGGGCTGCCTTTGTGCGGAGGAAGCCTATGACGCGTTGTATGAAACTGTGTTCGACCTTATCATTTCCGACATCATGATGCCTGGGACAGACGGCTTTGAATTTGCCCGTACCGTGCGGGAGCAGAACACGGAGCTGCCCATCCTGTTTATGACGGCCCGGGATGATCTCACGGCTAAACAGCGCGGTTTTTCCGCCGGAGCCGACGATTACATGGTAAAGCCCGTGGACCTGGACGAGCTTTTGCTGCGGATCGGCGCGCTGCTGCGCAGGGCAAAGATCGCCAGCAGCAAAAGGCTTACGGCAGGCAGCCTTTTGCTGGACGCAGACGAGCACACGGCCTATCTGAGCGGCGCGGAGGTTCCGCTCACCGTACGGGAATTCGACCTGCTGTACAAGCTGCTCTCCTACCCGAAAAAGACCTTCACCCGCGCACAGCTTATGGAGGAATTCTGGGAAATGGAAACATCCTCCGGCCCGCGCACTGTGGATGTATATATCACCAAGCTGCGGGACAAATTTTCCGCCTGCCCGGATTTTGAGATCGTCACCGTGCACGGGCTGGGCTATAAGGCGGTGCTGAAATGAACCGGGATCGCTTCTCGGGAGCCGGGCGGCTTCCCCGGTATCTGTTTTCCGCAACAAAATTCCTGATTTTTTTCGCACTGATCGCATTCGTGGTCACCTGCTCTTTCCTGCTGTTTCTTGATTCCATGCGGCTCGACCCGGATATCCTGCGGGAAAACGCGCTGCTCACTTTTCTCAATATCCTGCTTCTGAGCGCGCTTTTCACCGTCATCGACGGCATCCGGCGCAGGCTGACAGTGGAGCGCCCGGTGCGGCGCATCCGTGCCGCTACCCAGCGCATCATCCAGGGCGATTTCAGCGTGCACATCGAGCCGCTTCACGGCCCGGAGCGTGCCGACGCCTTCGACGCCATCATTGAGGATTTCAACCAGATGGCCCGGGAGCTTTCCGGCGTGGAAACGCTGCGTACAGACTTCATCGCCAATGTTTCACACGAGCTGAAAACGCCGTTAGCCGTCATCCAGAACTACGGTTCCCTGCTGCAGGACCCTGCCCTGCCGAAAGAGCAGCGCGTCGAATATGCCAAGGCCGTCACAGATGCATCCCGCCGCCTGGCGGACCTGATCGCCAATATTCTCAAACTGAACAAGCTGGAAAATCAGCAGATCTTCCCGCAGGCGGAGACTTACGATCTGGGTGAGCAGCTTCGAGAATGCCTGTTGGGCTTTGAGGACGCATGGGAGGCAAAAGAGCTTGCTGTTGAGGCGGACATTCCGGACGGCGTGGCCGTCCGTACGGATCGCGAGCTGCTGACGCTGGTGTGGAACAACCTGTTCTCCAACGCCGTCAAATTCACGGATGCAGGCGGCAGCATCCATGTTTCCCTTCGGCATACCGGCACGCAGGCCGAGGTGTGCGTCACAGACACCGGCTGCGGCATGAGTCCCGAAACGGGACGGCATATTTTTGAAAAATTTTATCAGGGCGACAGCTCCCACGCAACGCAGGGCAACGGACTGGGGCTGGCGCTGGTGCGCCGTGTGGTGGATATCGTGGGCGGAGAGATCGCGGTGAAGAGCACGCTGGGCAAAGGCAGCACGTTTTCCGTGGTGCTGCGCGCTGAAACCAATGAAACGCCCTGAGCCTTTGCTGCGCCGCCTGCTTTTCCCCGGCGGCGGTTGGGCGGCGCTGGCTGCCTTTGCTGCCGTGGCCTCCCTGTGGACCGTCTTTTCCAACGGCTGGGAGGACGCTCCCGCCGCGCGCGCAGCCTATGCCTTTTCCGCCTATGCACTGGTCGTGGCCATTTGCCGTGCAGTGCCTGCAGCCCGGCGTGCAAAAACCGCTGTCTACGGCCTGCCCCCGGTGCGGCGCTGGCGTGCCGACGCCGCGCTGCGCGCGCTTGTTTCCCTTCGCGCCGGGCTGTGCGTCAATCTTTGCTTCGCCGCCTGCAAGCTGTACGCGGGCATCCGGTTCCGCTCACCCTGGTTCGGTGCGGCGGCAGTGTATTACACCGTTCTGAGCACCATGCGTTTTGCAGTACTTCGCGGCGTGCGGAACGCTCCGCCCGCCGGGCCGTCTGCCGCTCCTGTCCGGCAGATGCGCGGGCTGCGTGTCTACCGGCGCTGCGGTGTGCTGATGTTTGCCCTGAATCTGGCCATGACGGCCATAGCCGCACAAATGGTCTGGCAGAACCGCGCATACCGTTATCCCGGCACGCTGATCTATGCCTCAGCCGCATATACGTTTTACTGCTTCGGCAGCGCAGCAGCCAGCGCGGTGAAAGCGCACCGCATGCATGACCCCGTGCATGCGGCCGCAAAAATGCTGGGCCTGGCCGGTGCGCTGATGAGCGTACTGACCCTGCAGACCGCCATGCTTGCCCAATTCGGCGGAGACGCGGCCATGCGCCGGACGATGAACGCCGTCACCGGAGCCTGTGTGTGCTCGCTTGTATTCTGCATGGCCGCATTTATGGCCGTACGCGGAAATGTCCTTCTCCGGCGGGCCGCGCGGCAGAACGCGGCTGCTTCCGCTGCACCGCCGTCCATTCATTTCTAAAGGAGTGTCTGTTTATGGAAGAAAACAAGGAGATTTTCACCTATACCTACTCCGCCCGGCAGCAGGAGGAGGTCAGGCGCATCCTCCAAAAATACACGCCGCCCCAGGAGGATAAAATGGAGCTTCTGCGCCGCCTGGATAAAAGCGCCCAGCAGCCCGGTACCATTGCCGGCATCGCGCTCGGCGTATGCGGTACGCTGATGCTCGGGCTGGGCATGTGCTGTACCATGGTGTGGACAGGTGTTTTCGCCCTGGGCGTGGCCGTCGGCTGCACCGGCATCGCCGTGCTGGCGCTGGCTTATCCGATGTTTCTGCATCTGACAAAACGCCGGCGCGCACAGCTTGCGCCGCAGATCGAGGCGCTCAGCCGGGAGCTGTTGGGGCAATCGCCTGCATGCGGGCGAGAAACAGAACGATAACGGCAGTCTCTGCTCCTCCCGCCGGACAAACCAGTTTTTCCGGCCTGAAAATGCCCAAAGCTGCCTGCGACAATTCTTGAAGTATTTTGTGGATGTCTGCTATAATAAGGGCGCTATCTGACCCGTTCATTGGAGGAAACCATGCAGAACAGCGGCAGCACCGCTCCTGCGCCCACTGCGCTTTTCCCGGAGACAAGGCATTGCCGCGCCCTTTTCCGGACAGGGTGCCGGCGGTGCCTTTTCGCGTTTCCGTGGCCGGGAGGATCGAAAGGAGAACAAGCATAAATGGAATTGAAACTGACAGGCATCCGAAAACACTTTGGAGAAAAGGAAGTTCTTAGAGGCTGCGGCTTCACGTTCCAGCAAGGCAAGATCTACGGCCTGCTGGGGCGCAACGGCGCAGGCAAAACCACATTGTTCAACTGCCTGACGGACGAGGTGCCGCCCGACGGCGGCACAGCAGAGCTTGTGCTGGACGACGGCACACGCCGCGCCCTGGCTCCGGACGACGTGGGTTATGTGTTCGCGACACCCATTCTGCCGGACTTTCTCACCGGATATGAATTCGTGCGTTTTTATATGGACGTCAATGCTGCACATATTCGGGACGGACGCTCCGCCGATGATTATTTCGACATGGTGCAGATTGCTCCGGAGGACCGGCACCGGCTCATCAAGGGGTACTCCCACGGTATGAAAAACAAGGTGCAGATGCTGTGCTTTCTCATCGCGCGGCCGCCCGTTATTCTGCTGGACGAACCGCTCACCTCCTTTGACGTAGTGGTCGCGCTGGAAATAAAGCAGCTCCTGCGCCAGATCAAGCACGAGCACATCATCGTATTTTCCACGCATATTCTGCAGCTTGCCACAGACCTTTGTGATGAGATCGCCGTGCTGCATGAGGGCATGTTGAGCCAACTGGACCACGCGCTGCTGCACAGCGGCGATTTTGAGGCACAACTCATCGAGCTTTTGAAAGACGAGGGCGAAGCATGAGACAGATGGTCGGACAAATCATAAAAATGCGGGGCGCTCTTTGGGTGAACGCGTTTCTTTATTACTTCAGCCGTCTTTGGATGCTAGGCCGTCTTGTGCCGCCGGCGGCCTACGCGGGCTACCGCGCCAAAAAAGCGCTTTCCGCCGCGGCGGTGGCCGTCCGGCAGATCATCGACCTGTGCGGCAAACCGCTTTATCTGCTTACATTTCTGGTTTTGCCGGTCATTCTGCTGGCCGGCAGCCGCCCGCAGTTTGCAGGGCAGGAATTTTCTCTGTTCCTATCCATGCTGTTTTTCCTCAGCTGTATCCTCGGCGCTTTTGGCGACAGCCATATTTTCAATGTAACGCGGGAAAAGGTCGCATTTCTCAAATATCTGCACGCCGATGCCCGAAGCTATATTCAGGCTTCTCTTGCGCTGCGGTATGTGCCGTTTTTCTCCTATTATCTTCCCTTTCTTCTGCTGGCTGCATGGCTTTTCAGCGCGCCGTTGTGGCAGGGCGCGGCCGCCTGGGTTCTGCTGGCGGCTTTCCGCATGATGAGCGAAGCCTTCCATCTGTTTGTGTTCGACCGCACGGGACGTGTGCTTGTCCGCAGCACCGGGTACGCCTGGCTCGTCATCGCCGTGGGGCTGGCGGGGGCATACGTGCCGCCGCTGCTGGGCCTTGATTGGCACATGGGCCTGGCCGCATTTCTGCTGCATCCCGCATCCATATCGGCCTTTGCCGCGGCAGGCGCGCTGTGCCTTTATTACATCGCCGCCGGATATACCGGCTATGCACGCAAGCTGCCGCGCTCGCTGGACCTCAACTTTCTTTTGTCTTCCATGCTCAAAACTGCCTCCGGCTCCTCGTTCAAGGAGGTGGAGGTACGGGAGGCCGACGCCGCGCTTTCTTCGGAAGCGCTGGCAAAGCTCCAGCGCCTGAAAGGGTACGATTACCTGAACGCGCTGTTCTTTGCGAGGCACCGACGGCAGCTGCTGCGCCCTGTGTGGTACCGCCTGGCCGCTGCGGCGCTGGCCTTTGCCGCGGCCGCGGCGCTGCGCATCTCCAGCCCGGAACTTGCCGCAGCCCTGAGCCGGAACCTGACCGCTATGCTCCCCTCCTTTGTTTTCATCATGTACAGCATCACTGTGGCGGATAAATCCTGCCGCGCCATGTTTTACAACTGCGATAAAGACCTGCTCCGCTATGCCTGGTACCGCAAGCCTAAGGTCATCCTGCGCAGCTTCGGCATTCGCCTGCGCCGCGTAGCCCTGTACAACGGGCTTGTAGCGGGCGCGCTGTGCCTTGCGGCGGCCGGCTTCTGCCTCATCAGCGGCACCGGTATTTTCACCGCGGATCTTGCCCTGTTCTGTGCCGCGCTTCTTTTGCTCTCGCTTTTGTTCACCGCGCACCACCTGTGCCTTTACTACATCTTCCAGCCCTATTCCGAAAGTCTGAAAACCAAGAACCCTCTGTTTTCGGGCATCCATGCCGCCATGTATCTGCTTTGCTTCGCCTGCCTGCAGATAGAGGTGGGCGGCAGCTTTTTTACGGCGGTGCTGCTTGGATTCACGGTTTTGTACATTGCCGCCGCACTGGTGCTGGTGTATTTCCGCGCTCCGCGCTCGTTCCGCATAAAGTAACATTTTGTATGGCTTCGTCAAAAAAGCCCTTGTTCCCGCAAACGTCTTGTGCTATATTGTTATTAGAAAAATTTACCGCTGGGAGTTGTTGATAGATGGCTGAACAAAAACGTGTCCGCAGGACGCCTGAACAGATCGCCGCCGATATCGACGGGCAGATTTCCAAACTGGAGGAAAACATTCGCGGACTGGAGGAGAAAAAAATCGCGGCGTGCGCGGAATTTGACGCGAAGATTGCCGCTGTGCAGGAAAAGGCCGCAAAACTGGCCGAGCGCAAAAAAGAAGTGCTTTCCCCTAAAAAGCGAAAGCCCCGCAAAAGCAAGGCCGAGCGCATCCGGGAGCTTGTAAAGCAGGCTCAGAAGTCCGGAATGAAGCTGGACGAAATCGCGGAAAAGCTGGGCATGCCCCTTTCTGAGTGAATCCTGTGCAATAGCCAAAAGCCGCTGTGAAGCTTTCACGGCGGCTTTTATTCTGTGTCCTTATGCAATATTAACAGTATCGAAAAACTCTTAACGGCACGCAAAGCCTTCGCGTCTTATACTGAAATTGTCCGGAATACGGTCTTAATAAAGCCTTTATTTTGGCTTTGCAGCTTTTTTGCGCGCCCTCCGGCACCTTAACGGCACGTTCACAGCGGTTGTGATACACTGAAGCTGCAAAGGGGAACAAGTGTTTTCCCCCTTTGCAGGAGGCTTTCACAATGATGAACACACAGGCTGTACGTTGTCCCGCAGAATGGTCCCGCCCGGACAAAAGAGAAAAGAGGCGTGCGGCGGTTTCTTTCGCCGCGTTGCGCAGGAGCATCGCAGCATATCTTGAAACACACACTGCGGCATTCTGGTTTTTCAGCTATATCGGCATACCTGTTCTTCTGCTAAGCGGCGTTTCAGCCCTTGCATGCCTGTTCGCGCTGCCCATGCTGCTGTTTTGTTGAGCGCACATGCTTTTCACTCCCGCCGCGTAATGTGCGGGAGCTCTTTTTGTTTGCGGAGTTTATTTATTTCCAATTTTAGCAAGCGCACGACAGGAGGCGTTTTCATGCAGGACACAAGGCCGGACCCCGACCGGATTTTGCATCAGATCCAGCAGCAAGAGGCCGATGCGGCGCATGTGCGCGGCAGACTGAAGATATTCTTCGGCTATGCTGCGGGCGTGGGAAAAACCTACGCCATGCTGGAAGCCGCACACGCGGCACTCGCGGCGGGAACCGACGTTGTGGCCGGATACATCGAGCCTCACACGCGTCCGGATACGCTCGCCCTGCTGGAGGGACTGGAACAGCTTCCTCCGCTGTGCGTGGAATACAAAAATGTGACGCTGCGCGAATTTGACCTGGACGCTGCCATCGCACGCCGCCCTGCCCTTCTTCTTGTGGACGAGCTTGCCCATACCAACGCGGAGGGCTGCCGGCACCGAAAGCGCTGCCAGGATATCGAAGAATTGCTGGCGCTTGGCATTGATGTGTACACCACCGTGAATGTTCAGCATTTGGAAAGCCTGAACGACATTGTAGCCGCTGTTACAGGCATTACAGTGCGCGAACGCGTGCCGGACAGTGTGTTCGATAATGCCGATCAGGTGGAGCTGGTGGACATCGAACCCGATGACCTTCTGGCCAGGCTGGACAGGGGAAAAGTCTACCGTCCGCTTCAGGCCCGCCGCGCCATGGACCATTTTTTCACCAGAGAGAACCTTGTGGCGCTGCGGGAAATTGCGCTGCGCCGCACGGCCGACCGTGTGAACCGCCGCGCGGAAAAAGGCAAGGATGCCAGCGCCGGCTATTATACCGGCGAACATATCCTCATCTGTCTGTCCTCCTCTCCCTCCAATGCCCGTGTCATCCGCACAGCGGCGCGCCTTTCCGATGCATTTCACGGCCGTTTCACCGCCCTGTTTGTTGAGGTTCCCGGCACCCGGGAGCTGAATGGCGAGAGCCTCGCCCGCCTGCGCGGCAACCTGCGCCTGGCCGAACAGCTCGGCGCACGCATCGCCACGGTTTACGGCGAGGACGTCGCCGCGCAAATTGCCGAATACGCACGCGCCAGCGGCGTTTCCAAAATCGTCATTGGGCGTTCCAACAACAGACGCGGCATTCTGCCGCGGCCCACGCTGGTGGAGCAATTGACGGCGCTGGCCCCCAATGTGGATGTGTACATCATTCCGGATAATCTGCCGCCCTACCGCAGACACCGCCGCGCGCCGCCCGAGCGGCTGACGCCGGCAGATACGTTCAAGACGCTCGGCCTGCTTGGCCTTTCCACCGCGGTGGCACTCGGCTTCGCCGCAATTGGCCTCAGCGAGGCCAATGTCATTACAGTGTTCATTCTTGGGGTACTGTTTGTTTCCGTTTGCACCGGCAGCCGTATTTACGGTGCCGCTGCTTCATTTTTCAGCGTGCTTCTGTTCAACTTCTTTTTCACCGTGCCGCGCTTCACGCTCCAGTTCAACGATCCCGGCTATGCCGTCACCTTCGCGATCATGTTCGCCGCATCATTCATCACCAGCACCCTGACGGTGCGCGCCCAGCGCCAGGCGCGGCAATCCTCCCTGAAGGCCTACCGCACCGAGGTCCTGCTGGAGACCAGCCAGAAGCTGCAGCAAAGCGAAACGCAGGATGACATCATCCGCCAAATGGCCCGGCAGATGCAGCGCCTTTTGGGGCGCACCATCTGCCTGTACCTGGCCGACGGAAAGACGCTGGGCCGCCCAACCGTCTTTCCCGCCCCGGACGCCGGCACGGATACCGCTCCCTATATCACACCCGGCGAACAGGCCGTGGCGGAGTGGGTATTCCGCAACAACAAGCACGCCGGCGCCGGCACGGACACATTGCCCGGCGCGAAGTGCCTCTATCTTGCCGTGCGCAGCCAGGACACGGTGTTCGCGGTGGCGGGTATCGCCATGGACCTCGGAGGCCCGCTCGACGTTTACGACCGCAATCTGCTTTTGGCGATGCTGAATGAATTTGCTCTTGCTCTGGAGCGCCAGCAGGCTGCCGAGGCCCGTAACCGGCTGTTCATCCAGGCCCGCCAGGAGCAGCTGCGCGCCAATCTGCTGCGCGCTGTTTCCCACGATCTGCGCACCCCGCTCACCAGTATTTCCGGCAACGCCAGCATCCTGATGGGCGGCCCGGAGCTGTTGGACGAGAAGAAAAAACAGCAGCTCTATACCGATATCTATGACGACGCCATGTGGCTCATCAGCCTTGTGGAAAATCTTCTCACCGTAACGCGCATCGAAAACGGTACCATGCAGCTCACACTGGAGCCGGAGCTCATCGACGAAGTAGCTCAGGAGGCGCTGCGTCACTTAAACCGCCGCAGCGCGGAGCACACCGTCACGCTCGCTGTCCCCGACGATCTTCTGATGGCCAAAATGGACCCGCAGCTCATCGTCCAGGTGCTCATCAATCTAACGGACAACGCCATAAAATATACGCCTGCGGGCAGCAGCATTGCAGTGAGCGCACAGCGCAGCGGAGAAACGGTTCGCGTGGAGGTCGCTGACGACGGCCCCGGCATCCCGGACGCAGCCAAAGAAAAGCTGTTTGAAATGTTTTACACCGCACAGGCAAAGCGCGGCGACGGACGGCGCGGGCTCGGCCTCGGGCTTTCCCTGTGCCGTTCCATCGTGGAAGCCCACGGCGGCCAGATCGGCGTGCGTGACAACAACCCCCACGGCACTGTATTCTGGTTCACGCTGCCTGCATCAGACACTCCTTCCGCCCCGCCGCAAAACGGACCGGCTGTACTGCAAAAATGTGTTTTTTCCGATTTCGCTTGACTTGGAGCGAACTCCATATGATAAGCTTTTCCTGCAAGGCCGCTATGGGCGGGCATGTCTGCCCACAACGGCGTAAAGGCTCGGAAGCTGCCTGTGCAACAGGAAGCCCCCTATTGTTAAAAAGGAGAAAATACAATGGAATATGTAAAGCTCGGTAATTCACCTCTCACGGTGTCACGCCTTTGCGTAGGCTGCATGAGTTTTGGCGACCCGGCCAGCCGGATGCACGCCTGGACGCTGGACCCTGCTGAAAGCGAAGAGATCGTGAAGCACGCGCTTTCGCTGGGCATCAACTTCTTCGATACTGCCAACACCTACTCAGCGGGTACCAGCGAAGAATACCTGGGCCGCGCCATCCGCAGCAACGTCCCCCGCGACCAGGTCATCCTCGCCTCCAAGGTCTACTTCAACGAGGGGCACCTCTCCCGGGAGGCCATCCTGCGCGAGATCGACGGCACGCTGCAGCGGCTGGGCACAGACTATCTGGACCTGTACATCATCCACCGCTTTGACGCAGACACGCCCGTCGAGGAGACGATGGAGGCGCTGGACAGCCTTGTACGGGCGGGAAAAGTACGTGCGCTGGGCGCTTCCGCGATGTACGGCTATCAATTCTTCAACATGCAGCTTGCAGCGCGGGACAACGGCTGGACGCCATTCGTTTCCATGCAAAACCACTACAACCTGCTCTACCGCGAGGATGAGCGGGAGCTGATCCCCATTTGCACGCAGCAGAACGTGGCCCGCACCCCGTACAGCCCGTTGGCGGCGGGGCGGCTCTCCCGTTTGGAATGGGACGCAGACACCAAGCGCAGCCGGACGGACAAAACCGCCGTTTCCAAATATGACAGCACCCGGGAGAGCGACTACGGCATTGTGTTGCGCGTCCATGAGCTTGCCCAAAAGCACGCCGCCACGATGACACAAATCTCGCTTGCATGGCAGTTTGCCCGCGGCGTGGCCTCACCCATCATCGGCGCCACGAAGGCCCGCTACCTGGATGACGCGGCCGGTGCGCTGGACGTCCGCTTGAGCGCTGAAGACGTTGCTTATCTGGAAGAACTGTACGTCCCCCACCGCGTTGTGGGAGCGCTGTGAGTATTTGACCATACCATTTTTCCATAAAAGGAGACGCGCTGTGTGGCGCGTCTCCTTTTGTGTTTCAGGGCTCCACCTCCACAATGCGCACATACCGGCGCAGCGGATATTCCCCATCGTGCGCTTCTCCGCACAGACTCTCAGACATATCTCCCGCACGCGTAATGCGCACAAGGCCGCAGCACATAAGGCGCTGTGCCAGCGCCAAACGGCGCTCCGGCGCACAAATTAACCCCGCCGTCTGCAGCCTGCCCTTTTCTCTGCGCAGCACCGGCAGCATACGTGCCGCCGGCAGACGCTTGACCGGGCAATTCCCGAACAATCCCGACAGCACCAGATTGTCATCCAAACACGCTTCAAGGCGGCAAAATTCTCCTCTGTACACGCGTGTGTCCGTCGCTCTTCCCTGTATGGCTTGCACCATCTCATCCAGATAGCGCCGGAGCGTCTGCTCCGCCGTTTCTTCGATGCCTTCCTGTGGGAAACGCCGTGACGCTTCTTCTAAGTATGGCAGAAACTTCTCGCAAAAAGCATATACCTGTTCCATGTCCTCTGTATCCAGAAAAATTGTCTGGCAGGAGCTGCACAGCAGCTGCTTTGTCTGAATGATATGTTCCGCCAGGGCCCGCAGCTCCAGCTGTTCATCCTCGTAGCCGGAGATATAAGCAAAACTCAGCCTGTGCCCCCATTCGATCAATTTCGCTCCCACAGGTGCAAAACGGCGCACCGCCTCTATAGCCGCATCTCCTCCCCACGTAATGATGCCGTCGCATAGGGCTGCCAGCCTTTGCAACGTAACAACATCACTGGAAGGCGTGTCGAAGATATAGATATAATCCGCCAATTCCGGTTCGATTTCCAGCATGCATCGAACCGCTTCAACCGAAAGCCCGCCGTCTGCCTGAGGCAGCTTGAGCAGATTAATATTACCGGTGAGCAGCCCTTCCGCAAGGCTCAGAACCGGCAGGCCGTCTGCATTGCCCGCGGCAATATGCAGCACTGTGCCCAGCGGCACAGCGCGGCATATGCGCCGTGCGCTCCCGTTCGGCGGCGTCAGCGGATACTCACTCCCCAGGTGCATTCCCAGTTCCATGTGCAGACGGTATTCCAGATTTTCCCGCCGCAGCATGGCGGTCGCTGTACGCACCGCATCTGTGCGGCGCGAAAGCCCCAGCGCAGCAAGCTGTGCGTCAAACTGTCCGTTTTCGATATGTCTCCCAAGTGCGTCCAGCGCTGCAATCACCGTTTCTGAGCGCAGCGGCGCGCGGACACGTGTCTCATTGATTTCATCTTCCAGCCGTGCCAGCAGCACTTCACGTTCTTCTTCGCCGTACAGCTTCCCCTTCGCCAGTATCATCCGTTCACCCCCTTCAGAAGCTCTGCGGCACCCGCCGCACAGGTCTTGATTTCCTTTAAGCCCACACGCCCCAAAAGCTCCAAATAAGGACTTTCGATGCCACAGCCACAGGAGGCGCCGTCATGCAGCACCCCCAAATCGTCTGTAAGCACGCTTACGACCGGTGTTGCGCCTACCATCGGCGTAATCAAATTCTCCAGGCCCGGCTTCCCGTGCGGCAGGGGCGCAAGCGTACGCACATCCCGGATTATCACACGGCTGTATACAGGCACATGGAAATGCTGGTTGGGACAGGCGCAGTACAGGATCGGATGCTCCACAGCCCCAAAAAACTCAACGATATTCTCTTGTCCCACGCCCAATACTTTTTCCGCCAGCGCATAAAGCGTGCGCTTGTCTACCTGCTGCCGGTAAAACTGTTTCCATCCCCCGCCCAGCATGATCTTGGACCCACGGTGCAGCCGCAGCCGCATTCCCTGTTCCTCCATTTTCTGCAGCATAAAATAAGTGTAGGACGGAAACCCCATAAACCGCAGCGGGAACGCAGAATCCGCATGCCGCCGCACCGCCGCAACAACGCCGTCCAGGTCCGGCTCATACCCCTGCGGGCCATAGCGCAGTGCGTAGGTACGGCTTAGCGCCGGCGTGAAAAGCGTTGCTCCGAATGCAGTTTTTGTGACGGCCGTCTGGTTGCCCCGGTGCGGCTTGTATCCCAGCAGAATATAATGTGCGGGCCGCACAGAAAACAGGCTGTGCCGCTGCGCGATGCGCACCACCATCTCCAGCCCGCACAACAGCCCTCCCGCGTCAAAGCCGATCCGGCTCATCTGTCCTTTTGTGCCGGATGACGTTGCCCGGACCAGCTGGCGCCCACGCGGCATGGAATAAATCTCACGTCCTTTAAAAAAGGCGGTGGGCAAGGCGGGCAGACGGGCCAGATCCGTTTCACAACGCAGCGTTTCAGGTGAGAAATGAAAATGCTCAAGAATCGCACGGTATTCTCCGCAATGCGCGTAATGATACGCACAATTTTCCCGGACAGCCTGTAAAAACAGATCCTGCGAAGCTTCTATGTCGTAAGGATCGCGCAAGCGGAAAAGCTTCCTCCTGTATCTCAAATCCATTCCTCCTTCAATCTGCAGCGCAGCTCTACGCTGTTTTTTCTGAACACATTGTAACACGGCGAACACGGAAACGCCAGAAAAGCCCCTCCCTCTTGACATGCCTTTTTCTCCAGGTTATAATCCATTACAGGGAATGAAGTTCTCCCCTGGATTTTATCCAAAACCGCTTTTCAAGCTGATGACTTCTGCGATTTTATTTACGTCGCAGAAGCATCGGCTTTTTTGTTTCTGCGAAAAGGAGGAACACTATGTTATTCAGTCTGGCCGTGATCTTTCTGTGCGGCATGCTGCTGGGCGGGCTCTGTAAAAAGCTGAAACTGCCGCCGCTGCTGGGCATGCTGCTCACCGGAATCCTGCTCGGTCCTCATGCGCTGGATGTGCTGGATGGCAGCATCCTTGCCATCTCGGCCGATCTTCGCCGCATTGCGCTCATCATCATCCTAACGCGCGCGGGCCTGAACCTGGAGCTTGCCGACCTGAAGCGGGCCGGACGGCCCGCCGTGCTGCTCTGCTTCGTGCCTGCCTGCTTCGAGATCGCCGGAATGGTGCTGCTTGCGCCGCGCCTGCTGGGCATCTCTGTGTTGGACGCAGCCATCATGGGCAGCGTCGTGGCGGCGGTGTCGCCCGCTGTGATCGTTCCCAAAATGCTGCGTCTAATGGAGGAAGGGAGAGGTACGCGCGCCGGCATCCCACAAATGATCATGGCCGGCGCCTCGGTGGACGATGTGTTCGTTATCGTTCTTTTTACGGCCTTCACCGGGCTTGCGGACGGCGGCGGTATCTCGGCGGGCACGCTTGCGCGGATCCCGTTCTCCATTGTGCTGGGCATTCTGGCGGGTGCGGCATGCGGTTCCCTGCTGGCGGCCGTGTTCCGCCGCCTTCGTCTGCGGGACAGCGCAAAGGTGCTGATCCTGCTGAGCATTTCGTTCCTGCTCGTCACGCTGGAGGATAGCCTCAGCGGCCGGATGGGCTTTTCCGGTCTCATCGCGGTGGTGGCAGCCGGTGTGGCGCTTCAGCGGAAGCGGGGTGAGGTCGCCGCGCGGCTCTCGGCCAAATATGCAAAGCTTTGGGTAGCCGCCGAGCTGCTGCTGTTTGTTCTGGTGGGCGCCACAGTGGACCTGCGCTATGCCGCGGGCGCCGGCACAAAGGCGGTGCTGCTCATCTTTCTGGTACTTCTCTTCCGAATGCTGGGCGTATGGGTGTGCCTGCTGCGCACCCGCCTTTCCCTCAGAGAGCGCGCATTCTGTATGTTGGCCTACTGTCCCAAGGCGACCGTACAGGCCGCAATCGGCTCCATCCCGCTGGGCATGGGCCTTGCCTGCGGTGATATCGTGCTGACAGTGGCCGTATTGTCCATCCTCATCACCGCGCCGCTGGGCGCGTTTGCCATCGACTGTACCTATCAAAGGCTGCTGAAAAAAAACTGACTCTGCCGGACGGCGCGTTTCCTTCAGAGCGCGCTGTTCTTTTTTGTTTTATTTTAGTAAAAAATCAGTAAAAATAGTTGACTTTGGCATCGTGCCCGGTATACTTAAATTGTAAAACCAGAGGAGGGAACTGCACATGGCCACCATCAAAGACGTTGCACAGAGCGCACAGGTCTCTGCCACAACGGTATCACGGGTGCTGAACAGGGATGACAACATGTCCGTCACGCCTGAGGTGCGCATGCGCATCTTCCAGGCCGCCCATGCGCTGGGCTATGTTTCTCCCCGTCAGCGCAGGGCTGCGGCGGAAAAGACAAAGCTCATCATCGGCGTGGCTGATTGGCGCATCATCCGGCCGGACAGGCCCAACATCCGCCTTTCTTCTCTGTCGTGCCTGGTGCAGATGATGACGGATCAGTACGACGTTTCCTTTATCCGACTGATGTTCGGCCAACCTCAGCCCGTGGACGGCGTGATCGCTTTTGGCGCATTCACCGCGCCGGAGATGGATTTTCTCCGTTCTCTGTCTTTCGCCATCGTGTTCGTCAATTCCGACCAGCACAATTACGAGTTCGACCAGATCCAGGTGGATTTCGACCAGGGCCTGAAGCAGATGGCAGCTTACCTGCTGGACAAAAAGCAATACCGCGGCATCGGTTATATCGGGGGCGTGTACGAGCACGGCGGCGTGCGCATCGGCGGCCGCCGCCTGTCCGGTTTGCGCCGTATTTTAGAGGAACGTGGCCTGTATGATCCCACTGTGTTCCATGTGGGAGACATCAGCCGTGAAAGCGGCTATACTCTTGCCCGGCAGGCCGCACGCGAGGGCAGGCTGGCCGAAGCCATGCTGCTGGGCAGTGACGAGGTGGCCGAAGGCGCGCTGGAGGCTTTCCGTGAACTGGGCCTGCGCGTGCCCAAGGATGTTGCCGTCATCATTTATCAGGATATCCAGACGCTGGAAAGCAAATGGCCCACCGGTACCTGCATCGAAATGTTTCCGGACTATATCTGGGAAAACGCGCTGGAGATCCTATTCGGGCGCATCAGCCAGAAGCGGACGCAGGCGGTCACGGTTGTTGTCCCCACGCACATCCGCATCGGCGATACGGCATGAGCGCTTTTCCGGTTGCAAGGGCGCGTCGTCCCTTACAATATATCTGCCACAAACAAGAAAACACAGGAGGACCTAACATGAAAAAATCTGTTTCCCTGCTCCTTGCAGGCGCGATGTGCGCTGGCTTGCTGGCCGGCTGCAGTTCGTCCAGCACATCCGGCGGCGCCTCTGCGGCCGCTTCCGGCAGCACCGCTCCTTCGTCCGTTGTCTCCGGTGAAGCGGGCAGCAAATCCATCGAAAAGCTCAGCATCGCCTTTGTTCCCTCCCGCGAACCGGAGGAGATCATCACCGCCACCGAGCCTCTGAAAGAAATGCTCACTGCCGAGCTTGCCGGCCTGGGCTATGACGTGGGCGAGGTGGAGATCACTGTGGGCACCAGCTATGAGGCTGTGGGTGAGGCCCTTTCCGCCGGCACTGCCGACGTTGGCCTGATTCCGGGCGGCACCTATGTATTGTACGACGATGGATGCGACGTACTGCTGACAGCCACCCGCGACGGCCTGTCCATTGATTCCGACAGCGCCAAGGACTGGAATGACAACGCCCCCACCGAGGCTACCACGAACCAGGTCACCAGCTACCGCGCTCTGATGATCGCCGGCCCGTCCGAAAAGGGACAGGCGCTTGCCGCCAAGGTCAACGCCGGCGAGGATCTCACCTGGGAGGATGTGAGCGGCGTAAACTGGAGCGTTATGGGTTCCTCTTCCCCCGCGGGCTACATCTATCCCTCCCTTTGGCTGCAGGAGCAGTTCGACAAAAATATCACCGAGCTGCCCCACGCCGTACAGTCCGATTCTTACGGCAGCGCCTTCGCCCGCCTGGCATCCGGCCAGATCGACGTGCTGTGCACCTACGCTGACGCCCGCCGCGACTATGCCGACAAATGGACCAGTGAGTATGCGATGACGAACAGCATCTGGGAGGATACTGCCGTCATCGGCGTGACCCCCGCCATTTACAACGACACCATCAGTGTCAGCAAATCATCCCCCATCATGGACGATGATTTTAAAGCCGCTCTCTCCCAGGCGTTCATCAACATCGGCGACACCGAGGAGGGCAAGGCTGTCATTTCCATTTACAGCCACCAGGGTTATCAGCCCGCGCAGGCCTCTGACTATGATTCCGAGCGCGCCGCCCAGAAAATGATCCAGGAGCTGAACAGCGCCGCCTGATTTCCCCGAAACAGACGGACAACGTGTAATGCAGAAAAGGAGGGAGAGCTATGCGCTCCCTCCTTTTTTTGAGAGTGTGAGGTTTATAAGATGATTGAATTCAAACATGTAAACAAAAAATACCCCAACGGCTTCGAGGCGCTGAAGGACATTGACCTGACCATTGGACAAGGCGAGTTCGTGGCCATCATCGGCCTTTCCGGCGCAGGCAAATCCACGCTGATCCGCACCATCAACCGCATGCATGACATCACGAACGGCACACTGACGGTGGACGGCACCGATGTGATGCAGCTGCACGGCAAAAGCCTGCGCGCGTTCCGCCGCCGCATTGGCATGATCTTTCAATCCTTCAATCTGGTCACACGCACCACAGTCATCAAGAATGTACTCACCGCCTTTGTGCCGGAGCTTCCCTGGTGGCGTGCAGCTCTCGGCATCTTTACCAAAGCGGAAAAGACAGCCGCGCTGGAAGCGCTGGACAAGGTCGGCATTCTGGACAAGGCCTTTGTCCGTGCAGACCAGCTCTCCGGCGGCCAGCAGCAGCGTGTCGCGCTGGCCCGCACACTGGCGCAGAATCCACAGATCATCCTGGCCGACGAGCCTGTGGCTTCGCTGGACCCCGTCACCGCCAAACAGGTGATGGATGATTTCCAACGCATCAACCGGGACATGAGGATCACCATTCTCATCAACATCCACCATGTGGACCTGGCGCTGCAGTATGCTACCCGCGTCATTGGCATTCGCGCAGGGCGCGTGGTATATGACGGCCCGGCCGGTGAGGTGGACGGCGCCGTCCTGGACGCCATTTATCAGGATCGGAAGGAGGCCACGGCATGAACCTTTACGACAGGGTGTTCCCGCCCAAAGTCATTGTACTGCCCAACGGAAAAAACGTGACGAAGCCCCGCTCCCGCGCCCCGCTGGCCGCCGCTGTGCTTTTGGCGCTCACGGTGCTCTCTGTTAAGGTGACAGGCTTTGACATGTCTCTGCTGGCCCGGCGCATCAAGGAATTCTTCGTCATTCTGGGACAGATGATACCGCCGCAATGGAGTTATATGCCTCAGATCTGGCAGCCGCTGTTCGACACCATCAAGATGTCTCTGCTTGGCTCCGTCATCGGCTCGCTGCTGGTGGTTCCGTTCGCCATGCTGGCTTCCTCCAATATTATCCACAACCGTGCGGTCGTCAGCGTCATGCGTTTGATCCTCAGTATCATCCGCACCCTGCCCACGCTCGTTACGGCGCTTATTGCCACCTATGTGTTCGGCCTGGGCACGCTGGCCGGCACCACGGCCATTGCCGTGTTTACCTTCGCTTACATCGGCAAGATCTTGTATGAGGAGATCGAGACCGTAGACATGGGCGCGTTTGAAGCCATGGAGGCCATGGGTTCTACCAAAGTGCGCGCATTCATCAGTTCTATCGTGCCGCAGGTGCTTCCCTCCTACCTTTCCAACTGCCTGTTCTGCTTTGAGGGCAATGTGCGCTACGCCTCCATCCTGGGCTATGTGGGGGCGGGCGGCCTTGGACTGATTTTGAATGAAAAGATCGGCTGGCGCGAATATTCCAGTGTGGGTATGATCCTGCTGGCGCTGTTCGTGACAGTATTCATCATCGAAAGCATCAGCCGCGCCGCGCGCAAACGGCTGGTTTAAGGAGGCGCAGGACATGAACGAACGCATTGAAAAGGCCTATGCCCAGCGCCCGAAGCGCTGGGTCTTTGAGCTTTCCGTCGCGGTTATCGTTACGGCTCTGATTGTGTGGAGCGCAACAGCTGTGGAAACCAGCGGTACAACGCAGAACGGCGGCAAAATCGCTCTGAACATCCTTTCCGGCATCTTTCATCCGGACACGGGCCTGCTGTTCAATCTGACGGTGCAGGGTGTTCCCTATCTGCTTCTTGAGACCGTATGCATTGCATTTCTCGGCACTGTTGTGGGCGCCGTCATCTCCATTCCGCTGGCGTTTCTCTCCGCGTCCAACCTGACGCCGAAGCCCATTGCTTTTATCGGCCGCATCATCATTATGGCCGTGCGCACGGTGCCCGCGTTCATCTATGGGCTGATGTTCATCCGTGTCACGGGACCGGGCGCTTTCGCGGGCCTGCTGACGATGTCGCTGTGCTCTGTGGGCATGGTGAGCAAAATGTATATTGAAGCCATAGAAGACCTGGATGTACGCGTGCTGGAATCTCTGGACGCCGCCGGATGCACCACTTGGCAGAAGATCCGCTATGGCATCCTGCCTCAGTTGATGCCCAACTTCGCTTCCACCGCCATCTACCGTTTTGACATCAACCTGCGCGACGCTACTGTTCTGGGCCTTGTGGGAGCTGGCGGCATCGGCGCGCCGCTTATCTTTGCAATGAACAGCTACCGTTGGAGCGAAGCCGGTGCCATTCTTGCCGGGCTGATCGTTTTGGTGCTGGCCGTGGAGTGGCTCTCAACAAAAATCCGCATAAAATTGGCGAGAGGCTGAACATGGAACGTACTTTTAAAATTATTTATACGTCCGATACGCACGGGCATATCTTCCCTGTCAACTACGCCGCCGGATGCGGCGAAAGCTCCGGCCTGCTGAACCTGGCCGCACAAATCGACAAGAACGGAAACACGCTGGTGCTGGACGGCGGAGACTCTTTGCAGGGCACGCCGCTGGTGCAGTATTATCTGGCGCACGCGGACGAATTTCCCCATCATCCTGTGGCCGAAGCCTTCAATGCCATGGGCTGTGATTATTTCACACTTGGCAACCACGATTTCAACTTCGGCTATGACGCGCTGCGCGCATATCTGTGCGCCATGGACGGCGTGTGCCTGTGCGCCAATGTACAAGATCTGGGCGGCGCGCTGCCTTTGCTTCCGGAGACTGTCCACACGCTGAAAAACGGCCTGCGCATCGGCATCACAGGCATTGTCACCGATTATGTAAACGTCTGGGAGCAGCCCCAGAATCTGAAAAAGCTGCGCATCACCGAGGCTTTTGACGCCGCGCGTGCTGCCTGTGCCCGTTTGCGCCCGATATGTGACATATGCGTGTGTATCTATCACGGCGGCTTTGAAGAGGATCTGCACACGGGCGCGGTGCTGTCCGGCAGCGGAGAAAACCTTGCGTGCAGGATCGCGCGCGAGCTTGACTTTGACCTGCTTCTTACGGGCCACCAGCACATGCCCGTAGAAAGCGTGCGCATCGGCGGAACCTTCGCCGTGCAGCCCCCCGCCAATGCCGGGCGCTATCTGCAGGTGGAAGCCGCGGTACGGGACGGCGGTGCAGAATTTTCCGCACGCCTGCTGCCTGTGGGCGGCATACACCGAGAACAGCCTTACCGCCGCCTCCTGCCTCTGGAGCAGGCCGCACAGCGCTGGCTGGACGAACCTGTGGGGCATCTGGAGCAGGCCATCCCCCCTGAGGAAAAGCTGCGCGCAGCGCTGCACGGCAGCGCTGTGGCGGCATTGTTCAACCAAGTCCAGCTTTCACACACCGGTGCCGACATCTCCTGCACCAGCCTCGGCAATGAACCCGCAGGCCTTGCCGCGTCCGTAACCATGCGTGCCATTACGGCGGCATACTTGTTCTCCAACACACTGGTGGTGCTGGAGATTACGGAAGAGATCCTGCGCGCGCTTCTGGAACGCTGCGCCTCCTATTTCACGCTGGAAAACGGAACGCCCCGGGTGTCCGATGCTTTTCTCGCCCCCAAGGTGGAGCATTACAACTACGATTTCTTCGCTGGAATCTCTTATCAGTTTGATCTGCGGCAGCCTGTGGGCCGCCGACTGACCCGGCTCTCCCGGCTTGACGGCACCCCCTTGGGGCCTGGGCCTCTGCGGCTTTGTACCAGCAATTACCGTGCCACGGGCACCGGTGGCTACGACGCACTGCGCACATGCCCCGTATTGTGGCGCGGCAGCGTGGAAATGCCTGAGCTTGTGGCAGAGTATGTGCGCGCCAACAGTCCCGTTTCCCTGCCGTGTAACGGCCGGATGGAGGCTATATGGTAACACACTTGACACAATATGCCGGTTATGCTTTGATAAAAGCAGGATGTTGCGGAAAGGAGGAGGAACATGGACCGCTTTGATACAGCCCGCGCGCTGGTGCTGGCGGCGGGCGCGCGCCTGCGTCTGGCCCGCCCGGAGGCCGGCGCGGTTTGGGAGAAAACCGGGCATCAGGATCTTGTAACACGCTGTGACCGCGAGACGGAACAGTTCCTGCGCAGCGGCATCCTGTCCGCCTTTCCGGGCGACGCCATCGTAGGCGAGGAATATCCCGCCACGCCCCCGGGCGGTACGGGCTGCGTGTGGTATCTGGACCCCATCGACGGTACAACAAATTTTGTCAGCCAGCACCGCAACTATGCGGTGTCTGTGGGCTGCTACCAGGACGGTGTGCCTGCCTTCGGCCTTGTGCTGGACGTTGAACGCGGCGCACTGTACTCCGCCCGGCACGGCGGCGGCGCACTGCGCGATGAAACGCCCATTCATGTTTCGCACTGCGGCGTGCTGCGGGACGCACTGCTCACGACACCGGGCGTTCTGCACACTTTTTTGCGGGAGCACCCCCGGCGCGCTGGGCTTGTAGAGCTTGCCGGAGCTGTCCGCGGGGTGCGCAGCATGGGGTGTGTGGCACTGGAGCTGTGCGCCGTGGCCGCGGGTGAAGCAGAGCTGTTTGTGGCGCTGCGTTCGTGTCCATGGGACCACAACGCGGCGCGCATCATTCTGGCCGAGGCCGGAGGCTGTATCTGTGCGCTGGACGGAGCCCCTCTGCCGCAGGACACGGGCAGCGCAGTGCTTGCGGCCTGTTCCCGCCCGCTTCTGGAACAGGTGCTCGCCGGCATTTCCGCAAATACGTCAAGCCGGGAGAACGGTTGACGCACCGTTTGCCCCGCCGAGGCCGCGCCACTGCACCGGCGTATTCTGGACCGTGCACTCCCCCTAAACAGCCGCCGGGCTTCACAGAAGGCCCGGCGGCTGTTCTGCTGCACACCGGGCGGTGTATTTCGCGGAAAAGCGCCCTCAATTCCCACAAAAGCTTCTTTTGCGGATTGACCTCGCCTGTTCATTCATATTATAATATAAACAATTGCAGTTGTTATGTTTTTAACGGCGCAAACTTGTTAAGGATGGATGTACTTATGAAAATCTGCGTATGTGTCGGTTCTTCCTGTCACCTCAAAGGCTCCTACGACATCATCAACCTGATGAAGGCGGCGCTTGAAAAGTACGGGCTCACGGATACGGTGGATCTCTCGGCCGCATTCTGCTTGGGCAAATGCACCCACGGCGTCTCCATCAAGGTGGATGACGAGATCGTTACCGGGCTGAACCGTGATAACTTCGATGATATTTTTGCCGGCTCGGTGCTGGCGAAGCTGGGGAGGAAGCCGGAATGAACAAATTCCTGCAGCTCAAAAAATCGAACTGCAAAAACTGCTACAAATGCATCCGCAACTGCCCGGTGAAAAGCATCAAATTTGCCGACGGGCAGGCGAATATCATCCCGGATGAATGCATCCTGTGCGGCCGCTGCTTCGTAAACTGTCCCCAGGACGCAAAACAGATCCGCGACGACGTGCCCCGCGTAAAAGAGATGATCGCCTCCGGCAAAAAGGTCATCGCCAGTGTGGCGCCCTCGTTTATCGCGGAATTTCCGCTGATGGACTTCGCCGCGATGAAGGACGCTCTGCTGAAGCTGGGCTTTGCCGACGCACAGGAGACCGCCATCGGCGCAACCATCGTCAAAACCGAATACGAAAAGATGATCGCCTCCGGCAAGCACGACGTGATCATTTCTTCGTGCTGCCACAGCGTCAACGCGCTCATTCAGAAATACTATCCCAGCGTGCTGCCGTATCTGGCGGACGTGCTCTCCCCCATGCTGGCGCATTGCCGCGTCATCAAGGAGGAAAATCCCGGCGCATGCGCCGTATTCATCGGCCCGTGCATTTCCAAGAAGGAAGAGGCTGAGCTGTACGGCGAGTGCGACGTTGCCCTCACCTACGAGGAGCTGGAGGCATGGATGAACGAGGCCGGCGTGGTGCCCGCGGGCGATTCCACCGAGCCGGATGAGGGAAAGCGCGGCCGCTTCTTCCCCATCAAGGGCGGCATCATCAAAAGCATGCACACCGAAAACACTGGTTTCACTTATCTGGCCGTGGACGGCGTACAGAACTGCATCGCCGCCATCAAGGAGATCGAATCCGGTGCGCTGAAGAACTGCTTTATCGAAATGAACGCCTGCGAGGGCGCATGCATCAACGGCCCGGCCATCAGCCATCATCACAAGCCCCTGCTCAGCGGCGAGGTAAAGGTGGTCGCCTTTGCCGGGGACGATGAGTTCCGTGTGGCGATGCCCATCGATACATTCAAGAACATCCCCTACATCGGCACCCACGAAAAGATACCCGGAGAAGCAGCCATCAAAGAGATCCTGGCCAAGATGGGCAAAACCAGCCCCGAGCAGGAGCTCAACTGCGGCAGCTGCGGTTATCCTACCTGCCGTGAAAAGGCCATTGCCGTATATCAAGGCAAGGCCGATCTTTCCATGTGCCTGCCTTTCCTGAAAGAAAAGGCCGAAACGTTCTCCGGTTATGTCATCAACAATACGCCCAATGCCATTTTTGTGCTGGATGAAAATCTGTGCGTACAGCAGATCAACAAAGCAGGCTGCGCGCTGTTCAACCTCAAAACGCCTTCCGATATCCTGGGTTCCCCCATCGTGCGGCTGCTGAACCCGGCCGATTACCTGAGCGTGATGACCAGCGGAGTGCCCATCAAGGAGAAAAAGCACTATCTGGCCGAATACAAAAAATATGTGGCTGAAACCATCGTTTACGACCACGAGTACCACATCGTGTTCAGCATTATGCGCGATATCACCAGCGAGGAGGAACGCCAGAGCGAACGCTCCGAGCTGTGCAATAAGACGGTGGCCATCACCAATGAAGTGATTGAAAAGCAGATGCGCGTGGTGCAGGAGATCGCTTCCCTGCTGGGCGAAACCACCGCCGAGACGAAGATCGCGCTGACGCAGCTCAAGGACGCCCTGCAAAAATAAAGGAGGGCCATAGGCACCCATGAACAACCTTTGGACAGACACCGGCTACATCAGCCTGAACCATGTGAATGAGCAGCTTTGCGGAGACCGTGTGGAAATCATCGGCAACAATGAAAAATCTCTGACAATGGTGCTGGCGGACGGTCTGGGCAGCGGCGTAAAGGCCAACATCCTTTCTACGCTCACCAGCAAGATCATCTGCACGATGATGGCAAACGGCATGCCCATTGAGGAATGCGTGGACACCATTGCAAAAACTTTGCCCGTGTGCAGTGTTCGGCAGGTGGCCTATTCCACATTCACCATCATCCGCATTACCGACAACACCACGGCCGAGATCATTCAGTTCGATAACCCCAACGTCATCCTGCTGCGGAACGGCAAAAGCGTGGATTACCCCATCGTCAGCCGCGTCATCGAGGGCAAAACCATACTGGAAAGCCGCATTCCCCTGCAGCTGCATGATGTGTTCATCGCCATGAGCGACGGCGCCATCTATGCAGGCGTAGGCAAGACGATGAATTTCGGCTGGCAGCGCGAGAATATCATCGAATACGCCGAGCGTCTGTACGACGACACGCTCTCGGCCAAGATGATCGCGTCCATGATCGTGGACGAGTGCAACCGCCTGTATGAAGGCGAGCCCGGCGACGATACCACCGTGGCCGCCGTGCGCATCCGGGAACGCACGCCTGTCAATCTGCTGATGGGCCCGCCCGCAGACCCGCGCGACGCAACGAAAATGATGACGCTTTTCTTCTCGAAGGAAGGCAAAAAAATCGTCTGCGGCGGCACCACCTCCCAGATCGCGGCAGACTATCTGCACGAAACCATCGTCACCTCTCTGGATTACGGCACCGACCCCGCCATTCCTCCCGTGGGCCATATGAAAGGCGTGGATCTTGTGACAGAGGGCGTCATCACCATGAGCCGAGTGGTGGAATACGCCAAGGCCTTTGTGGAAGGCACCGACCTTACCAACCTGTGGAGCGTGCAGACGGACGGAGCCTCGCAAATCGCCCAGCTTTTGTTCGAGTATGCCACGGACATCAATTTTTTTATCGGCAAGGCCATCAATCCGGCGCACCAGAACCCGGATCTGCCCATTACCTTCGGCATCAAAATACGCCTGGTACAGGAGCTTTCCGAATATCTGGAAAAGATGGGCAAACAAATCAAAGTGAGCTACTTCTAAGCAGAAAACCCCGCCGCAAGGCGGGGTTTTCACAGTTTCGGCGGTTTCTCATATACTGATAATAACCATACGGCAGATATGGAAATCAACCGCAGATAAGGGAGGAAACCGCAATGTCAATGCCCACCATCACAACATCCCCGAACCCCATCTCCATGAGCCAGGCCATTACCGATCTCATCGAGTCCATTGCGCTGGAGGAAACGGCTTTGAGCCATATTCTGAACGCAGAGGGCGAAAAGCTGCAAAAGGTGCTCGCCATGGAAGACGTTTCGCTGAATCAGATCCTGGATGTGAACGAGACCGTCATGAACATGGTCACCACAGTCAACGAGCTGGAGCACACGCTCCGCGACAAGCTGGAGTTCATCTCCAACAACCTTTATTACCCTTCCCGGGAAAGCTGCTGAGGCATGCCGCACAGGCTTACTGCCTCCCCTGGCGGCGTGCAAAAAAGAAAAGGGCGTGTCCCCGACAGGGACGCGCTCCTTTCTGTTTTGCTGTTTCAACCGCCCAGATACGCTTTGCGCACCTGGTCGTTATTGGCCAGTTCATGCGCGTCGCCGGACATGACGATGGAACCTGTCTCCAGGACATAGGCCCGGTTCGCGATCTCCAGCGCCATCTTGGCGTTCTGCTCCACCAGCAGAATAGTCACGCCGGATTGATTCACATCGTGGATGATGCTGAATATCTCCTGCACCAACAACGGAGACAGGCCCATGGAGGGCTCGTCCAGCAGCAGCATCTTGGGTTTGCACATCAGCGCGCGGCCAATGGCCAGCATCTGCTGCTCACCGCCGGAAAGCGTTCCGGCAATCTGCCTGCGGCGCTCCTTCAGACGCGGCAGGCGCTGAAACACCATCTCATAATCCGCCGCAACGGCATCCGCGCCGTCCTTTCGGGTGTACGCCCCCAGCGCCAGATTCTGCTGCACCGTCAGCTGCGAAAACACGCGCCGCCCCTCCGGCACCTGCGTCAGGCCCAACTGGATGATTTTATGCGCTTCCATGCTGCTGATGGGCTGGCCGCAAAAGGATATCTCCCCCTGTTTGGGCTTGAGCAGCCGGGAAACAGCATGGAGCGTGGTCGTTTTGCCCGCACCGTTTGCGCCGATCAGCGTGACGATCTCGCCCTCGTTCACATCGAATGAAATGCCCTTGATGGCGTTGATGGCGCCGTAATTTACAACAAGGTCCTTGACCGAAAGCATCACGCCCATTACGCCTCACCTCCCAAATATGCCGCAATAACCTTTGGGTCGCTGCGGACGGTCTCGGGGTCGCCCTCCGCGATGATACGGCCGTAATCCAATACCGTGATATGCTCACACAGGCCCATAACAAAGCTCATGTCGTGTTCGATGAGCAGAACCGCGATGTCGAATTTATCCCGCACAAAACGGACGGTCTCCATCAGTTCGGCAGTCTCATTGGGGTTCATGCCAGCCGCAGGCTCGTCCAGCAGCAGCAGCTTGGGATTCGTTGCCAACGCTCTGGCGATCTCCAGCTTGCGCTGCTTTCCGTAGGGCAGGCTGGAGGCCGGCTGCCCCGCTTCTCCGTCCAAATCGAAGATCTTCAGCAGCTCCATTGCCTTTTCATTCATGGCCCGCTCCTTCACAAAATAGGAGGGCAGACGCAGAATTCCCGTGGCCGTGGTGTATTTCACCTGGTTATGCAGGCCCACCTTCACGTTGTCCAGCACCGTCATATCCTTGAACAGACGGATATTCTGAAACGTGCGCGCGATGCCCGCCTTATTGATGACAGCCGGCTTGAGGCCAACGATGCTTTTTCCGTCCAGCACGATATCGCCTTCCGTGGGCTGGTACACACCGGTGAGCATGTTGAACACCGTTGTTTTGCCCGCACCGTTGGGACCGATAAGGCCGTACAGATGGCCCTTTTCAATGGAAAGCGCAAATTTTTCCACGGCCTGCAGGCCGCCGAATGCGATGCCAAGGTTCGTTACTTCCAGCAAAGCCATGCATCACACCTCCTTCTCGCCCGCCGCAGCCTTCTTGCGCGGCAGCGGCAGCCTGGCGGCCAGCCTGCGGCGCCAGGCCACAAGCTGCGGGCTCTGGTTGAACAGCATCATCACAATGAGCACGACAGCATACACCAGCATGCGGTAATCGCTGAAGCCGCGCAGCAGCTCCGGCAGGATGGTGAGCAGCGCAGCCGCAATGATGGAACCACGGATGTTGCCCATACCGCCCACAACGACAAACACCAGAATCAGAATGGAAGTGTTGTAATCAAACTTTTTCGCCACCAGCGAGGAGAAATTATGCGCATACAGCGCGCCCGCCAAACCGGCCAGCGCTGCGGAAATGGTAAACGCGATGAGCTTATACCGCGTGACATTGACGCCCACGGATTCCGCTGCGATGCGGTTGTCCCGGATGGACATGATCGCACGGCCCGTGCGGGAATTGATGAGGTTCAGAACGATGAAGAGCGTGATGAGAATAAGTACAAAGCCCAGCCCGAAAGTGGCGCTTCGCGGCATGCCGGTGATGCCCTGTGCGCCGTTGATGATCACATCGCCTGTCTCGTCCAGGTTCAGCGAAAGCGCGTCCTTCAGCGAAACATGGAAGCCGGACGCATCTCTGCCGACATAGAAGGAATTGAGCAGGTTTTTGATGATCTCACCAAAGGCCAGCGTTACGATGGCAAGATAGTCCCCCTGCAGGCGCAATACCGGAATGCCGATCAAAAAACCGAACAAGGCTGCGGCCGCGGTCCCCGCCAGCAACGCCAGCGCAAAGCAGAGCCAGCCCGGCACGGCGTCCCCAACACACACGGAGACAAACGCCCCCACAAAACCGCCCACGCTCATAAAGCCCGCATGCCCCAGGCTCAGCTCGCCCAGGATGCCCACGGTGAGGTTGAGGGAAATTGCCATAATGATATATGCGCAGATCGGAACGAGCTGCCCCGACAGGGAATTTGTGAGCATGCCCATGCCTGAAAGCAGCTGGATGGCCAAAAACATCACAACGACCATTCCATAGGTCACAAGATCGCGCCGGAAACTGCGGCTCAAAGTTTTCATTTTCATTGCGCCCACCTACACTTTCTCTCGCGTCTGCTTGCCCAGTATGCCCGCAGGGCGGACAAGCAGTACGATGATGAGCACGCCGAACACGATGGCGTCCGCCATCTGGGACGAAATATACGCTTTGCTCAGGCTCTCGATGATGCCCAGCAGCACGCCGCCCAGCATCGCGCCGGGGATGGAACCGATGCCGCCGAACACCGCAGCCACAAAAGCCTTGATGCCGGGCATCGCGCCCGTCGTTGGCATCAGCGTGGGATAGGCCGAACACAGCAGCACGCCCGCGACGGCCGCCAAAGCACTGCCGATGGCAAAAGTGAGCGAAATGGTGGCGTTCACATTGATGCCCATAAGCTGTGCGGCTCCTTTGTCCTCGGATACGGCCTGCATGGCGTGGCCCACTTTCGTCTTGTTGACAAACAACGTGAGCGCTACCATAATGACTGCGGATGTAACAATAGTGACCAGTGTCTCGCCCGTGACGACGAGCTGCCCGCCGAAGAGACGGAGCGGTTCGATGGACACGACCGACGTGAAGGATTTCGGCGCAGAGCCCCAGATGAGCAGCGCCAGGTTCTGCAGCAGATAGCTCATGCCGATGGCCGTAATGAGCACGGCGAGGCTGGGCGCCTCCCGCAGCGGCTTATAGGCCACGCGTTCGATGGCAACGCCCAGCAGCGTGCAAACCACCACCGCCGCGCAGATTGCCGCCAGCGCGGGCAGGCCCAGCGACGTCATCATTACAAAAGCAACGTAGCCGCCCACCATGATGACGTCTCCATGCGCGAAATTCAGCATACGGGCAATGCCGTACACCATCGTATAGCCCAGGGCAATGACCGCATAAATACTGCCCAGGCTGATGCCGTTCACAAGGTAAGATAAAAATTGCATGTGTTTCGCCCCTTTTTTGTTTCCCATAAAACGCCGTGCCGCCGGCGTCCAAGAGAGGATCGCTCCACAGGTACCAGACTTTATAAGTATACCATACCGGGTGCCGCCCGGCAATTGAAAACCACAAAAAACGGCCTTGCACGCTGTTTTCCACCGAAAAGATGTCGATTGGAAAGAAGGCTGCCGGTAAAAGCCGGCAGCCTTCTTGGCCTTTTTGTAACAGAAATTATGCCGCGGTGTAAACGCCGTCCTTGATGATGTAGACAAGCGGGCTCTTGGCTGGCGCGCCGCTGGCGTCCCAGGTAATGCCCTTGCCGGTCAAGCCTTCCAGTGTGATCTCAGTAAAAGCGGCCTTCAGGGCGTCGCAAATGGCGGACGCATCCATGTCGGCTGTAACGCCGGCCTTCTCCACAGCCGCGTGGATGGCGTAAATGGCGTCATAGGCATCGGCCGCGAACTGATTGGGGTCCTCGCCGTAGGCTTCGTTATAAGCCTTTACAAACGCGGCCGTTTTGTCATCGGTAGCCGAAGCGGTGAACGGAGTCATCAGCATGACATCCTCGGCCAGACTCGTGTCGAAGTTCTCCACAGACACCAGACCATCCAGACCGTCGCAGCCAAAGAACACCGGCTCATAGCCGATCTTGTCAGCCTGCGTCAGAATCAGGGACGCCTCGGTGTAGTAAATGGGCAGGAACACCAGCTCTGCGCCTGCAGACTGGGCCTTCTGAATCTGGACTGTGAAGTCCTTATTGCTGTCGGCGGTAAACGCCTCGTCGGAAACGATCTCCAGGCCCTTTTCCTGCGCCTCGGTCACGAACGCATCGTGAATGCCGGAGGAATACGGGTCAGAACTGTCATAGATGACGGCGACCTTTGCCGCAAGGCTGTTCTCAACGATATAATCGGCGGAAAGCGTGCCCTGCTCCGGGTCGGAGAAGCAAACGCGGAACGCATTGTCGTTTGCGATGCAGCCTTCAGCGGAGCCGGACGGCGTCAGCTGGAACATATTGTCGTTGGCCGTCTCGGCCGCAACGGCGATGCAGGGATTGCTGGTGACGGTGCCCATCAGGATCTGCATGCCCCAGTCCTTCAGGCTGTTGTACGCGTTGATCGCCTTCTCGGCATCGTTCTCGTCATCCTCGAATTTCATCTCATACTGCTGGCCGCCCAGCGCGTTGATCTCGGCAATGGCGATCTCCGCGCCGTTCTTCACGGCATTGCCGTAAACCGCGGTGCTGCCTGTAACAGGGCCGATACCGCCGATCTTAATGGCCGCGCCGGAACCCGCCGTGCCGCCGGACGGCGCGGTGGACGCCGGTGTGCTGGAGCCGGAACCGCCGCACGCCGCCAGCGAAAAGGCGAGGCAGAGGGCCAGCGCTGCGCTCAGAAACTTTTTCATACTTTCTTCCTCCAATGTTTCAAACTTTCCATACACAAAGCTTCCAACAAAGCCTTTGATAGGAATTGAATCTATTTTAACGCGGAAGATGCACAAAATTCAATACACTATTTCTACATACTTTTCTTTGCTAAAGCGTTCAATTGTGTGATATTGCATAAAAAAACAGAAAAAAGCTCCGTCGCTCCCGTACATCCGGGCAAAGTTGTCCGCCGTAGACGTATATTCACTCTCTTTTTTGCACAAGAATGCACACGGCAAACGGAACCGAGAAGGCCAATTTCACCGTCACGCTTTTCCGGTCTCGGTTTCCGGCGCAAAACGCGGGGCCGGTTTACGGCCCCGCACATCGTTCTCGCGCATCGTTCATTTGCTCTCTGGAATGCTTTAAAATTTTCTTACAGCCCCCACTTCCATAGTATTTTTCGCCCTTTCATACATACAATACGCAAAATCTTATCGTATGGCTTTAAATTCTCCCCGCACACAGGACAGATCGATACATTATTCCTAACCATATCACACCTCACAGTGCCGGAGTTGATAATTCCTATACTACAATATATTCTCACAAATATTAATTCAAATAACGGAAAGGAGAAAACAGTGCTCATAAAATGCCTGAGTGCGAATAACAAGTAAGCGATAAGGCTTTGTCGTACCCACACCACGGATACCCTCTATAAACTAAGCCTCAACCTCGAAAGCCAAAAAGAGGTCCTCAAAGAAAATGCCCCGATGCAGACGTATGTATTAAAAGCCGGCGCTATAACAGTTCGAGGCAATCTTATATACACCCCTGCGCACAAACCGCACGATGGTGGAAAGCACTTTGCAGCAATGGCGGAGAACCACAAAGTCGATGGGTGCGCCATCAAGTACATGGGTGGTTACGAAATAAACGATCTCGCTAAAAGCGTATACACTGAACGTGAAATTTCTTGGCTAAAAAAGGAACAGAGCTTTTGGGCTATCTGCACACGCTTTTCAAACGGTTTGGAATTTTTTAAGTGAAAAACAAAATATTCCCAAAAATTAAATCATAGTACAATACTTCGAATTGAAACAATTGTATAATACAGGCATGAAACACATAACAAGCCCAATATGTTATGTAAAACAAAACAATTATGGGAGGAACTGTCCGTGGAAACGATGACACCCAAAGAAAGAATTGACGCAGTTATTAAGCACCAAGCTGTAGACCGCACTCCTTTTACCGTAGTCGATGGCGGAGCATGGATTGCTAAAACAGAGGGCGTGACATATCGGGAGCTATATAGCAGGCCGGACAGCGGGGCTTCATCTGTTGTAGATTATCTCAACAAAATTGACAGTGATATGATCAGCGCAGTTTCTGGAGTTTTCACTGCATGCCTCAACGCATTTGGCTGCCCAATCAGTATTGATAAAATTGGAGGTGCAATCGATACCGGCTCTGTTTTTAAAGATCCAATAAACGAGATTCCGCAACTCAATAGAGAAACAATTCGTGATACCCTTCTTGCTAATGATTTTGTTCAAAAAATGATAAATCAGACACGGCATGTCAAGGTCCTGGTGGGAAATCAAAAATATATATTCGGAGATATAGCAGGGCCATTCACTATGGCAGCCGTCATGGTCGGAACAAGTGACTTTATCATGCTCATGCTGGAGGAGCCGGAAATTGTGCATGAACTGCTGGATTTTACGGTATGCGTCAGTGCTGAAATGTTCACATTATTGCACGAGAACGGGTGTGATATAGCTTTCCCTGCAGAACCGGTTGGAAGCGGCAGTTTGATCAGCCAAGAAATGTTCGAAGAATGGGTTGTTCCATCATTAAAAAAGCTAAAAGAAAAACTCCCCTTTTATAAGTATTTTTACGCCCATGTTTGCGGCGCATCCGGAAACCGCGTTGCAGCATTACGCGAATGCGGAGTGAACGTATTTTCGGTAGATTATCTTGTGGACTTCGAAAAGGCTGTAGAGGCAGCAGGCGAAAAAATGGTTATGATGGGAAATATCAATCCAGCCGGCACGCTCCTTACCGGTACGCCCAGCGAAGTTTACAAAGAGGCATGCGAACGGATAAAAATTGCAAACGGGCATTCTCACATTCTTGCCCCCGGGTGTGATTTGGGTGCAGATACTCCGTTGGAAAATGTCAAAATGCTTTCCAAGGCTTGCAAAGATATGACCTGAGAATCAAACGCCCATTTGTATTATAAAAATATACATCATATAAAATAGAGCGTAAGAATGCGGTGCAAAAATAGTGTAGGGATAGTGTATGCAACTCATACACTATCCCTACACTATTTTACTTCCGCGAAAAAACTCAGCCCTTGATTTTACTGGCTTTTTCAGCACGATTCAGAATTTTCTCGTAACCGCCGCTTCCATATTGGATACGGAAAGTCTAGCTATATAGCGACATTTTGCGCAAAAGTATAGAAGTAGTGTACGAGTGTTCCACACTTTTGTCACTCCGGTAAAAATTTATCAAGTTTTATAGCTTGCTTTTTATATGTAATAATATTACATTACAGTGGCTTTTCTCAGGCGGTTTATTTTTTGCTCATAGCTAAGCTAGCCTTATTATACTGTGCCGAACTGATTCCAAGGAGGATCCCCAAGAAAGTATCAACGGCAGTAATTGTGCCTACGATCTGCTCTCCGTAGGGCAGTCCCCAAATGCCAGCCAGGGCGAAGTACAATGTGCCAATAGCCGGAAGAAAATACTGTGCAATCCACTTAAGGATGTCATACACTTTATTTGTCATTTTCATAACTATACCTCCTGCCTATTTTCCAAAATTGTGATACGGGTTTCATGATCTCCGATACGTTCATCTTGCTCATCGTTATGCTTCCATAAGCGACGATGACTTTCTTTGGCGTCCATTTTTTGAGCGGCTAACTCTTTTTCAAGTCGATCCAAAATCACATTCGAACGAGCTATATTGCCGTTCAGTCTAATGATTGGAGCCCCAACGGTCACGAACAAGCCAACTAAAGCAACGATTACACCTACTACTGTCCATTCCACTGTCTTCACACCTCCGCGACGTATGCTTTAACGTCAGCGAGGCGTTTTTCAACGGCATTTTTTTCAGCAGTCATATCGGCCAGTTTTTTCTCAAGCTCGGATGTGTCAACATGCGGAGCCTGTGCCATACATGCCGTAATGGCATCCCCAGCAGAAAGAGATACAATCTTGCTTCGATCTTCCAGAACAACAGCATATCGCTTCTTATCTCCAGCCTGAATGCGCACCCAATGATACACTCCATCCGTGCCAACATCGCTCTGAATCGGGTAGAACGCCCCTTTCACGAGCCTTCCGTTATTAAAAGTACGGTCGACGGAATTTACGTTTGCCTCGGTGAAAACTTCACAACGTTCGCTTGTGACTTCCAGAAATTCCATATCATTCTCCTCCTTTTTTACATCTCGTTTCCAAGAATAGCCGCCATCTTTTAGGATCTGGACGTCTCCGCCAACCCACAGGGCGTCCCAAATATTCACCTGATTTGGAGTACAGTAGGTACCAGCTCCATTTTGAACCTGATAAGCGATATTCCGCCCCCGGCTCGCTTCAATGTGAAGATGTGCGCCAAAACGGTTCGGACGGTCACCACCAAAGCCGCCCTCGTCTCCGATTTTCTCGCCCTGACGTACGATTTGGCCTGTTTTTACATCCAAAACGTCGTCGTGCATGAACGTAAGTGTCATATAATCAACCACGCCGTTAGCGAATTCGACCGGTTCCAAGGATTCTAAGTATGACTCGTGAGAAGAATCCTTACGGACTCGCACAAACTTGCCCGTAAAAGGAGCGTAAATCGGGTCTTTTCCGGTATCCTTTCCGCCGAAGTCCATCGCCTTACTGCCTGCGTGGCTTCCTACATTGGGGCCCTGCGTTACACGAAGAAACTCCATAGGAAATCTAGCGCGTTCCATAGCTTGTCCTCCTTTACAGCCCCAGCGCGGCAAGCTGCTGTTCGATGTAGGTGCGCTGCTCTAGCTCGACCACAAGGTGCATTTCTTCAACGACCTGCCCGGTGGCAATGGCTGTTTTGCTCACGCGCTTTTTACCGATGCTCGCCACAAGGCAATAGTGCTGGTACAGAGTGTCGTAAATCATATCGCCCTTTTTCACACCCTTAGCCGGGTCGTCCTCATCGGCAATCCTTGTCAGTCGAATTTCTTCAGTCGCAGTTTCATCCATGAACGCGGCCTCGAACTCAGCCGCCGTCATGGCATCCTCTCCCATGTGGATTTCCATGCGGCTGCGGGCGTTCGGGCTTCCGCTCGGATAGATTGCCGTACCATCCAGGGCATCGTATCTTTTTCCATTTTTCAGTGTGATTTTCAGCATTTTTCGTTCCTCCGTTCAAAGCAAATAGCATCCATTCATTTGAATAACCGCATTTAAGCCTCTCGATGTAGCTCCGGAATCTACTTCTAATATCAGATAGTAATTCCCGTTGGCCGAGTTTATGGTAAAAATATCACCGGAGCCAAAAGTAACATCGTACCCGCCAAGCGATTCTCCGGTGTCGTGATATATAAGGCGTTGAACCCAATTTCCGTTGATGTCGCCAAGAGACACCGATACTTTCGAAAAAGCATTGGTGATGTAAGCGCGCAGGGCGGAAAAGTACAGTTTTGAATAGCCAATCGAACTGAACGGACCGAGTATAGCACGTCCCCATCCTCGTTCAGTGCCACCGAATGCGTCCACCTTTATATCCGATCCGTTGTTCGTCACAGTGAAATATGGACCATACCCAAGATTTTGCGTTTTAGCAACTGGTATTCCGGGGTATACTTTCTGCTGACGCTGCCATACAAGCACATCGTTGAAATAATACTTTTTTAACTGCACATCATTAAACCGAATATAGCTCGACTCGGGGATAAGTACGTCATTTTGGCGATAGCTCACGTCGTTCGCCCCTCCTCAACTGTAATACACCCATAGATCTGAACCATTTAGACCCATGGAAAGATTCTTTGCGCGATCAGATGTTGTTGCGTGGTCGGCATACAGCGCAGCGTAATATTTCCGCGTGCCATCTTTGTTGTTTGCCCCGGTAAAAGGAAAATACCACGTATTCCGGTTGCTCGGACCGGGGTTATCTACAACAGGCGTAAGTCCAGCAAGTTTTGATGAGTCGGCTGCTTTCTCTGTTTTACCCAAGGCGCCAATTGAAGCAGGTGTTGGTTTGTTGTTGTCCGAATAAACGCGCTTTCCTTGTTCTTTCAGCTGCTTCGAGAAATTCACATTCATATCCCGATCCCAGGAGAACAGATAGTCGCCTCTCACCATATCATTGGGAGCACTCCATGCGTTGTCGCCATAAAATCGAATGTCGCTAATAGTTGGAGATGTTGTGGTGCTATTGCCGAGTTTGGTGGTCCGGAATGTCATTCTGTATTTGTAGTTGTTTCCGGTCTGGCTGACACCGCCGCCAAATGTCCCGTAAGGAAAGTTGATCACATTTGGCCCTGACCATCCGTCGAGAGGCACATCCTTACGAATAAACGAAAAAGTGTCTTTTGCGCCAATTGTAGATCGTTCCAAATCGAGCGTACAAGTATGTGAGCCGATCGAAAACCAAATGTACAGCTGATCAAAGCTTACATAACGGTCCAGAGGTTCAATTGTGATCCGTACGCAGTCGTTTGTGGAAACCGGAGAACTTTTTGACAACTTAACACCATTGTTGGGCGCCAGTGCGAATAAATCGCGTTTCTGTGCTTCGCTCATGCCGTAATCTTCCCACGTTTTTCCGGCATCGGACGAATATTCCACAGTGATGCAGTTTGCAGGAAGAAAGGCACTTTTAGGACTACGTGCCGTATTGATTCGAGAACGATCGACAGCGGCGATTCCGCCGCTCCAGTTGTCACTTGGACTTTGCACGATGTTGAGAGTAGAATGATTATGTTTTACACTGGCCGCGCCAATAGAGGCGGGCGTGTGAGAATGAGACCGCAGCGAGTAGCGGGCCTCTATTTTCGACAATGCGTAGCTTAACCGCTGAAGCGATACCCATTTCATACAACATCACCTCATCCAGCGGAAAGGTCAGTGAATATCTTGTCGATCTCGGCGTTGGTGCATTCTTCTATTGTGAACGCACCGCCAAGCGCGTCCCAAGCTGTGCCGTTCCACGCAACGTTCGTGCCGGCAGGGCCATAGGAGGACGCAGCTTGGATGTCATAGACGTCGCCCGCCACCTGGCCAGAGGCAGGCAACTTTGAAGCATCTGCGACAGAACCCTTGTAACGGTACATCTGCGTAATATCGCTCTTGAGCGCGTAGGAAGACGCTGCGCCGAATCCGTCAAGCTTTGTCTTATCCGCCGCCGACATGAGGCCATCGGCAGACTGCGTGACCGGACTGTATTTAGTGTCGTTATCCGCGCCCCATACCGCCGTGCCGTCGGCAGACCAGCGAAGGATCTGTCCGGACGCGCCGCCCGTTGGAATGTGCTTACTGCCGGAGCTCGTGGGATGTACATATTTGTTCGCGCCCGCAGCGATCCCGTCGAGCTTATCCAGGTCGGCCTGCTCAATCTGGTCCAGCACTGTCTTGTTGCCGTGGCTATGATTGCCCTCGCTGGCAGAATTGACCTTTTCCCTCAGAGCAGCATCCAGGTCCATCTCAGAAACTTGGCTTTTGCCCGCCAGCGCTCCGGTCGGTACGGAAACATTCACCTTGCGTGCAGCGGATGGCGTCAAGTCCGATCCATTGACCTGAACGCCGACAATAATATTTTTCTCCGCAGCCGCCGGTGCATGAGCCGCCTGACTGTGTGTGTACGCTGCATCGTAGTTGCCCTTGAGCGCAGCAGTCAGGTCATTGGCGGAAAGGCCCTTGCCGTCCACTTTGTCAACTTTCCCTTGCAGCAGCGTGTGTATTTTGCTGATTGCATAGCGCAGCTTATCAAGAGATACCCATTTTGTAGCCATAATCAAAATCTCCTTTTCTGGAGTCCTAACTCCCTAAAAATGTTGTCAATATCTTCGTTAGTCGCCTCTTCGAGGACCGGTTCGGTGCCAGTAGAGGGTACGCCGGTATCCATATACTCACCTTGCACCGGGTCGTATATCCACCAGGTTCCAGATCGAATTTCGGGGTATGTTTCAGCGGCTTTTTCGGCTCCATCGCGCATTTCTTCAGCTTTCAAGGCGCTATTTTCTGCGGATATTGCCGCTGATTTCGCTGCATCGCTGTGAGATTTCGTTTGTGCAATTATTTGATCGATTACGCTCGGCGTGATGCCTTCGCTTTCTTTTCCGTTTGTTTCGGAATGATCTCTGACATAATAAGGAACATCCAGGCTGATTCGGCACACACCATCATCAATACCAGAAAACACAATGCGGCCCGTGGCAATTGATGTAGCTTTCGCCGTAGCCTCCGGTGGTACATCAATACAGCCGTCCTCGCCTAATAGCATTCTGACAGGTGGTTCTCTTGGTGGACAGAATGTGACGGTAATAGCAAGGGTTCTCCAGCTATCATCTGCGGTAACGTGCAGCCGCTCTATTCCATAGCTACCACGCGTTCCTAGTATCAGATAACGTTCGCCTATTACCGATGCTTCATAATCGCTCAAGCCTACTTCGTGAAGCATGTGAACACCTCCTTTATAGCTTCACCACCACAAGCCGGCCTCCCACGAACGCGAATTAGGTCGGGCGTAACAAAAGATGCGCTTTCTCGACGGTTTCGTCGGCCACACATTATTTTCCAATAGCCCATGTTTACTCCCCACCTTTTTAATCAACTGTAATACACCCATAGATCTGTTCCGCTCAATCCCATGGAAATAGAATTGTTATTCACTTTGGAAAGCCCCACTTGGTCTTTGGTGTGCGTGTGGCTGCTGTTGGCCTTGCCATTCAGCTTGGTGTTCATTTCCGTTTCGGTGTAGTAACGGTCGTCATGGTTGTGCGTGGACGGTGCAAACGTGCCGGGCTTACCTGTCACACCATCCCAAGGAACAGCCGCTGCCTTATCTACCACGCCGTCGCCGTCCGCATCGTATGTGGTCTTATCCATTTTAGATGCTTGTAGATTACCAGCAGCATCCTCGGAGAGCTGATTTTTCATCTCATTGAACCAAGTATTAAAGGCATCTGTATTGCTGCTAAGCCATTCAGCCCACTGAGCGCCCCACTGAGCGACCAGCTTGTCGATATCCATACCTTCAAGAACACCAGTTACGAATGGGCACTCCGAGGTGCCAACAGCGTTTGTAATATTGCTCTGAGAAATGGAGGTCGCACCTTTGGGCACCAAAATATAAGCAAGAGGATGTTGATTAACAAGCTCGCCTTTCGCCATGCTGGGCTTTACTGGTTTACTCGATGGAGTACCTTTTAGAATTTTAATTGTGTTTTTGCGAACTTCGGTGCTATTATTAACCTCCAGAACAATCGCGTCAATTCGATTTAGGAGGACGTCCGAGTTCGCCAGTGTAAGCGGCAACAGAGAATCGTTCAATGTCCATGTATGGTTAAACCACGCTCGCCCAATGCCAACAGTAATTCCCATACCACCGGATGATTTTACATTCAACGCATCGCCAATGGACATATACACGCCGTCCACAATGATGCCATCAAATATACTCGACATCTCAAGAGCGTTGTACTTTCGATCGCCTTTTATCGAGTTGTAAAAACCATATGTTACACTCATGAAATATGAATCTCCTTTCCTATACTCAAGTTACGGTCGAAAGCGTGGGGTAAGTAACAGTGCCTTGTGTATCAATAGCCGTTACAATTTCCGAAATTCTAGCCCTACTCTCCATTCCGTACTCATTAGCGATTTGAACAATATCGCCGATGAAAAAATCCTTACCGTATTCGAACATCTTTGTCATTTCGACTTGGCCCTCAAATGATTGGGCAGCTACACTTTCTGCCAATTTCTCATCGCCACGCTGAGCGAGTTGCTTCTTATATTCTTCGTCCGAAAGAGTGACATTGTCTTCTGTCGTAGTCGAAATATCACGTGCATCCACAAACAGCTCTCGACGCTCCAAGCCACTTCCCTCGCCGACGGAGGTGTTTTTTCGTTCGGCACCCTCTCCCTCGCCGGCAACCAGCGCAACATTCTTATATTCTTTTTTGGATTCGAGATAATTGCTATTGGCAATATTTTCAAATTTGGGTGAAAATACGACGTAAGGATTTTCCGTCTGAGCATAAGTACGGTCAGCACCAGCGTAGAGTTTAAAGACGAACTGCTTCTTATCGTTCAACGTGACCTTGAAACCAAGTCCTGTGAGTCGACAAATTTCGGAGATAACATCATACAAATTGTCTCCAGTGAACTGCGCTGTAATTTTCGGCTCTGTGACAGCTTTCTCGGCGCTTGTCTCGAATACGAAGTTTGGGATTTTGCGGTTGACATCTTTTGGAGAAATAACATTTTCATCAAGAAGCTTTTTAATGCAATCCTGTACGCTCCCATCCAAAAGAGTTTGAGTCCACACGATACGTCGTGAAAGAAGAGATTCTAACGACCGACCTGTAACGGTAACGCTGTTACCGTTTTCTGGGTCTGTATCAATTAGAACCTCTTCAATAATCATGACGTGCTCAGACGAGCGACTTTGTAGATAATAATCCATTTGCAGCAGAGACAGCGCCTGGTCTGTAACGGATGTGTATATCTCAAAGTCTCCATATTCGTCGTATCGGTCCGTCCATATAAGGGAATTAAAGGTATCAATGATGTCATTGGCTTCCAGAGTCTTATCTAAAACCCAAATATCCACGCTTATACCCCCTCATAGATGATGTTGTTATAGACTGTAAAATATAGCATCTCCGAACCTTTCTCAGCCGTATAAGCAAGGATGTTATCCCCTTTCACCAGCTGAATCCAGGAAGAATCCTTTGTAAGGCAATTTAGAATGTTCGTCCGAACGCCATTCCGGAGCAAAGTGATAGACTTCTTCCCTTTTACAGTGCAAATGTAAATATCGTCACCTACAACAATGGTCGAGCCAGTAATCGATTTTAGCTTTTCTGTATCTATTTTGATAAATTCCCGCGTTCCCGTATTGTAGATCGTAACGTTCTCCACTGTACCGATTGCGTGAATTTGAATCGTGACGCCGATTTCGCTGTCGCCGTTATAATAGACAGTTTGTTCCTGTGCAACCTCGATTTCAGACATAAGGATGTTACGTTCGTTATTTGATCCGCCTTCCGTTTCGTTAGAAAACTCGAATTCAAACATCGGGACAACACCGCTGAAGACCATTGCGTTTGCAGTCGTAGAGTAGAAATACGGATCAGGGCACAGGATTGAAATTTGTGTATGCTCGTTCTCGTCGAAAACAACAGGTTCATTCGACTCTACGTAGCCAGTAATATAGCAAGACCGATTGTCCGTCTCGAACGTAAGGGTTAGCTCTTTCTTAATCGGAAAATACTTATAGGACTTCTGCCGGATGGTCTCAATGTCCGGAGCAAACATGAAACGAAGTGTCATAACAATATTTCGTGTCCCAAGCCGAGACGAATTGTATAGCGACCCGTCGCTCGATGTAAGCTCCGTGACATTGATATCCGCTTTTCCCGGACCAATTCCGGTAATGTCAGTAATGGCAATACCGGAATCGTACGGGTTTGTAAGTTCCATCTTTAGACTTTCGCCGAGATAGTTTGTAACCGTGATTGACTTGATCATCGTTTACTCACCGTTCCTTTCATAGCCGAGAATTGATTCTTTGTCTGCCGATAAATTTCAACCCTCGACAGAGCCTTCGGCGAATAGTTATTCTGTGTGAAGTAGTTATACGTAGCACCGGAACCATCTTGGAACCCACCATTTTGATTTCCGCTGGTGTGTGCCCTGTTCATGTTGGCGTTGATTGACATTGCCTGCGTGCGGCTAAACATTGCATTTATCTGTCTAGTTCCGGACTGAACATTTGACAAATCCAGCACAGGACGAATCGTTGGCTGCGTGTCCATGTCACTGTTGATATAGTCCGAAATCTTCGATACGGCCTCTGTAAGTCCAATTCGCGCTTTCGTTCCCATCTCGGCACCGGCACGATATGACTTGTCCGCGTAATCACTGATTGCTCCGACGAAAGCAACACCGAAGAAATCGCCGATTTCATAACCCACTTTCGACGGAGAATGCTCGTCGAGTTCCCGTCTTGCAGCGCGAGCAGCCGCAGCGGCCATTTCAGCAGCTTTCGCTTCCGCAAGGAATGTGTTGGCACTGATGCCATTGGCAAATCCAGCTGCCATGTCGCGGCCGGCGTCGTAGAATTCGATATTTCGTATAATAATGGATGACAGCGCGTCCGTAATAATTTCACCAAATGCGACAATTGGAAGCCCAGCCTGAGAACGAATCCCCATGACCATATACTTTACTGTCAGTTGACCGAAAGTTTGGAAATTGGGGAGTTTTCCATTCAGAGTTGTAAGGACATTCCCTACCATCACAACAAAGACCGAAATTACTCCGCTCTTTCGCGTGTTCACAATAGCGATAATAGAAGAAAGCATTCCAGAAACTGCCTGCGTCAATGTTCCGGTAGCATTTTGAAATTCAAGCACGAGCCCCGATACACTAACCGTCCCGAGATTCTTCAAGCTGTCTGCGAAACTGGTAAGTTCCTGCGATACACCTTCTAATATGACACCATTCCACTTTCTCGCTGCATCGGCCAAATCGCCAAGCGGTCCAACCAGCGTGTCAAGTGACCACCCGCTCATAAACGAGAAGCTAAATGCATTCACACCATCGGCCAGCTGCTTGAGCGAGCTGTCAATACCTTCGGGTACTTTGACATAGTTCCACTTTTTTACCGGCTCGACCAAATCGCCCAGAGGGCCGATTAGCGTACCAATCGACCAACCTCCAGCGAAAGCGAAACTGAATGCTTTCACGCCGTTTGCCAGACTTGTGAGTCCTGTTTCAAGGTCTTCGGGAATGGCGACGCCCTCCCATTTCCTCACAGCGTCAGACAACTGAGCAATACCGGGAGCCGCTTCCGCAATAGCGCCTGCACCAAATCCGCCGAAAGTAAACGCCTTCACACCGCTCGCCAATGATCCAATCTTATCCCCCAAGTCCTCGGGGACATCGATATTAGACCATTTTGAAATTGAATCAGCCATTGTACCAAGAGGAGTTGCCACTTCAGCAATTGCGGATGCCCCCCACCCACCAAAAGTGAATTGCAGGATTCCTCCGGCAAGTTCTCCAAGTTGAGCGCCTAATCCTTCTGGAACCGTCACTCCGGCCCACTTCTTCACAGAATCAGCCAAGACTCCGAGTGGCTCTGCTATCTTGGAAATAGATGCGGCACCAAAACCGGAAAGAGTGTTAAGTAAGCCGCCTAGGGCAACTTCGCCCATGGCTGCCCCCATTGCTGCAAGTCCTCTGCCGATTTCATCCCATTGCATAGAGCCGAATTTTGCAAGCGCATTGGCTAAGTCATCAAGGCCCTGAACTGCAAGCAGCAATGTTCCAGCACCGACCAGGCCCGCTAAACCTGTGAGAGCACCAAGCGCTCCGGTTACGACACCAACTTCAAGAAGCGCTCCGCCCATTGCGGCAAGACCACGCCCAATTTCCGGCCATTCCATGGCTCCAAATTTTGCGAGTGCGTTGGCCAAATCATCAAGCGACTGAACACCAATGAGGATAGTTGCAGCGCCTAAAAGACCAGAAAATCCAGCCAACTTACCGAGCAATCCGAAAACGGTGCTAAGCTCCAAAAGAGATAACAGCATGCCAGACAGACCATTGCTGATTTGTTCCCAGGTCATGCCTCCAATTTGCTCTAGAGCATTGGCAATATCACCGAGCGACTGGACGCCGATGAGAATTGTCACTGCACCGACAATTCCAGAGAATCCAGCCAACTTTCCAAGGAGACCAAAGACGATCGCCAATTCAGAGAGGGCGAGCGCAATTCCGGATAGTCCGAGACTGATTTGATCCCAGGTCATAGAACCGATTTTCTGTAAATTCTCAGAAATCTCATCAAGAGCTTGGACGCCAATCAGAACTGCGGTTGCAGCTAACAGACTTTTTGCCCCCGCGAGTTTGCCCAACAAACCAAGCGTCACGCCAAAAGCAGTAAGTGCAGTTCCCATTCCCACAAGGCCACGTCCGATTTGCTCCCAGGAAAGATTTCCGATTTTCTCAAGGTTTTCAGAAATCTCATCGAGAGCGAATGACGCGACCAGAATCCCAGCTGCTCCAAAAAGAGCTTTGCCTCCTCCGACTTTCCCTAAAATTCCAAGTACAGCAGCAAACTCAGCCAAAGCGCCGCCCATTCCAGCCAATCCTCGGTATATGTTTTCCCATTCCATTGCGCCAAACTCTTGAAGTGCATCCGCAAGAATTGTACATGCCGCACTAAGCGTGATAATGGCGATACTGCTTCGAAGGGTTACCGCATTCCCTTTTCCGATAATTCTCATTGCAGCAGACAGCTCAAGGAGGGCGCCGCCAACCGCAGCCAATCCTCTTGTCACTTCATCCCAAGAAAGTTTAGCCACTTTCTCCATAGCTGACGCCAAAATATTAACCGCTTCGGCAATCGCAATCATAGCGAGACTCGACTTTATGGTTCCTTTGGCATTAAACACAGACAAGGTCTTTGTCAGCGATTTAAAACCTGCATTCAATGCGGATATCATAAGACGAATCCCGACGAGGGAGTATGCGACCTTTCCCGGCTCAATTTCGGAAACAGTTCTGAGCGCTGAACTAAGCGCCATGACCGCAACGCCAATACCGACAAGAGAAGCGACATTTATTCCTTGCTGGAAAGAATCAAGAGAATCGTGTACAGATGACAGTACATCAGAGAATTGCGCCGCGCCGCTGTCTTTCTTCCCGAAGCTCGACAGAACATCTTTTATCTTGTCGACCAAGCCTCCCAGCTTTTTGACAAACATAAAAAGCCCGCCGCCTGCAAGGCCCGCAAACACATCTCCGGCTGATATATTTTCTGAAATCCATGTCAAAGCGCCGACAACCGCATCTTTTATGTGCCCTGCAACGGTTGAAATTACGCTTCCGGCTTTCGAAAACACACTTCCAAGATTGCCAAAAGAGTCTCGCACAAACGAACATGCATCCGATATTCCGTTCAGTGCTTTTGTGATTGTCTCGCTGACAACCGCAAAGCCATTTCCATTCTCAATCCCCTCATTCAGCTTGATAAAGAATGCGCCAAGCGATGAGGTGACATCAAGAACCGAGTTTCCAAAGGACGAAACCGCGCCGCCAGTAAGAAAACTCATAACCGGTTTTACAATTGCCGAAATCGCTTTTCCGCCAATATCGAAAAGTGAAAATACACCTTTAAAGGTTGTTTTTAATTTTGTAGCCGCCCCTTCACTGAGCTTCAAATTTTCCGTAAAGTCTCGTAAATCTTTGGTGAATTTCGTAAGTTGCCATCCTTTTAGAGAAGGAAACACCTCTCGAAATGCCTCATTTACGGGTTTAATTACGCTTAAAATGCCATTAAAGGAATTTTCAAGACTCTCTATCAGAGCCAGCCTACCGCCAGATCGATTCCAAGCAGCAAGAACAGTATTTCGAGCGGCCGACTGCCGTTCAATAAATCCTCCTACGACTTCGCTTACACCGGTCCAGAGTTCTTTGGCTTCTTCGAGATTACCGAACACAAGCTCCCAAGTTGTAGCCCAACCAGAGCCAACCGCTTCTTTGAGCGTGTCCATCAATTGGCTGAATGTCTTTACATCCTGCGCCGCCGAAAAGGCCTTCTTGCCGATTTCTGTTGTTTCATCAGCATAATCTTTCAGCGTATCAACCAGCACTTCCGTGGTCATCCACTGATAATTCAAGCTGTCATTGAAGTTTTTAGTCGCATCAATAGTCATGTCCATCGTCGAGCCCTGATTGTTTTTGGTCAGGACACGATACATGCCATCAGCCTGCTTTTCGACTGTCCCGGCTGCCTCCGCCGCTTTAAGCAATTCGTTCTTAAATTCGACAGTTGCCATGTTGGCGTTTTCGATAGACTTCCAGTCAATTAGCTTTACGTGCCCTGCCGACAAAGCCTGCGCAAAGTTATACATAGCCCGGGATGCTTCATTTGTATTCGCACCAGATATTGCAGCCTCATTGCTGATACCTTTGATTGCCAGAACGGCATCTTCAAGTTTGACGCCAGCATTGGTGAATTTTCCAATGTTTTGCGTCATGTCGGCAAACGAGTAAATAGTCTTGTCCGAATACTCGTTTAAGTCCGCTAAGTAGCCATTGACTTCTTCTAAGGAGGCACCGGTGCTTGCCATAATTGTCTGAATCGAACCCATTTTGAGTTCGTATTCATTAAATCCCTGTGATACAGGCTCTATCGTCAGCGAGTGGAGCATTTGCTTACCCGCATTGATTGCAGAGTTTGTAATATTGGCAAGGGCCGTTACTGCCATGACCTCAAAGGCTGAAAATTTTGCTTGGACTGTTTCGACAGCACTGCTCAAACCCGAAAAATTCAGTTTTCTGCTTGCTGCGTCCACATTTTCGAGACCTTTTGTCGCCCCTTCCATATTTAAGCTTTTCTTCAACCTGTCGAGTGTCGATAAACTGGTTTGAACATTGTTTTCGAACTGCTTATTGTCAAACCGCATCTCAACGACTTTCTGGTCGATAACGTTGCTCATAGGGCAGTAACCTCCCTCCACGCTTCATTTGCAATTTTGTCAAAAATAGGCTGGATAGCAGGATTGATGTAATCTCTCCCGGCTACCCAGCCGCCAGTTCCCGTTCCGTGGCCGTATTGTAAAATGACGGCAATCGGAACTCCATTTTGAATGTTTGAGTTGTAAAAAGAAATCGCAACCGAGCCTTTTCGGTTCTCAATTTTGTAGTGCCACGACCGTGCCGTCAGGCCCGAATCAACAGGTGTTGCAGACGCAAGGGCGGCCACTCCCTCTCGACCGTATTTATCGAGATCACCAAGTCGAACAGCCTCTTTGGCCTTTTCTAAAAATCTCGTCAGTTTGGAAAAGTCGCCCTTTTGTCTGAAACTTATCATCTACAAAATCTCCTCACGCAGTTTTTGTAGTGCCTCCGTTCTTAAACCATCCCGGAAAACAGCACGAGCAGAATTCACGCTCGGCAGCTTCTCTTTCGGCTCTCACACGGATATCAAACGGATGTCCGTCCTCATCCAAGCGCATCACCGCGTATGTGTGAACCGGATTGGCCGTCAAACTGCGACACAGAATGAATTGTCTAGTGGACGCTAATATCTCATAAGCGTCTCCAATCGTACCGATACTTTTCTCCATGTTTTTCTCCCTTCGCTGAATTATCAGCCTCTTGATCCCAACCGCTTTCTCCGCTCAGCATTAAGAGCTGCATTTCTACGCATGATTTCCCTTCTGCTGTGCTTTTTAGGCGGTTGATTTTTGATGTTGCATACCTTAATAAGTGTCAAAAGTCGATTAAGATGCCATTTCTGATACTCAGGAGGTATGTTTAAAGCAATCATCCAATAATAGATGATTTCAGAAGTCACTTGCTCGTTGTTAGGGCCAGTTGCTTTTTCGTTAGAAAAATATGTGGCCGTCATTGGAGCGTTGATGTATGCGTTTACCGCATCAACGTTTTCTTGCGTAAGATTCAGATAAACTTCCGGATTTACATTCTGCGTAATGGTCATACATTTTATATAGTCCAGGGTCTCTTCAAGGGTCTTGTCCTTTTTCGAAAGAAATGGAACACACCATTTTGATTCCCATTTGGCAAGCGAAACAAGAGAGTGCTCCAACTGAAGGGTTTGGCCTTTTCTGTATACGAACTCTTCTTTTTTCTCGTCCCATAGTTCGTCAGAATCTGGTATAATTAGCTGAAGCATAGATACTCTCCCTCTCACTGTTATTTTCTTTATCCATTTGCCTTCGGAGCAATCGCCAGCGGAGGTTCAACTTTGCGATTTGGAAGGACGCCGTTCACAAATGCAGCTGCCTCTTTAGCATTTGTAGCGAGTTCCATATACAGCTTCGAGAAAGCCTCGGTTTCGGTAAATTCGGCAAGAATCTCAGGCGACTTCATAAATCTGCGACCATCGGGACTTTTTACACCATAAGCGTTGCTGATAAAATCCCTGAACACCTTGATGAGCGCAGCCAGATCTTTTGCATTTACCATCCTCCGAATCATTTCGGTATAGCCTCCGCTGGTACCGATTTCCAAATCTATACACTCTGCTTCCGTGAGGTTAAAATAAAAATCCTCACTTCTCTCGGTTCCGTTATAGTCGACGTACTCAATTGTTTTCTTAATCATTTCTGTTTTCCCCTTTCAAAAAAAAGAAGGGAGCCGCGAGTAAAAACACTCAAACGGCTCCCCCATTCAACTAACTAGATTTATAACTACTTATGCCCCTGCGCCAACCAGAGCAACGACCTCATCAGGAAGCGGCAGTCGCGGTTCCGCCTCGTCGCCACCGTACAGGATAGCTTCCAATGCAGTCAACTTTTCAGGAGCAACCTTTGTCGAATCGATGGTCAAGGATGCAGTGGGTTCGAAGCCCTCTACGTTGACCGGGGTTGTACTGACTTCCCACGAGAAGGTGATAGCATCGGGACTGTCATTGATTGAGGTGTACCCTTTCTCGGAGGGAGCTGCCAGACAGCCGTAAATCAAATGCAACTTATAGCCATGGTCTGCACCTTCGGTGTCATTACCGATCTTGGTGCGATAACACATGCCGAATGTCTCCCGTTTCTGCTGACCAATCATCACGCCGGGAGCAATTTCCGCAGAGCCGTCACAAACAGCGAATTCGTCAGGATATATATACGCCTCAATGGTCGCACCAAACTCTTCCGCACTCATCAGATTCAGATACTTAATATTGTCTGCCCAAAGTGGAGAGGGTTCTGCGCCAGACGGACTCTCCGTTACAGTAATCAGGCCATTCCACGGTACACCTCCAGAATACGGAACAAGGGATTTTCCTACTCCACCAGTTCCGTTGTATCGATACAGAACGCCATGGTCAACACCGGTCTCATAAAGGCGTTTCCCGACTTCGTCCCAAACAAGTTTTGCCATGTAGTTATTCCTCCTTAAAAATAGATAGTAAACGGGCTATGATAAAGGTTGTTTGAGATATAAGGAGACCCCTCTCGGCAGTAGACGAAATGCATATACACATCTGTCGCCAGCTTCCGATCGGGGTCCATCTCAACAACCACTACATCATAACCCGCCGTATAGGAATATTTTTTGTTGTCAGCGAACCTCGTATCGCCTGCGGACCGCTTATAAATGATGCAGGGATACGAGAGTTTCACCGATTCGGGAGGTTGAAAATATACGTTCTTGCATAAAGCTTGAAACTCTCGCTGCAAGTCAAGGCTGCTGGCCATTGTATACTCCTCCCACGCTTAAAATAAGTCTAGGTCTTTGAACTTCGACGGCTGTTACGTTCCAGAGAACTCCCATGTACTCAACATACCGGATGAAAGCGAAATGATCATAAGCGAACGGATCGGCCACAATGCTGATTTCGTTGTTCACGTTCACATCGTCATTGACATTACCGCTCGTTTGCCACTTGCGGCTGTTTCGAACAAGATCGCCGCAATACGTACGCTCCGTTACGGACTGGGTAAAGACGCCGGGCCGTGTTTCAACCGTCTCAACATAACCGACTTTTCCGTAAAACTTAGCCATTTTGATTTCTCCCTGTTGTAACTAATTAACCGCCAATGCCGCCATCGGTCACATCTTCTTCCAGAGCAATGGCCGACATCACGCGAGTGTTTGCACCGGAGCAGCGAGTCTCCAGCAAGCTCTTCTGCTGGTTGAAGTCGATATCGAAATCGGTGAAATGAGTGATTTCGCCGCCCTTGGTCGCCCCCAGAGAATAGTCAGCCATGTTGTACATCAGACCAAGCAGTTTCTTCTTTTTCTGCTCCTTGGTAGTACGCACTTTGCCTTCAAACTGCTCGGCGGTGATGATCTCACCGACGTTCAGAGCCGCACGCAGTTCATTGACATTGTCATAGATGCGCCGGCCGTTCAAATCACGTGCCAGGAGCATGACATTCAGAAGATGCGGGGTGCAGTAGAAGTCGGGAGTACCGGAGCCTTTATACTTTTCACGAGCATACAGCAGCGACTGGATAACCGCTTCGGCATACACATAGTTATCGCCGAAATTGGCACCAGTGTTGGTTCCCTGAAGAGATGTTTTCATTCCAGCGATATCAACATCTGCGTGAATTGTGTAGAGTTCGTCATCAAGCCAAATGGGACGAATCTTGTCCTGGGCGATTTTCCCCTCGTCGCCGTCTTCGCGACCGTCGCCAAGCACAATAGCTGTAGCCAGCTCTTCGTTCAGATTCATACGGTCAATGCCGTACAGATACTGAACAACATCAAAGTCCTGAATATCGATGATGTCATCACGATCGATTTTGGACTTCACATAAACCGTCTGAGGGTCGGTCGTTCTGTGAATCAGGCTGAAATTACCGACGTATTTCTTCTCGGAACCTTTCTTATAGCCCTGAGCGCGAAGAGCCTCAATATTACGAATATCGGCCTGACGAGTACGGATACGGGAAATCGGGCTCTTGTGCACTTTGGCCAAGACTTTACCGATCCACCCCTGATCAGTGGTCAGCAGCTCCGGAGCGCCCGGTCGCACATCCTTATACTCCGGGAACAGAGTCTCGATGCTTTCGATACCATGGGCCAGTGTATCCTTATTGTTTTCGAGATAAATGCCGATAGCATCTTTGAGCGTACCAACGCTACTGGATTTTGCAAGGGCAATGATGCTTGCCTGATCGGAGTGGCTCAGAGCATTGGTATCCTCATTGGCCTCGGGCTCAAATACATTGTGTTTCATAGTGTCGTTTCCTCCTTCAGAATCGTCTTTCGAATCTTCTTCGTTGTCTGCGTCTTCAACGGCCTTCGCAATCATCGCGTAAACAACAGTTTTCTGTTTTTCAGAAAACGTGTCGAATACGTCTGCGATGGTTTCCTCTTTTTCCTCGCTCTTGTCGGACTCTTCCTTCTTATCAGAAGTGTCCGCAGCATCTTCTGAATGATAGAGCATAATGTTTTCGTCGTATCCAAGAATGATGCCGGTTTCAACGCCATCGCCATGAGCCATGACGGAATCGATAAATGCGCCGGGATTTGCCCCAGCCAGAACCAGACTCACTTCACGAATAGCGCCGTGAATCACATCGCTGCCGGCCTGCTTCAGCTGATTGGCAAAAATAGAAAGAGACCGAACGTCGCCATGACGAACGGCCTCTTTGATATTTTTTGCGTTTTCAGTGTTGTTGAAAGAACAGTAGGCGTAAACGCCTTCGTTTCGGTTCTCCAGCAGCGCATGGCCAAGAACATTATCCGGATCGGAATGGTTGTGGTTCCAAACCAACGGAACCGTTTTACCATCGCAGTGCTTGAATGCATCTTTTCGAATGGTTCGCCCATCCGAACAGAGCAAATCGTTTCTAGTGGCCCAACCACTAAAATCATATTTCTCCATTTTGATTTTCCTCCTGGCTTTTTATTTGCTCAGTCTTCTCGCCGCCAGGTTCGCTGAGATTCTTATTTCTAAGTTCGTCAGCTCTCGGATCGTCAGACGGTTTCATACCTATGATTTGTCTGAACTCATTCGATGTCATGATTTCGTTCCGGGTGAATTTGTCTGCAATTTCTGCAATATTGTCGACCGGCACCAGACGGAACGGATCTGTAAAGAACATGATCGACTGAGATTGAGACCGAGCTGTTTTTGTAAGAAACTTTCGTTTCATTTCATCAACAATCGCTGAAACGATAGGCTCTATCGTTCTGTTGTTATAGTTCAGCATCGTTTTCTCGTCAGCGGTCCCATCCATAACGCTTTGAGTGATTCCTAACTGGCTGTATAGCATGCTCGTTAGAAATTCAATCTGCTTCATCAGGTTGTTTTCCACTGAACGATTCAACTGTGTAATGCGCTCCGTACCATCGGTATAAGCGATTCCATACTTTGAACCTGACAACTGATTTTCGATATCTTTACGCCTGTTTTCAGCTTGTTGACGCCTTGCTTCAGTCTTGATGACGTATGGCAGCTGAATGATAAGGTCTAACTTACCAGAGCTGCTTTGCTCATCAACGACATCCAACAAATTAAGTTTCCGAATAAGCCGCTGCATTGTAGAATTGGGCTCATTGATAACGGCGTACAAAGGGTTTTCTACAATTGCAACCGTGCTTTTCGGAACTGTAATGTCTTGCTTCTCCCCTGTCCATTCGTTGTACACACGAACTTTGACATGCTGTGGATACCATTCAAGAATTTTACCGACACGCATAGACAGGATGTCATAGCCCCCGGTTTCTTCCGGATTATCGGTCGTTTCTACCGGAACAATGGCGATACAGCCCTCGTCGAGCATCGACATGATTACGTCTTGTCGAAAAGCTCGTGCCGTTTGGTCGAGGTTTGCTTCCAGTGTCAAGCAGTTGTTCAGCTTGGATGAAACGTTTGAAATATATCGCTCGTTTTCATCCAGTCGAACATGTTGAATAGAAATAGCCGCACCGTCTAAGCTAATTCGATTGTAAACAGAAGTAACAATTGAACGCTCATTACCCCGGCTGAAACGAGTACGGTCCGGACGGTAGAAATATCCGGGTCCGGTATCGTTGTAAGAGTGCGTAGGGTCTCTGTTAAAGAAAGTGTTCCAGGCTCGTTTAAACCTGGAACCCATAGACATGTCCATTTTGAATGTTCACCGCCTTTTAAACAGTTAGTTTAAGCTAACCAACGAATACAATTATTCAAAAGCATCTTTGTTGGCTTTATAGGCAATATAGGCATCCATCATAGCTGCAACAGCGTCGATTTTCTGCTCATATCGCTTCTTTAAAAGTTTCCTGTTTCCATTTGTGTCTTCCAACGTAATGCAGTTTCCCATTGCAAAGGTCATCAAATCCTCGTCAAACAAAAGCATCCGCTCCTCAGAAAGCTTTTTCAGCTCTCCCAAAGGAACGGATTCCGTTTTTGCACCTTGGATTACTTTTTCAATTCCAAAGGGGCCGTTCTCTGATGCCCACCTGTCAACAAACTCCTTTGCATTGTAAGGATCATATCCAAAGCAACGCACGTCGTATCCACAATCTGTGATGTAGTTGTCCAGATCATCGTAGACCTGCATCATGTCCAAGACTGTTCCCTCAAGAACAATCAAGCTGCCTTCTTGCATGAACTGATCATACTTGATTCGCATTGCCGCCGGGAGTTTCATTAGAGTAGACGAGGTGATATAGTTCCTTGTCTTTATTCCAAAAGCACCATTGGATAAAGGGAAAAGGAAGGTAAAGGCACAGAAGTCATCGCCCTGAGAAAGGTCTGCGCCAAGAGAACATGCCATCTGCCAATACGAACGCTTGCGGTGTGGAAGTGTCTCCTCATAGGTAAAGTAATAAGTATAACCTTCCATCGGCAGACCGAACCTTTTTGCAAGAATATCATTTCGCGCAGCCGGTGCTTTTTCGGCACGCTCCACATCCAATTGATACGTCTCATAGCTAACAGTCTTACCAATGTTAGGCTGCGCTTTTACCCACATCGCCGGATCTGAAACTTCGTCAATTGAATCGAGCTTATACCACCAAATCGATACGTGCGGGTTGATGTAATCCCCTTTGAGAATGTCCATCAACTCCATTTTGATTGTATCGCCGGCACCATTACGAACTGTCCCTTCAGAACTGATCGCAACGATGAGATAGTCGTCGACCTTCGAAGCGCCCTGCTCTATTGCACCGATTACATCCTCTCGAATGTCCCCCGAAAGCCATTCGTCTACCGTCGCAACTTTGATTTGCAATCCCTGAAGCTTATCGATTCGCATTGGCCTTATCTCCAACAACGAACCCGTCAAAAAATTCTCGATACCCTTTTTGGTTGGAGAAAGTTTTACGCGGTTTGCTTTAGAGCCTGTCGTATTCTGTAAAGACCCCTCTGTCAAGAATTTGAAGTATGGGCCTCTTGCACGAGTGATTGAGGTGCGAATCGGAGACAAAACCTCTTCGGCCTGTTTCATTGTCGGAGCCGTAGTAATCTGGTGCGTTGTGGTTGCGTCCACATTGAGAAAAAAGTTTTGGAGGCAAGAACCGTACATCGATTTCGCTGCGCCACGGGCGACAATTAGGTATTGCTTATTGATCAAACGTTTCCTGACTTTTTTGGTTATGTAATGACCGCCATAACCATCCTCATAGGGCTCATAAACGCTGCGCTCAACAAAGTAATACCATCCAAAAATCTGCTCGGCCCACAGTTTAAATGTATCGAGAAGATTTAAGTCCGCTCCATCGGTAAGTGTGAGTTCGCTTTCGCAATAATCGATGAACCCCTCTACTGCCCTGTCGTCATAGTAAACTCCGGGATTTGCAATCAAGTCGTCGATTCGATTCATCTCCATCGAAATTTCTTTGTTTACCGGAATCTCGCCACGGATTACGGCATCTCGAAACATGCCGTAGTATTTCGGGACGGCCGTGTTTGACAATGCCATATTGTAACCACCTTGTTATTGACTCGGAATAAAATTTAGCCATAATAAGAATCGTAAAGAAGAAAAACGGAGGAAAAATTCAAGTAAGAGAGAAGGTTTCGAATGATTGACCGTCGATTAGTAATGTTAATCGAAAAATGCGGTTACGTTAGCCAGCACGGAAAACGTGTGTATGGCACTGCCGCATTGCTGCATTTTCTGCATCGCCCAATTCAGTCCATTAACTTGCGTGATGTTGAACGCGGCAAACAGTATGTCAAAAAATATTTTGGGACATAACCCCAAGGGAGGCTGTTACAAGCAGCTTTCCTTTTTCTCTCTTACTTGAATTTTTCCTCCGTTGAAAGTTTTTCTTTTATATGATTAAGACTTTAACACTGCAATAGAGGCAACACTTAAAGCACCTATTCCAGCAAGGAGGGCTGTTGCATATTTTCGCCCGTCTGCAATAGACTTTTTAGTTACAATCTCGTTGACTTTTATTTTTTCGTAATACTTTTCCTCATCCTTCAGATCTTTAATAGTGTTTTTCAGTTTTTCAATTTTCTGGTCATCGTCAGAAGTATCCGCCCATGGTTGCATCATGGTTTTTAATTTCTTATCAGCACGAGCCTTTGCAAGCTCAGCATTTTGGTACTGAAGGGCGGCCTTGGTCGTCGCTAAGTCCTCTTTGTTCGCCTCTCGCTGTGCCTTGCGAGCGGACTTTAATGTCTCGTCTGAAACGCCATCTTCCGAGTAGAATCTTTTGATTTTTTTGATAATGCCTCCACTTTTTGCCCTTCCGGAAAAATTCGAATTGTTTGTCTTGCGTCGAACGCCCCACTTCATGCCGAGGACACCGTAATGAGCCAGATAGTCGGTTTGATTATAAGTCCGCATAGAATTAAGTCCTCCATCAAATTTTTCTTCACTTATTCTTCGGTTTTGGTGTCATGTAACCAGCCAATTCTTTAATATCGAACTGATTTGTCAATGCTGCTTTTGTTCCGTACAAAACGGCCCCGGTAACCAGCGCTGTCGCAACTTTTTTCCCGCTGGAAGAAAGAACCTCTGAAACAAATTTTTTACCTGGAGAAATCTCCTCTGCAGTTAAGTCCTTTAGCTGCTTTTCCATCTTAATCCGCTCAATCCGCTTTTTCAGGTCAGCGTCGCTGAGCGTTCTTCTGGATTTGACCGCCTTTTTCATATCAGATTTCTTCGCATTGTCTTCGGATTTTCGCTTAGCCTTCCCATTCGCCTTTGCAAGCTGTGCCGGCGTTCTCCGAACTCCCCACTTCATACCTAGGACACCGTAATGATAAAGTTCGTTCTCCATTTTGAATTTTCACCACCTATTTTGTGCATTAAAAAGAGGCCGTGTTTCCACAGCCCCTGGCATAAAAATGAATATTGTGTTTTTTCGACGACTATCGTAGAATGGCAAGTGAAAGGAGAGCAACTTTTCGATGGATAGGAGGTGAAAGGAGTATGGGCGAGAAATTTTTTCAAACACTGAAAAAGCTTCTTGTTGCGATAGTCCGTCTGTTCGCAGACGGTATTGCCGAGCTGCACATCAGCAAAGGGACCGCTTCGCTCAAAGTGGACCTTAAACGGCTGCTGGCATGTGCCTGACAAGCCCAAGAAACGGGGAGACGGTTAACAACGGTTTCCCCGTTTTCCTATCCATCGAAAAAGTTGTTCTCCCAATTGAATCTTTACAATTTACAAGTAATCGTTATCCAAGTCAATATCAAGGCCGCATTCTTGTAAATCATATTCTGCGATTATGAGGTCATTTTTTATTGTATCCAAGACCTCATAATAAGCTAGTTTTTTTCCAACGTAGAATTCATCTTTATCATTAGCTTGCGCATCCTTTAGTGCGTCATTAGCGTTGCTCAATAGGCGGTTAATAATATGATTAAAAATATCGTTATTCATAATTTTCACCTCGCTTTTTTAGTTCATCAATTCGATTGCTGATGGAGTCATTGAAATTGTCAATTTCTTGCTTCCAGTGTTTTATAAGACCTGACTTTGCTCGCTCTGTATAAGAGTCCCAATCTTTACAGTATTTTTCAGGTGCCTGAATCTTTTTATAATGGTCCTCAACCCGTTTCTCCAAACTTCGAATTCCTTTTCTAAGAGCAGACGATGGCTGCGTTTTAAGCCCTTTCTCACCACCGCTGGATTTCTCTTTAAGTATAACACGTTTGCCGGCCTTTGCAACCTTCGGAGAGTGACCGAGTTGCTCCGGCGTTCGCCGTACACCCCATTTCATTCCCTTCACGCCATAGTGAAAAAGTTCATCCGTGCGAGCGCGAGCATATTTCCACATCCTAATCCCTCCTCGTCCCTGAATCAACCGCTACATTCAATCGCCATTCCAGTTCATTGATTTGGCGGTTCATCGCGTCAAGGACAGAAGAGCTAAGGGGTGGATCGAACACGAGCTTCACTTTGAGATATATGTATGTTTTTACAAATTCCAATCGTTTGTCGTCTTGAATGAAATCCGTCCATAAATCCGTCTCATCTTTTATAAAGAAACCGTCCTGCGGGCCTACTCCGAGTTGCGTTAGACTAGAAAAGGCAGAATTGATATGCACAATAATGTCAGTATCGAAATGGTCATAGACCTCTGTCGGACCAAGAAGCTTTTTTATTGTATTGAGTATGCTTATCATCTTTGTCACCCTTTCGGCCTAACTGCAACATATCGTTTACTGCAAAATCCTTCTACGCCTGCTTCAGTACATACTTTGTAAAAATCCTCGTTTGACGCACCCTCGTCGATCATCAGTTCTGAAAGGGCATCAACCGTACCGATAACCTTGCCATCTGAATCCGGCTCTTCTCGAATGCTCAGGGAAAGGCAGTCAGTAACAATTCCAATGGTAACTGTGTTCACCTAAAATTCCTCCTCTTAGTGCCTCCATGGGCATGTATCGTTTGGTCTACGCTCAATTGGATTCTTAATTAAAAGATTCTCGTCCCCATAGTGAATCGCCTTATGAGTATTGTCAGTCGTGCAAATCAAATATTCTGGGTCAAGAAGCATTTTGCTTCTGTACAAAATGTCTTCTTTGGTAATAGGGTTCATATGGTGAACCAGGATGCGGCCACCTATTTGCCTATCGTCTACACCGAGGTCACAACCATTGTCTCGAATGATTACAACATCTCTAATTGCCCGCCACTCATCTGTTTTGTAGAACTCCTGATTTAGATATCGGTCAAAGCCAAAAGTATCCTCTCCAACCTTTCCACACAAACGTAAATATTGATAGCGCTCTTCGAAAGAAAGAAGCTGTGACAATTCCGAATATGTTTTAAACTTCATCGCTTTCACCACTCCCGCTGTACCTCCGGAAAGCGCTCATCGCTTCTTTGTAAAGCTCTTCGATTCGCTCTGTGGATTGCAAGGATTTGGTTTTTGCCTCAATCAAATCTTTTTGCTTTTCGAGAATCTGTTCCTCTAAGTGAGCTTTCGTGGATGCCAGTTTTAAAAAATGCGTAGTTTCTTGAGAAGAAGCAGTTCCTTCTATCAAACGTTTCTCGACCAAATCAATGGCCAAAGATATAAGCTGGTTTTGTCTGGCCTCCGGCGTCAAAGCCGGGCGAATACGTTTTGTTGTTGACGAATTACTTTCCGCATGTATTTTTTTCACCTGTTACTGCCCCCTCTCTGATAGATTTTGTAATAATCATGCTAACTTTTGTTGTACTTTTATACAGCATTTAAGCGAGCTCATAAGACCGCCGGAATCTCTGTTTCACTGAAAGGAGAAAATCTGGAGGTAAAAAGAAAGCGTGAAAGTGTCCGTCGAAGCGAATAAGCCTTATGAGCTCGATTAAATGCTGCCCTGCTCCAGAAGCCTTTTTCAAAAAAGTTCCTCCGGGGAATTTTTGAGGAGGGCCGCGATGACGGAGGGGGTGCGTTTTTAGCGTCCCCCCCTATACCTCTAAGGCTCATCACCGCGACCACAAATAAACTACTGTTTCACTTTTTTATAAATGTTTTGAAAATCATACTTAATGATTTCATCAATCGCACGCTCAATCTCTTGTGCATTTTCCTCATCTGAAAGCTGTTCAGATGTCTTTGCGATTCTTCCTAAGTAAGCACACGAATGATAACCTTTTTCCTCATCGAACATGAACCACGAAGTGAACTCATCAAAAGGATTGTACGGATTGTCAAACGTTGTAAGCATACATTTACTTGCCATAATACTTGGTTCACTCCTTTCAGTTCAAGTATTTTGACACTGTAGATGCTGATACGCCAAGAGCTTCTGCAATCTCAGCAGTCGTGTAACCAGATGCGTTCATAGATGCAATCTTATTGACCTTTGCAGAGCTAAGCGTTGTTGTTGCTCTAGGTGTTGCACGTTGTCTGAGCTTATCGGTATCTACATTGTTGATGATTTGTGTCAATCGGTTCTCGCTGATAGCGCCGGCCTGTATGGCCTCCCATTCACGATCGGTTATCAGGATGGGTTCACGTTTAGCGCCTACCGAATTTCGTGCGGCCGTGAGGGCCTGCTGGTTCGCTTTTTTAATCTCCCCCTTGGTCATGTCCGGATTCTCCTGCTTTTTAGCTTTTACAGCAGCATTAGCAAGAATCTGAGCCTGACGTTCACGAGGTGCATTCTTTAAAGCAACATTCAGCTTAGCCTCCAGGGAGTCTACCTCTGCCTGATACGTTCTCTTAGCAGAAGCAGAGTACGCAATCTTGCCGGTATTCATCATCTCTCTGCGTGCACGGTTGGCTAGAGATTTCATGTTGTTGGCATAATCAGCATATGCTTCTTCCTGTGGAGTACCGGAGGAAAGCGTTCTGGCATCTTTGGTTTCACCCATCTTTGTGCTGGCCTGAGTACGAACCTTAACTTTGCCGTTCTTATCGGTGTACTCCTCGTAAACCTCTTTGTAGCGCTGCTCACCTGTCTCTTTGTCAATGATCGGACTTCCTTTTCGCTTCAGAACAGAGGTTTCAGATTTAGCACGAGAGATCAATGTCGCAGCACCTTCATGGTAACGACCATTCTCATCAACTGTTCCCTGATACTTTTTCTTAAGAGCAGAAATTCCGTTATCTCGTTCACTTTGTTTGTAATCGAGCTTGTGTTTTTCAGCATCGATCACTACCATACTGTGGCGGACAGCACGAGCAAGCTCATCCTGAGTAGCACCTTTCAAAGTCATGTCGGTAATGAGGTTTGAAATCTTTCCCATTTCAGTTTGCGTGTTTTTCATGGGCTTAAAGGTTCCCTCTTTTTTACCGCCATATTCAAGCTTTGGGTCAAAGCCCTCCAAACCCTTTAGCGGCGGCGTCGATGTAACCTTAACCTTTCCACCGGTGGGTATGACCATAACAGTGTCGCCGTCGAAATCAGCTCCAGATAGACGCTCTGCAACTTTACTGTTAATACCAATCGCATCAAGAGCATTGTCCAACATTCTTTTAGCTGTTGGCTGCTTATTGTTTACTGTTAAAATCGGTATTTCGAAAGTTCCGCCATGTGGATAGCGGATAAGAGCGACTTTTTCACCGTTTTTGTAGTTTGGTGCGTACACCTCATCGTCCTTCATATCTGTAACGGGCAAGATAACCTGATACTTTTGACGCGGTAATGCTGCTGCCTGTAAATGGACGGCTGCGGAGTCACAATCATCAGCGAAAGACTTGAGAAGGGCCTTTTTTACAGTCGGGTTTGTTAAAGAACATATTTCATCAAACTCCGCAAACTTGTCTTTGGTCGCTAAGTCGAGCTGCTTATTGATGAGTGTCATACTTTGCTTGGAGAGAAATTGTGACGGAAGATGGTCACTCCATTCACCCCAGTCCCCCTCTTCAGCGCGCTTATTGATTAAAGAAAGCGACTGTTTCTTTCCTGTTACCGGATCGGTGTACTTACCATTCGGATCGTCGTAATAGCTTTGACCTCCATGCTCTTTAATGAGTGAGCCAAACGGATTTTCGGGATCATTGGTAATTTTCTTCAGAACGTCTCCTGTCGGAGTTCCTTGTTTTTTGTTCGTATTGAACACGACATCCACACCATCAGGCAAATCGTCAGAATATACGGCCATCCCTTTAAGATACCGATTTCCGTCAACGAGAATTCGAACTTGTGCATAATGAGATTCTCCAAGAGAAAGATCCTCAACGCCTCTGCGAATTTCGATGACGCCGTCTTTATCGATTCCCCCGTCTTCCGCATACCGGATTTTCAGCCGGCTGGAATCCATGCTTTCAGGATATACGAAACTTTTTCTGAACGATTCACCATCATCATAAGAAATATAATCTTTCACAGAATGAATATTGTCGTAGTCGTATATTTCCTTATGCTCCGTACCCGGAGGACAAACCACCTGAAGAGTTGTATGTTTTCCAGGATTCGTGGCCTGCTGGATTCTCCCGCCGTATACTGGATATCCTTCTGCTTCGAGGATCGCCAAAGCTTCTTTTAGCTTCTCTTTTGAGATTCCAAGTTCACGTTCAACACCCGTGCCAACATCGATCATCCCTTTTTCCGCTATCTGCTCTTTCAGAAATTCCGCAGTCTTCTTCGCTTGATTCATCCGAGCTTCAGAACGTTCGTTCAGCAATGAGCGAACAGAAGAATCATTGGCAAAGCCCATCTCCCTCGCAATTTCATTCAGGCTTAGACCGTCTTCCCGAAGAGACTTTGCCTGTGCAACATCTAATGCGCGTCGTTCATCCTTCGCCAAGGATTTCTGTGCACGATATTGAGTCGTAGACATTCCCATTGCTTTAGCGATTTCGGTTTCGGTAAGTCCTTTGCTTTTCAGCTCTTCAATGCGGCTCAAAAAGTCTCCACTATGCTGGTAAGGATCATCGCCAGAGCCCCAAGGATAGCGACCCGAATGTCTCGGTGTGCCGTAATGCATCAAAATATCTTCAGCAATAGAATTCATGGCTTAGCTCTCCCGTTCTTTAATTTTCTTGATGATTTTATCAGAAACGATAATCTTATTCATAATTGCCGAAATATCATCCGCAGTCGGATTGTGACACAGAATATCATCGCTTTGATAAATGCGAAGCTCAGTTTCAATATCAGTCGGCTTCACACGATATTCCAAACAAAAAAGAGCAGCGTATATTTCAAGCTGCTCAATGTGGGCCGGAATCGCTCCGGACTTATAGTCATGAATTCTAAGTATGTCTTTTCGAAACGAAATGGCATCCGCGGTCCCAAAACAATTTTCCGAATAGAATAGCGGTTGCTCGGGAGTCATCCGAAAGCCAATTGCATCGTTTACATACATGTTGAGTGTTTTTTGTGATTTTGGTAATTTCTGTCCCAGTCGAATGCATTGCGCAGCGAACGCATGCAGCTCTGTTCCTCTCTGTGCCGCCAGAAAATTCAAATATGAGTCAGCCATTTTCTCTTCGCTGTAATTGAGCCAATGATATTTACTCGGCCCAAGAAAAGCATGCAGCCCTTCAAGTTCGAAATGCCGATTGAAGTTCACTTAACACTTCCTCCTTATTCTCAGGATAAACAAATCTTGAGAAGGACATGTTGTCCATCAGATCTACGTAATATTCCTGATTGGGTTGTTTTGCAGCATTCGCAGATTTTTTGCATTCTAAGGACGCCCACTTATCTTGATACAAAACCAACAGATCAGGAAGCCCTTGTATTTGATCCATTTTAAAGACCATGCAGCCAGGGAACATATTTTTTAAACGCTGAATCAGACCATCTTGAAATCCACTTTCGAGCCTAGAACTCCTAGCCATCTTGGGCCTCCTTTCACTTCATTAAAATGCAAAAGAGAGTGTCCATTCAAAAATGGCCATTTTATCCTCTCTCTTCATAACAGTCAATGTTTTTTTCGCGAAGCTGTAAAACAGAAAAAGAAAAGACAGAGAAGCTCGAAAGCAACTCTGTCTTTGTGTAATTTAAAATTATCTCGCCTCTAAAGATATTGGTTCCAGTTCGAAAATCCCCGTGTCATCGTCAAACTCTAGAACTTTTGCGACGATATGCACATTACTTCCAATGTCTACGAAATCAGGCAAGAATAAATCGCTGATTCCCAAGTCACGAGTTCCAACATCTTCAAACTTAAAGTTTGGCCCTGGGTTTTGGGTATTTTCATCTACGTAGTCGCCAGCAGACAAAAGCAAATCATACCGGGTATCATAACCATCGTGATTTGTTATATAAGTTATACAACCATCAAATTCAATCGTACTATACGAATATTTTTTCGCAAATTTTTCAATTGACTCATCATACATACTAGATGCCGCTAAAATTGCAGCGAACTCTTCATTCGTGTCAGCCGTTATATTTGTATTTTTAGGCTCCGAAATACTTTCGCTCGAAGCTGACACGCTCGCAACTGAACTGCTACTCGCCACTTCAGCGCTAGACGAATCTGGAATTGTCTCACTCTCCGAAGCCGATGCGCTCTGAGAGCTTGAAATCTCTGAACTAACTACCGATGTGCTAGAGCCACTTGCTCCATCCCCGCAAGACGCAAGACCTAACACTAAGGCCAGAGAAATAAGTGTTGAAAATACGATACGTTTCATTCTTTATCCTCCTAAATATAATAAATTTCACGCGGTCTTTAAATAAATATTTCCGTCCTCTGCCATATAGTATTCTGCCTTCCTCGTCTGAGCACTTAACGCCGCATGCAAAGTCTGCCGCATTGGAATTTCTTCCCCGTTGTTCAGACGATCAAGCAATCCACCGACCTCCTTCTCTATTTCTGATGTGTCAATCTTCTTAAGGAGATTGCCTTTGTAATCTCGGACAAATGCTTCAAGAACACTGAAGCTGCTTAGCATACGTTTCTCACATTTATCGATATACGAGGATACGTCAGCTTCGACATATTTTATGTAACTTGAATCGGCATTCTGAGAGTAATACAATTCCAATAAATTGCTGAATACATACAGCTGCATCGAAAGCTCTAGACTTTCTTTAATTTGAAACGCCTTATTAACAGTAGATATTAACTCTGAATTATCCTTGGTTTTTGCCGCCGAATCAAGATCGTTCATATAGAATTCGATATCTTTCATAGCGACTTTCTTGGCCTTTTGAATACTGGCTATTGTCGCCGTCCTTTGCGCTTCATGTGACATGATCGAATTATAGTTTTGATAAGCGTATTTAACAAAGCTTATTTCGGCCATCAACTCTGCTTTTTTGTCTCCGTACAGAAACTCCAAAATTTTGTCCAAATTCATTCTCATCATCTTAAGCTCGCTATGAATCTGGGTAAGAAAATATTGTCCGGAAGCAATCGACATTGCAGTAAAGCAGCTGAGAAGCAAAGCTTGGTCGGAAACACCATGCAAAGAAGCATGTGCAACGATTTTTCCGTTCTCGCCCATAATAGGAGTACCGAGGCCACCGCTACGATAGGACATTAAACTGTTCATTCCTGATAAGCCCTCTGGAAGTTTTAATATATAGGCGTGAGCCATAGTTTCGCTTGCAAGCATTGCCGGCATTTGAGAAAACAATGCGCTAACCTTCCCTTTTTGGGCTGGCGTAAGCTCCAGTTTTGTAAGACCGGATTTTGCGTCCAAGTCAAAATTTCTATCACACGGTGCCAGTTCAAAATTCAAGTCTTTCTCTAACGTCCGAAAAAGTTCCATCTGCTCCGACATAGCCTTTCTACCTCCAGACAAAATAAAAAGTGCGCCCCAATAAGAGACGCACTGAAAAAGCGCATTCTCCCATTGTTGCCACACAATCTTATCCTTCACTACGGGTATAAGTAAAGAGAGAAAACACTTTTTGCCAAGTATTTTCCCGCAGTAAAGAATTCTATAAAATTGTGTGGCATCTATAATATACCATACCTTTTGCAAAAATGGAAGATTTTGCTGTTGTTCGTTTACGCCCTTTATAACACTGTTCACGATACAAACCTGGCTCTACGGTTCGTATAGTCATACAGCATTTTTGTCGCATCCCTAAAATGAACGGCTATAACCAGGTACCCATGAGGTTCATAACGAATAACGTCCTTAGAAAGCTTAGGATATGTTTTCTTAAAATCGGTGTATATGTCGGTCCACTTTATTTCTCGTCTCAATCGTCTCAATTCCTCCTCAAAAAAATCATTCTGCCCACTTGCCCACTTTTTTCTCGCTTATTTATATATAATATTGAATTTTTCTATCATGTAATAAGGGTAAAAAAAGTGGGCAAAGTGGGCAATAAACGTAGTTAAACCTTCTATCAACCTTCTATAAGCGTAGTTAGACGTAGTGTGTGGTCAAGTTTGGGTTTTGAAAGTGGGCAAAAGCCCACTTTTTTTGGGCAAAAGCGCAAGTAAATGCCTTTACACCCCTTATTTTTTCCTGTCAAAAATGTAAAAAGCCCAGAAAAAGTGGGCAGGAGCCCGGATTTGAAACATGGAAGTGGGCAGAAAAATGATGAATTTTTTAATTAAAAATAAAGAGCCGAACAGCATGTCCAGCTCCTGAAATCATCAAAATCCACTTACTTTTTCTTCGTATGACGCACCCAAGCCTTACACCAGGTCTCTTTACAATTCGGATAATCCGTCCAGCCGCACTTATTGCAGATCAAATCCTCTCGCCCGAGATCCGGAATATCCTCCTCATAGTCTTTCAGAACCACTTTCCAAGTTCCGTCTTTCTGCTTAACCGGGCAGGCCATATGACTTTTGACATGTATCACCTTATCCGAACTGGCGCCATGCAACGATTTCATCTTATCGCCTCCTACGAAATATAGTACCATGAAAAATGAAAAAGTAAAAGGCCTTGTTCAGACCTCTTACTTCGTTGGAACTGAGTGTCCGTTTAGGAAATCAAAATATTGTACCGCTCGAGCAGCTCCTTAAGTAAAGCCTCGTCCGTACACGCTGTAACATGGAATTCAATCTTGCCTTTACTGTTTCTAACAGTTTCGACAATAGCCTGAACCCCCTCCGCGTATAACATCCTCAGGCATAAACCTAGTTGCTTATCGGATACGGCTAGAAAATATTCCATAAACCAAACACCTCCTTCCATAATAGGGGATGCGTTTTACGCGCCTACGTTGTTGTCTATATCAACCCCATACTCGTTCAGCTCTGGCATCACTTTGCATGTCCAGATTGCGCACAGGACGTTCCAGACAAAGGCTCGATCGTGGCGCTCGTCATCGTCCCCTCGCTTGTATTTAAGGTAATGACGGATGGCGCTGTCGATGTAGCAGTGAACAGGAATCCCTTTCTGCCAATTATTCTCACCATATTTCTGAGCTCCCTGCTCAAAGTGGATGGAAACCTCAAGCAGCATGGTGTAGACGCTGTTGTCGAATTCCGTCGAGAATTGCAGGACGGCTTCTAGCAAATACTTCGGGTCACCAGAATCCTTAAATTGATTAACACAAAATAGTATATCGTCGCGCAGCATATTATAAATAGGAAGCAGAGGAAGCAAATCGCATCGTCCTTTTCCTTCCTGAATATCACGTACTGCGCCTGTCTGAAACGTTCTACGGTTTCCTGAGTCTAAAATCTTACTCATACTCATACTCCTTATTTTTAACATTCATCGTAATCAAAAGCACTTCCAAAATATCGCACCTGAGGGACCGGAAGAAATGATCTTCGACCATTTTTATCAAACCAGAAAATATCAGATTCCGCCAAGCATCCGTAGTTTTCTACGCCGGAAATGACTTTTCTACTCCCATCTTCAAAGATGATGAGTAATAACATTGTATATGCCATAAATATCACTCCTCATAAAGCATTGGTGTTCCGTCAGGATTGACAAGAAGCGTGAAAGTTCCATAGTTATAACTTCTGTCCGAAACGGCATACATCACTTTTGTCTCTCTATGATAAACCACTTGCCAACTATGCATATCTTCCACGACTACGAACATCGAAGGTGATTCTTCCTTTTCCGTATCAACATCGCTGCAAGCTACAAGCATTCCCAGTATCGCACAGCATAAAAGAATCACAAAAACTATTTTTATAAGATTCACTTCTCCTTTTCCCAATATCCACCGCCAAGACCTTTTTCGAAGTTGACAGCATGACAAATATCCGTTGTATGCTTACATAAAGGGTATGCGCAGTTTCCACAAGCTTTCCGATCACACAAATAAAGAGCCATATCTGGCTCGATCGGCTCTATCTCTGTTTCTATGATTGGAATATCGGTCATTCCTCGTTTTCCTCCTCTTCTTTCGAAGACCATGGATATATATTAACGGATAGCATACCTTCGGGCATTAAGTTGATCGTTACCCATCGGTCATGTTTTTCCATAGCTTTATCGATGATTTCGTGAATATTATCCCAAGTGGTAATGAGCCTACGCATCTGATCCATAAATATCACTCCTTATTTCTCGGTGTTACTGCGTACGTATCCATCTTGACTTTTTCTTTCATTCTTTCTTTCACCTCTTCCATAATCTCATCACAGATAGAAGTTCTAGAAAGATCCGAACCCCGTAATCAGCTCTGAATATGGCAGACTCTCGATCCAGTCTAACATTGTCCTCCACTCATCGAGCTTATGGTTCCGACGGCTCTTATAGATGTTGGCCAAGACCTCGTAATTGAGCATGACCGTCCGTCTCTGGTTGTAAGAGCTCGGGAGAAGCTGGATTATCTGCCACCAGTATTTTTTGTCTTTGCTATCGAGGTATTGAGCACGATACTCATTCAGCATATCAATGGTGCTGTTTAGAATATAATTTCCACCATCCATCAGATGCTCATGGCTGAAATCATCTCGCTCAAATCTCTTCGCCGCGATTTTATGCATTGTGCTGCAAGAGTTTGCAACTGTGCCGACCTTGTATGTATCAAATTCTTTCCACCAATAGAGCGGAGCCGTAATATCCACATACACGGTAATCATCCGCATGAATTTTCGATGGTCTGTCCCGGCGTTCCGCAGTTGCATCATGAGATCACGGTCATTCTTCCCAATAATATAAAACGACACCCCGTCTTCATCGCGGTCACACTCGTCGATGATTTCGATGGAATCGTCGTTATAAATATCTACAGCTTCTTCGTGACTAACTCGGGTCCAGCCACTATCACTCTTCTCCCAACTATTCATCGGATTCCGCATCCCTCGTATCGCATGCTCCCAGCCCACGACCTCGGTGTGTTCGAATTTAATCATTGTTGCTGTCCTCCTTATAACATTGAACAATAAAATTCTTTCCATAAAATAATTCAGCGAATTTCATATTGCCTATGATGTATTTTATACGTTCGTAGTCGCGCTCATCTCCAGTTTCGCCCAGAATAATGTCCGCGGCAGTATTAACATCGTTACAATGATATGTGTGTCTTTTAAAGGTGATCAGTAGCATCGTTTTTTCCTTTCTCAAATGCATTCGCCAAAGCTTGTATCAGACGTAACGATTCATATCGCCCAACATGTGGAGGATAACACATATAAATCTTGTTCTCGTCCGTTATCTTCTTGATAAATTCTTTTTGAAAAGGTAAGAGTTCAATACCAATTCTTTTCATAAATTCATCGAGCTTCTCGTCTTTCGTCATTCTTTTTCTCCTTTCAAATACTCCATAAGCAGTTCCTGAATCATTCGGCTTCTTGCCGCATCGTCAACCGCTAACGTATGAGTGAGCAAATTTTTGTCGTGATAGGCAAGTGTTTCGATTGCCAAGGCGACACGTACATAATCTTCTCGATCGTTACAATAGGTATCTGGATGAACTTTTAGAGCGTATTCACTTTTTGCCATCTTTTTCTCCTTTCACTCCATCGTCGGCTTCCAACCATTTGCCTGCATCTTCCGAATCACATACTCGGATTCCTGGATCTCCACCATTTCTCTGCCGCGCTCACAAGCGATTTCAACTTCTTTCTTGGCCCAATCCAGCATAGTCATACTTTTTCTCCTTTACTGATAAAACAAAGCGTCCGTGGCTGCGTTCGCTTCGAATAGCTGTTCCTTTGTAAGCATCATCTCGAAAATATGAACACCATCGATACTCATTTCGGTGGATTCTTTGAAATTGATGCCATGATCGCTCAAATATGCTCTGAACTTTTCGATTTCCTGCTGATCCTCCACGATCTCGGCATAAATAGGCTTATTGTAGTCCATAAATATTCCCCTTTCGTTAATCCTAACACTAGCCTTAATGCTATCCTTTGAAATAACGCAAAGCATTATAAATAGGCTTAAGCATATCCGTAAGGCTATTTAAAGGAACGTCGTTAACCTTAATCTCTGTTATTTGACTATTCAAAGTATTAAGCTTAGGCGTAGGCAAATATCCAACTGCCTCCATTCGCTTGTGATTACAGGTGTCTACATATGGACACTTCTTACAAGCCTCAGAAAGTTTTGAGAGTCCCATCATTTTCTCCTTTCTGTCTCTCCAAATACTCACTCAATCTTCTGCAACGGTTTCGATATTTGCACCGAATGATCGTATCGCTGTATTGGAGGTATGTGAGCGTCTTTCCATCATAATCAACACCAAACAAAAGATCGCATTCTGGCCTCTCCACGTCTGCTTCAAAGTCCTGACATTCTTGACAGTAAGGCTCTACTTCAAGTCGTATCATTGTTCTTTCTCCTTTAGAATTTCAAACAGTTCATTGATCTGCCAAAGAAGCATTGATTCATCGTAGACAATACCTACGATCGAGGCTCCCTTTTTGGATATCCGAATATAAAGTTCGTCCGAACCGTCGTTTTGACCGAATAGAACTGTATATCCTTCCTCGGTGATATTCTCCAGTAATTCACATAGTTCGCGCATTTCTCTCTCCTTTCACACCTCAAACAAATTACTTCGAAACTCGTTCACCATAGTAAACGTGCTCCGTTTCGATATCGATGTATCTGGATCGATAACCATTTTCATCTTTCAAATAGTCAGTGACAAACTTTCCGATACAATCGATACAAATATCACGTTCCTCAATGCTTTCAATACTGTCATTTCCCCAGTCATGATGTCCGGTTTTAACCGCGTAATATGTATAAGGTTTTTCCATCCATTTGTATTGATCTTCGATGGAAGGAGACTCGATGATCTTTCCGCAGACATCGCATTTGATCCCCGCGAGTTTGTAACTCGTCTCGACCCTAACCTCAGTCTTCTCGCCTAGAACTTTCATTACTTTTCTCCTTTCCTATATCCAGCGTTATAAATCGCCTTAGCCATTTTATTGAAGTCGACAATAACCCTATGGGTACTACTAAAGAGTAAATATGAATTCACTCCTGGGAACGGGGTTTCCGGAGATACGCTTTCGCATCTGACCGCATCAGAATCGATCAAAATATCCCGAATTTTTTCCATCTCTTCAGAGTCAAATATTAGACGTTCCATTTTTCTCTCCTTTCATAGAAGCCTCAGTCGTCATTCTGTCAATTTCTTGAGCCATACCTTTCAAAATTTGAACCATACAGAATTCAAAAAGGGACATATTGGATGTCTTAAGGTCTTCGAATCCAATTTTCTGTTCAAGCTTGTACCATTGACGATCGAACCGTTTTTCCAAGCGAACTATAATTGAATTTGTCATGTTTTCATATCTCCACATGACTTCAAAATGTCTATTGGCAAGATCCTTCAATATCCGTTCGAACATTTCTTTTTCTCCTTTCTCTTGTTCTCAATCGCTTGTATCATTTTAAGTGACGAATTCTCCTCATCCCGGAATTTAAGATCTTTAGGATCTACATATCCAATCCCTTCTGGAAACTCAACGATCGCGCGAACGAAACTGATCACTCCTCCAGGAGCACCGCCGATCATCGGACTCGGCTCTACTGGCCTGGAATAATGCTCCCAGCAGTGAAAATATCCGATTTTTCCATTGACTTCACAGAGCCGACGCTCTTGTTTGACCGTAATATCGGAAAATGCCATCATTTTTTCTCCTTTCAAAATCAGAACTTTTCGGCAGATATAACCCGTACTTGCCCTCGCCAAAATGATTCCCGATAGAGTTTTTTCTTCGAGTCCTTTGGAGATATCATCATCAAAGTTACCCATTGATCGGATACAAACTCCACGATGCCCTGTGTCGGAAAGCATGCGCGTCCCCAATTTGTACACGCCTCGTTACGAGCGAAATATGTACGGGTCACTTCCACTCTATCGCCTACCTTCATCGTCGTTCCTCCACATGATTACAAAGGCCACCACGATAATTGCAGATATCGCAAAAGACGAACACAAGATGATCGCCTTGAATCCGGCAGCAATTATTTCGAGCATTTTCTACACTCCTTAATGATTTGTTCTTGCTGATAAATCATGGCTTTTAACGCAATAACCAGTGCCTCGTTACTGATTTCCGGATGAAGACTGTGGTGATAGCAGAAATCCTCAAACTCCTGAATCGCCTCTTCCAACGTCATTTCTCTTTTGCCTCCCAATTGACAGGTTTGTGAGAATGCAAATTTTCCGGCTCATTCAAGCATTCAAAACAAGGCTCTTCGTTTTCCGCAGTTTTTTCATGCCTGCATTTCTTGCAATACTCATGAAAATAAACCTCTTTGTACGCGTCGTCCATTAGAACTCATTCCTTTCAAAGAATAAATATGGTATAATAAAAGAAATTTCAAATATTTTCAGGCGGTGATAATGTGGATTTAACCCAAGAGCAGTATGATATCCTTATAAGCTGGATGGAAAGATATCTTGTACCAACTCATAACATCACCTCTAAAGTGGACACATCTGATATTAGAAAAGCGTTTATGGATTCTTATATACACGGCTTTTACTTAGATAATGACACTATCAATAAGGCAATGCTTGAGTTAGGATATCATGCTTCAAACTTCAAAAACGACCCATATCTTCATTTTAACGTTTCTTACCAATCCCCAGCTCTTCGAGAATATCGTAGATTGGTTTCAAATCAGTCAACCTTTGGGATGTATGAATAACCATTCCCAGCCCATTTTCGTCAACAATAAAGGGATATCCGAGCGCCCTTAAAATATGAAAAACCGTAGATTTACCTGAGCATTCGGGGCCAACCATCATAATCCATTTGTCTGTTCGAATTGCGTACATAAGTTTTCTAACTTCTTCTTTGCCCAAAAGCTGTGTAAGAAATTCTTTCACTTTTTTGGGCATTTTTTTATATGTGCATTCCCAGTTAACTTTCTGTCTGCTCATGATTTTCTCCTTTCAAAATATCCATTATGCTGCCTTTTTCTTATCCGGTGAGGACCATTTGGTAAATCGCATTTCGTTGAAATTCTTCTTGGCCTTCAGGGCCCTGGCAATTCCCAAGTCGATTCCGGATCTGCTCTTCAGATGATAGTAGTGCAAATCGGTAAAAGGCGTATTTAGTCTGTCAATTCTCCCCGCTGCCTGTTGCATAACCTTGTAAGAATAGTTCTCAGAATAAAACGCAATCGTATCGGTCTGGATGCAGTTCCACCCCTCGCAGCCGGCATTGTACTGAACAAGATACACCCAACTGTCGCCTGTCGGAACCGGTTGATGCTTGTGTCCGTTCCATTCAGCTACTTCGACACCTTCCGTCCGTCCAAACATTGTTTTTAAAATATCCAGTTCGTAGTCAAAGTTATAGAATACGATCATTTTGGGGTGATCCTCAAAGAGTTCCAAAAGCGCAATTTGCCTCGATAAATCAGAATTAACAATTCTCCGCCAGACATAACAAAGGCCGCTCGCATTGGTTATAGGCTCGTTCTTAAACGGGTCCCAACGCAGGCGGCCGACATCTTTATACGCTTCGGTATTGTATTTTACGTAAATATCCTCGTGATGAGATATTGTTTTTCGTTTGAAGTCCATATCCACAAGGATGCTTTCTCGTAAGCGGATCAGCCTTCCAACGTTTAAGTACCGGTCCACCTTTGGATATTTACCGTTCACCCATGTGTAAATGATATGCTTCTCTTTAAATTCTGTTCGATTGCGATAGAAGCCGTTTGCAACAAATACCGGAATATAGTCCTCCCAGGTATCTCCCGGGGTGGCGGAGAGTAGTATCCACTCGTTCTTCTTTGCGATTTTCAGGAATGATTTAACCCAGGCACCGCTTCCTACGACACGCTGTTCGTCAAATATAAAGAATGCCTCTGTAATGTCCTTATACTTCGAAATATTATTCCAAGAGTCAATCACGACTTTGTTCTGATACAAATTGGCATCAGGATTGGTGGAGAGAAGGAAGGGTGAAAGCTCTCCCTCCCATTCCAACGTATCCCGCTTCTTCGCAGTGGTTATAATATAGAGATCCTTTGGAGGATCACCCATTGGAAAATAAGTGCCACCTAAGAGGCTCTCTTCTTCCCCACCCTGCCGAAGATAATAGTAGGACAGTGCTGTCAGAGATTTACCGCTGCCAACTCCACCACGGAGTATGCAGCCGTTTTTCATCCGTCTTACCGCATCCAACTGGTAGTCGTACAAATGTATACCAGCCATGATTACGCGTCCTCTACCTCTTCAAAATGCGAAGTCCACTTTTTAATAATTTGCTTGTAATAATGATCCCCGCCAAGGTATTTTACAATGGCCATCGCTAGTCCCTTTTCCGGGTCAAACCTTTCCCCGTGAGACTTTACGACAGTTTTTGTACCATCATTCCAATAGACGATGGTTGCCGGATCGTGAAAAACAACTTTTTTTATTTCATTGCAGCATCTGGCCGCACAAAGCCTGTTAGTGCTCATAACGTCATACCGAGTGTATGCATTCAGAGCTTTTTTGAAAGCATCATCGATCTCCATTAAATTATACATACTTTTTTCCCTTTCAAAAACTCATGTCAGTTTTTCTAATCCGTGAAAAATTCGGCGCATGGTCCAAATTTGAGAGAAATACATTGGTGTATACCAATAGTTCTCGTCCGTATCGTTCTCTGTCATCGGTTCTGTCAAAGAATTCCCGACTTTGATACAAGCGGCTACACCAAGAAGCGAAAGCTGAATATAGCACATCATTGCCGCAGTGTAATCGATATCCTGCGCATAGACAAGCACATAATTCTGGAAATTCAAATTCTCCTTTACGAGCTGCTTCCTTGCTTCATTCACACCAGCAATCAATGTCGCTCCCGCTCCACAGCATGGGTCGTTTATTGTAATATAACCTTTCTCCTGAACTTTTGCCGCTACGTCATTCATAGAAATCCCTGCCATACATTGACAAACGCTATACGGCGTGAACTCTTGACATTTATGCTTGTTTCCAAGGCCAAGGCCCATGAATATATGCCCAAGAAAATCCTGTTCAGGATTACGCTCCAATGCCATAACCGTATGAGCAGCCAGCTCCGGAAAAAGCTTTTGCTCTCTTCCATTGTATTTTTTGATGGTCCGAAGGTACAATTTTTCTCGCTCATCATAGTGAGTCTTGTCAACCGGATTGGACAATGCACAGGCGAACATCGAAACAAAATCCTGCCAAACCTCGTATGGAGATACTCTATATGTAAGCTGGTTAAACGCCTTTAGGAATTCTTTTTCGATGTCATCGCTTCTAATGAACTCCGGAGTTTTTTCTTTCTTCTTCGGAAGAGATGCAGGCACTGGAGGTTTTGTCTGCTTCGGATGTGGTGATTGCTTTACTTCCGGCTTTTTAGGCTGTACCGGCGATTTTGTTGGCTTTTTCTTTTTGCTCTGTTTTGTTTTCTTTTTCCAAAATAGCACGATTTTCTCCTTTCAAAAGAAAAAGGGCGTCAGTTAAACCTAACCAACGCCCTTGAAAATATCAAAATTCATCGTCCGCATACTTTTCAGCGAACTCGTCTTCCTCAATGGTGACATACATTGTTTTTAGATATGCTTTAATACCTGTTTTACCGTTCACTTCCCAGTGACTCGGACTGATGATGAGATCCACATTTTTGATGTCTGCGTAATCCAGCGAATCAATTGCCTCCTCGTCAAGCTGCGTCTTTGCACGTCGGGTAATCATAAAAACCTTTGGCGGAATGTTGTCGAATCGAACCGCGACCTGGATATAGTAACGAGGTTCGTCATCCTCGTCACGTGGTTTTGAAATTTTTACATTCCAGCCATCTTCAGCCAGCTGTTGTGCTTTCTCCGGATCGTCAATCAAAACGCAGAAATTGCGATTACCCGCTCGGTTATAAGTAGTCTCACGTCCTGCAAAGTTCCGAAACCGGATTCGTGCATTTTCAATGATCAAATTGTCTACTTTCTGATATGCCATTTTTATAACCTCTTTTCAAAATTATCGTACATCGTACGGTGTTCTATCGTTCCATGGTTCGCTCGGTTCCTGCCAGGGAGGGTTGTCCGGTACATATGGATCGTCTGATACAAACCACTCGAAATCGCCATACTGGCTGATTGTCTTGACTGCTTCAGTGACCATATTATCGTAATAGGATAAATCAATGCTTTCTTTTTTACCAAGTTCTCGAACCATCTCAGACTCCAGCCATCGATAGCCCTTTGAACCGGTGGCAGCCGCATATCCTTTTTCTCCGGTCTTTTTGTTCTCGGTCTCACGCATAAGAAGACCACCACCGCAGCCCGGTTTGATGGGACAGAATTGACCGACCTTGCCTATGAAAATATAATTGTGTCCTTTGGCTATTTCGGAACCGAGCTTCTCGACAATATCATCATAATCGAGCGGATACTCTCCGTTATCATCGGGCCACTTCTTACGAACTTTCTCAAGCTCGGCTTCATCCTCAGACACATCCGGCAAATTCTCATTCATATCCAAATATAGAGCTGAAGTGACCGATTTGGTTTCGCACATGTCCTTGAACTCGATGGGCTCTTTGCTGAAGAGTTTCTTAAATACATATGGAACCTGGAACTGCGTACCCGTCGCTGTCCATTCTCCAGCATGCTTTCCATCTTTGAACTTTGCCACATATACGGCATCATTCACGAGACAGAACTTTTCAAAGTTCGCTTCAGTCTCAAACAGATACCCGTATTCTTTGCCGAAGCGAATAACAAAGTCCATAATCTCTGGCGTGGCGTCCGGAATTTTAATCGAGTCTGTCTTGATATGTGCAACACAAAAGCCCCGTTTCTCAACTTCACTCTTAAGCAAAGTCATAAACAGGGCTCCACGTTTTGCTACAATATTATCTTTGTTTCTGGGATCTCGGAACGGATTCTCAAAATTCGCTGCCGTAAGGCCGTAAACCGAATTGATAACGATTTTTAGAGCCTGCGCCAAATCCTCCGCTGTGAACCATGCCGTGCCGTCTTCTAGTTGGTCTATGTACTCCACCAAAGCTCCATCCAGCATGGTACGGGCCTTGGCATAGTCATGGTGCTTGATTGCGACACGGGCCTCCTTAATTTCTTCAAATCGCTTGGTATAAAGGACGCCAAATAGCACCTCGGCAATAGCGCTGCTTGGGTGCTGTGACGCGATGTCCCCATCCCAAGCATTTCCGTACATTCCGGGACGAGAAAATACACGCCCACCCTCTCCGATTTCGTCTCCCATAAATGTGGACTTTCCATTCTCATACTTATAACCGGGAAAGAATGGAAGAATGGAGTAACCTTTCGGAAGAAGCGCCCCCTCCTTATAGGTTTCGTAAGTAGGCAGGCCATGCTCGTCGAAAATTCGGAAAATATAATCCTCACCGAATTTCTTACGGTATGCACGATACTCCGTCTCCGGAACCGGCTGAGACAAGTCGCGATAATTGAATTGATCCTGTGGTTTTCGGTTATTCCCAAATATAATCTTGGCAGAAAGCGAGTTGGTTGTGTCGTTGACGCATCCGTTTGCTAATTTTGCCAGGATCTGTCGTGCGGCGAAGTCCCCTCTCCTTTCATTGAAAACAGCCTCGGTTGCAATGACATCGTTGTCGCAGTATTCGGCTACTTTTGGCCAAAGGTCTTCGGGAACCGGTTGATCCCATGGAAGGCCAAGTTCTTGATGATGAAGTCCCAACTCGATCTCCCATTTTTTCAAAGATTGCTTTTTCGAACAGAAATCATAGACGTCCGTATAAGAGACGTTATACGCTTCGCCAAAGAAGCAATTTGCGCTTCCACCAATAATTTTCTGAGACAAATTGAATAGCTGCTCGTTATCATATCCGATAAGCCGTGCGTAAAGAATATGATTATCATATCGGCGACAGTTGAAACCGACAAGCCGAAAGTGCATCAGCTGCTCAATATCTGCTGGGCTTGGGTTAATCATGCGAACAACGGATTTTTCCACTCCCTCCACTTTCCAGTTGACAAGGAAAAGATTAGGAAACACCTCAACGTCATAGAACACCAATTTTTCACTATCGTTCTGAACATTTTCAGACGGCTCTTCTGATTTAAAATGCATCTTATTGACGAGCTTGATGCAATAATCCGCCTGATGAGTGGAACTCGCTGCAAAGGCCAATATTGAATTTCGCATATCGGTGACATCATAGTGTAGCCCACTCGCATATGCATCTTCCAGAATTTTGTAAATAAAATCCACACTTGGTTTTGTAGCGTCATGTATTTCCTTGTTCAGGTTTCGCTTTATCTGAGTTCTTAGACTTTTTTCGCTTTTCACCCCTTCAAAATTTACCATCTTGTTTTCTCCTTTCAGTGGTAAACCAGAACTGATTTGTGCAATTGATAGATTGTTGCATTTGGACAGCTTTCTTCTCAAAGAGCTTTTTCCAGTAAAGACTTTTACTTCAATATGGTCGTCATAGACTCTACTGAGCTTTGAAGCGTCGCCAGTATAAATATAATGCAGATGAATCCCAGCTCCGCTCTTACTGAGCTCTGCATATGTCGGCGGCCACTTACTTGCTTCCTCAAGATTTTTCTCAAACGACTTTTCTCCATTTTTCCCGGGAATATCAAAATCGATAACAATATGATTTTCCGGAATTTTTACATAATGGATTTTGGACGTGTCCAACTCAGAAAGTTTTGTCGTTACCTCGTCCCATTTTTTCGATGGAGTTTCTTTTGACGTTGCATACTGAGCAGGGCAGTCAGCACAAACCTGGTCGAAGAGAGATTCTGTGCTGTCAAATCGAATTTTTGGGTTGGTATCTTCCTCCTTTGCACTCACGGTTTTATCTTCAAATTTTTCCGTACGAAATCCGCTGTAATAGCTTCTGAGCCGGGTCCCATCATCAAGATTAAACCGCTCTTTGTACTCCTTGAAATAGTTCTTAAGCTCCTCTTTAAATACTCTTTGAGAAAATGGATACGCAACTTTTGCATCATCGCAGTAAGTTTTGTACATCTCCCATGCGGACTTTAAAGTCGTTCCATCCTCTTTTTTGAAAATATGATAAGAGTCCACTACAAAGTTATAGAAATCGTTGGACGCCCCGAGCATGGTAATGGGAATATAATCGTCGTATCTGCCGGGTTCACTTAAATATACTTCCTGACAATGGTGTGCGATTGGTCCGAGTTCAAATCCAACTTGTTTTACCGCATGTCTGTACTCTTTTGGACTGAGTTTCTCCCCAGAAGGAGAAACGTCAATCAAACGCCGAATCAAGCCTGATTTCGCATCTGTGATTTTTACAGGCTTATTCGTTCCCATGAACAGGAAACACTTGAAGCTGTTTGAATATGTAGATTTAAACTTTTCATTCACCGTCATTCGCTCATGAGAGACCAGACTGTTCAGACGGGTGTTATCCTCAATCTTGGACAAATCCCCATCGTGTTGGATTGCTACAAGCGGATTGTCCTTGAAAGCCTCCAGCGCAAATGCGTTACTGGATGACCCTAATGCTTTTGCGTCAAACACTGAATAATAACCTTCGAACAACTGCTGTATGATATTTAAAACCGTAGATTTACCCGTTCCAGCAGCTCCGTAAAGCACCATGAATTTCTGAAGCTTTTTTGATTCTCCAGATATAATCGAGCCGATTGCCCATTCGATTTTTCGGCGTTCCTCTTCCTCATAGAGTGTACTCATCAACTTATCATATGCAGGCGTTTCCCCAGCCTCCAGAGGATACCCCAAACGTTTGCTGGCATAATCCTTTTTATTGGTAGGGATATTCGAAAATATCAATTTTTCGTCAAGCATGTGGAAAGAGTCCCGCATCTGCTTTTGGCAATACTTGTGCCAAGAATCAATCATACCGGACTCTGAATCCCACATATGAAGCACTTTGACGTTCGAATCAAAACGGTTTCTGTTCTCTTCCGCATATCGGTCAAGCTCCCGATCGATCAGCTGCAAAGCATCCTGTTCGTCCGTAGACCACAAACCACGTTCCTCTATCCAGATAGCATAAAAATCGCCCCCGCGAATCATAAGGTCGGAGCTCTTTTTGATGATAAACTTGGGATAAATCTCTATCAGGCCGTTTTTCTTACTGCGGGTCGAGATCATCAGAAAGTCGATCATTGCATTGAGATTCCCCTTCCTCTTGTTTCAGTTTCTTTATTTCCTCATCGAGTTCCTTGATTTTCTTTTCCATGAGACTACGATTGATTTCTGAAATAACCAGATACCCAACTGTTAGCCAGGCAAAACGCTTAAAATTCCGATTACGCCTTGCCTGGTTTTTGAGCACTCTTTTAACACCTCTCAATGTCAGTTCGGAAGAACGCATGCTTCTGAAAATATAAGAAACCATCTCATCCATTTCACTTCTCTCCTTTCTTGCCATTCAGAAAACTGTCAATTGTCTCGAACTTCCAATCTTTTCCGTTATTAAACGAAAATATAAATTCATCGCCGTTTGCTTCTCGAACTCGAATCGAGTTCCGTCCGTTTGGAAACCATGCCGCAATATTTTCTCCGACATAAGTCGGAAAGTATTGGCGGAAAGCTTTATAGACTTCTGCGTGACTCATCTTGCCCTCCTAAAGTTTTCTTGCAGATGCCAGCACATCTGATACCAGATTTCGACACTTCTCATATCGAGGCCTCGACGATTTATAGTGAACAGGCCTCCTTCACCGTTTCGTTTATAATCTCGGTTGAGAAACCGTTGGAGCACCTCGTCAACATAACTGTTGTCAAATTTGGAGTCGCTCATGTTCCCCAGCCCGAGATTGTCGATCATGTCCCAAAACCATTGCCCCGTACGATTCCCAATATCAGGATCATCCATTATCTGCTCTTCACAACGCATCGAAAGGGCAATCATCATCTCAAGGACACTGCACGGACGATTATCCAAACCAGATGCAATCATCGGCTCAGAATAGTCATTTTCGTATCCAAACCGATATCTAAGGTCTATCCCATCCTCTGCTCGATTTCCGTCCATCGGCAAAGTATAAGTAAACTCCACCTCATGTAAATGAGTTAACAGTTTACGATAGGAAAGACGCTTAGAATATCGTTCGTTGGACACGAGCTGACACATCCATGCAAAATAGGATTGATTTAGCTCATGAAATGTCATTGTTCCTCCGTATCCAAAGATCGGACGTGTGATGCAACGTCCTTATAATTTCTGTGGTCGAGAAGAATTTCATAGTCGCACTTCATCACGTCATTTCTAACGAAGACCGAGTCATCTTCGTACTCTCCAAAATGAGTCAGGGAGTCAAGGCCTACGATTTCATCAGCATTTTCCATTACCTCGTCATCGTCATCTGCAAGGATTCCATCGGCATAGTAACTCAAACTGATTTTTTCATATTCCTCGACTCCGCCAAATTCATCCGGAGAAATAACATAAGGCGCAGGCTTGTCTTCTTCTTTCCCGACATCTGAATAATCCGCACGATTGTACCGCCGAAGCATAGACGAATACTCAGCCAAATCCGGCTTTGTTTTTATTCCTACTTCGGCGATTTTAGTTTCCTGCTTCTCGGAAAAGTCCTCTTTAGGCGTAAGAACAACTTTGTCGTCCTGTAAAATATCCTCATATTTTTTCTTAGTAAAATACCACGCCAAAGAAGCCCCAAGAGCCGCTCCCAGCACAAACATAGAGTAATCTATGGTTTTAGTCGTCATCTTCCATCACCTCATATTCATCGTTGCTTTTTATGGTCATCACCGTGAGTGCCAGCCCTCCGAAAAGCAATGACGCGCTCACTAAAATTCCACCGATGATGTGCCTTTTTCGCTTTGTGTCGAGGATATAATCCAAAACTGAAATGAAGTTCTCCATCCCATCCATCTTCAGATTTTCCCTCCAGACAGCACGGCAAGACCGCTGACAAAGCAAATTCCGGCCATGGCAGCAAGTGTGTACGACATGAAAGTCAATTTACCGTTCATTATCAATTCACTCCTTCAGTCATCCAGTGTATCGAGAATTGGACCATCCACATTGAAGTCAAGCAGGATAGAACGCTCATATCCATTCACAAAATCCCTGGCCGTCTCGCGATTGGCGTTGTAGATACCAAATGAAACATACCCATCACAATCGCTTTTTTCCGGCTCATGTCGCCACCCAACTACCTGGCCGGCGCGAGTCGGTTCGAATCCGAGCATCTTATATACATCATTCAGGAACAGATAGCCGCGTTTCACCAGAAGATCGTTCGCATAATTTTGCTGAGCCCGCAGGAACATCAGATTGTACTCGGAGTCTTTCTCCCAGTTCGGGTTATACTCATCGAAAAATTTTGCGTAGTCGCTGATTCCGTCGATTCCTACGACGTCCACTTTGTTTTTTACAGTTTTTTCTTTTCCTGTTTTTTCGTCAACAACTGTCTCTTCGAACTTCTTTGCCTTGATGGCGTATCTGAGTTCACGGTCAACCTGCTCGCCAAAACGCTCAACGACATTTCCGCGATACTCTTTGAAGCACTTATCGAGCGTCGCATACGCTGCGGTCAGAGCTACGTTACGCTTACGCAGAATATTGTTTGACGCCAAAATACTTGTAATAGATGCAACGCCGAGCAGAACCGATGGGGCATAAAGCTTCGCAAGCTCGAAGCTCGTTTTGGCGTAGATGATAACCAAATCCTTCTTTCCGTCTTCCTTGGAGTAGTCTTCTTCCGACTGAGTTTCGAGACATTTGTGAACAGCGTCCACGTCAATCTTTGTATCGGTCATGATTTCACTTACTTTTGTCGTAGCGCGGCAGGCCAGCACAGCGCTCACAACAGTGCCAACAACCCCGGCCACCACTAGGATTTCCGGACTGTGCTTTTTCAGGGTGAATCCAACTTTATAAAATGCTTTTGTTGCTTTGTTCATGATTTCTGTTTTGTTCATAAGTACATCAATCTCCTTTTTAATTCAACGGCAAAGCCTTTGGCAGCTTCAGCAAATATCCATCGCGCACACGTATTGCGGAAGCGCTTCGGATATCTGTCCAGCCGTATTTATTATCTGTGTAGTTTCCAGTGACTCCAACAAGTTCGTACAAATCAGCTACGGACGCCATCCCATAAGTGGAAATCAATTCGTCCATTCGGGACAGAACGTCTTCTGCCTCGTCCCTTTTGTCTAAAACGATATCGTCGTAATCGTATCCAACTCGTGTTCTCGTACGGCCATAATCGTTACGCTCGTTTCCACGGTCATAATAACTTCGATACGAAACTTTAGATGCAGGTGCTCCTTTATTAGATTTTCCACTGACGCCGAGAAGAGCTCTTACCGCATCCAAAATAATATCCTTAACCGCCGGAACAACAATATCTTCAAAAATATAAGATTTTACATCTTCCACATCCTCAGGAACGAAAATGCTCGTAATTTTCTGGATACTGTTTTTCTTTTTAGACTTTACCGGTCCGGATACAATTTTCTCGACTTTTTTCTCTGGTGGGAGGGCCCTTTGCTGTTCTTTAGCCTTATTGGAATTGCCTTTGTATTCCTCCACTACATAGCCTCCTTTTTACTGGACAATCACTTTGCCCGGTAATGTAATTTTCAAATTGGTTGGTTTGTTATTTGCTTTTTTGAATCGATATGCAAGATTGCTTTTTGCCTTCTTTTCTGACACCGCATAGGTCGAAGCCTTCCAACGGCGTGTTACACAGGTGTCAAATTCCATGACCGGACCATCGTATACGTATCTGTTCATAAGCTTCTCCCTTCCAGCAGAAAATGAAAAAGGGAAAGCACCCTGTTAAAGGCACTTTCCCTCATCGGAACACTCTTTTTTCTTATTCGGAAATATCCTCGGAATCCTCATCTTTGACATCGGATTCGTTGAATTCCACGTCGGCGATCTCCTGCTTCTCTTCTTTTTTGGCTTTGAGTTTTGCCAGCAACGGTTTTCCGATGTACTTATAGGCCACTACGCCTGCCAGTACAGCCAAACCAATGCCAGCGGCTACCTTAAAGCCTTTCCCAGAACTCGCATTTACGATCTCCTCAGTAGTTTCCATAACCTCTTCGTTCGTCAAGATTTCGTTGTTTTCCATTGTAAATTTCTCCTTTCAAATTATGAAAATATAGAGTTGCTCTCCATTAAATACCATGCTTTTTTCGCGCACTATTTTGCATATGTATAGTCGTACTTCGGCGCAATCTGGTAGTCAATTACCAAACACGGTGTACCGTCTTCTGCCAGTTGAGAACTAAATCGTAAATCTACAAGTCCATTGTCGACATGCCAACCCAACTCGTCTCCCAGCTTTGTTTCGGGGAGTGCGATTTCGTAATAGAAATCGTTCAAAGAAACATACCCTTCATCCAGCATTCGACGGCTAAGGTCGTTCGCTGCTCTCTTCAGCTTTTCAATATCGGATTTGAAATATCGACCAGATATCACATCATAGCAAAGAGTGTTTCCCTTTTCTGTAATAATGACTTCCTGGTTTGTAACCGGTGATTTATTGATTCGTTCTTTGGCAACCGCGTCTTGTACTGCCTGTTCTTTTTTCTCGCCGATGGTCTCGATTACTTTCTCTCGGTATCCCTTTAGCGCAGACTCAGAAAGCTTGTAAGCAGTTGCTAGAGCTGCATTTCGTCTAACGTTGACTGAACTGGCACCGATCAGGCACGTCATCGACAGTGCCCCTGTTACTGCCGCTGGAACATAGCAACGCCAAGTGGCTTTGATTGTTTCGACAGGAGTGAGTGCCTCGTCTGAACTTTCTGTCTGACTCTTTACCTCCTCAGCCTCTTGAATAAGCAGAAGCGCTTTGGGCGTTGCTCTGACAGCCAGAATAGTCGTAGCAACCATCCCGGCAATTCCAATACCAGTCATTATTTCCGGACTGTGCTTTTGTAGTGCCATTCCCATACTTCGAGCTATGGCTTTTAAATTCGGTTTCATCAAAAAACTCCTTTCGGTCGATTATGAAATCATTGATAAAATATCCGCTGCCGTATCCGCAGCATTGGTGAACATCTCACGAGCAGACGTTTCAGGGGATATGTGTGCAAAATATGTCATTTCCACCATGAATACTTCCACCGTACTAGCAATTGGAACTTCCGGACTACTGCGTACTCTATCCAGAATCTCGCTTACCGCCCAACGAGAATAACTTCGCTCCGCAAATTGTTCAGGAGGCCAGTTTATACTTGGCTCAAATAAGCATTCCTCCAGATAATCGCAGATAGATTGGACTTCTACATCGTTCATCACATCACTCCACAAAAACAAAAAGAGCCCTTGTTAGGACTCTTCTTCGTTGGTTTTGGCCAGCGCCTCATTTACTTTTTCCTCGATTTTCTCTTCCATCTTTTGCTCGTTCACCCAATCGGTTACAAGCGACATACCTGCACCGATAACGGTAGCGGCAAGACCCAGAACTTTAATCAATGTATTTTTTGTCATAGCGCATCCGCCTCCTTTCATAACACAGAATGTAAAATATGCGAATTGAGCATTATGTCAGATAATCCGCCGTTGGAGCAAATATCGCAGATACAATGTAGCACTCAAGCCCGTCATCGTATTTGACATACCGATTGTCGAAATCAATCCAGAAAATTCCGTCTTCCAGCAAATCTTGACCCCAGCCAATGCCTTCGCCACAAACCACCTTCTCGATTCCTAAGAATTCATAGAATTCATTTAGAGACACATAACCTCGCAACGTAAAATTCCGATTCAGATGATATTGCGCATTCAAGACAGACGCCATCGTGGACTGAAAATACCGGTCTGATATCTCGTCATAGAAAAGGCATTCCTCGCAGCCGTCATCGTGACTCGCATCATAAATGGCGCACCCATCTGCTGAAATATATGTCTCTTTAGCGACCTCTGCTTTGATTTTCGAATCTGCGTCATCCCCAAACACAGTGTTTGCGGCGCCTCGATATCGGGAATATGATTCATTCAGCATCGCATAAGCTGCCGTCAACGAGGCTTGATTTCGTTGATTGAGCACGTTGGCACCGAATAAACAGATTAAAGATGATATACCAATTGCTGCAACAGGAATATAGGCTGGCGCAGCTGCACGAATGGTCTCCAGCTTGTCAAGTTCTTCCCCCTTTTTCTTCTCCGCTTCTTCAAGCAGCTTCATGGCCTTAGGTGTTGCTTTGGCCGACATCACCACCGTCACAACAACTCCGGCAGCCCCAACAAAAGTTAAAATTGTCGGTGAATGCCGTTTCAAGTATGCTGCCGATCTGTAAAAGGCCCTTTGAATCACGTTTGCTTTCTCCATGCTTTCTCCTTTCTTTTTTAGACCGATAAAAATAAAAGAAACAGTGCGGGATTCGAACCCGCAGTTCCGCACAATTGTGCAGCGCTTTACCTTTTAGCCAACTGTCTTCTTCATAATATGGTTTGTAAATTTCGCGAAGCAAAAGGAAAGAGACTTTGCATTCAGTCTCAATCCTTCTCATCTAACCATAAATATAATTCTCTTTGGCCAAGAGTAATGGTATCGCAAGAAATGCCGTGAATACAAAGAATGTCCAATCATTCGAAATGATCGCTGCAAACATTCCAAGACTAAGCAATGCAATAGCGCACAGCTTGTTCTTAAATGTTTTTCGATTGCTTCGAATCAGTCTTCTTATGTACTTCCTTATTCTTTTACACATAGTCTCTTCTCCTTTGAAAAATATATAGGTTTCCATAAAAGAGCCTGTTAAAAATGCGTAAAAAGAAAGAGCCCTTGTTCAGGACTCAATCTCTCGTTTCTTGATTTTTACTATAATCTCGTTTCCTTCAATAAACGCCTCAAGTTTAAATTTTTCCGGCTCATCAATTACCTCCTTTATAAGCGACGGTTTCTCTTTCTCCTTCTCAGGGCTCCTTTTGAACCTCAAATTCGAAATATCAATCTTGCTTAAAATTTTGCTGATGATCATACCTCTTCTCCTTTCGAGAGTCGTTTATTTCTCTCGTAATAGAAGATGCAATTTTGGCGAAGGGAAAAAGGAAGAGCCCTTGTCGGGCCCAATCCTTTTTATTTCTTGAATGCTATAATTAGTTCTCCAATTTGCTCATGTGCATGTTCTGGAAGATTATCGAATACTCGCACAATATCGTTCATGTAGTAACCTTGCGATACTCCAAATACCTTCATAAACTCCTCATCGTTTTTCTCCGATTCAAGTTCAATGGTATCTGCTACCTTGTTGAGTTCTGCTGCAATTTTCGTATACATACGAGCTACTCGATAAATCTCCTCCAATGCATGTGTTTGTTTTTCATTAAGTTTCATAATCAAAACACTCCTTTCATAACACTAGATGTAAAACACGCGTATTCAAATATCTTTCCTGTCGAAACAGGTCTCCCATCGAGCTTTGGGCAGCGGCTTCATTTTTAGTGCCCACATAAGCTGCCGCACGGTCACAGTCGGATAAAGGCTATCCGTGCAAGCTCCAGCCCGCTCATCAAAATACTCCTTAAAGTTTGGATGCAAATATAAGTCATCCGTAAGCCACGAATCAACCTCGCTCCACCATGTGGTTTTCGTTCTAGCGTCAAAACGCTGCTGAATAACGGCAAGCCCCTTATCTCCAATTAGAAATAACGTGCAGCTGTTGTATACGGGATGCTCGCAGACATATCGAACGCCATACATTGACAAATATATCTGCGGTTTCTCATAATGATAGCGCATCATATCCTCCAGAAACAAAAAAAAGAAGAGCCCTCGTCAGGACCCTTCCTTTTGATAATTTATTGATCGGACTTCTCTAATCGTCGCTCAGCTCGTCGAATTCTTCGTCGTAGATTTCATCGGACTCATCTTCGTCCTCGTTGTAGCCCAACACTTCTTCCTCCGTTGGGTATAGGGCTTCATATTCTTCATCACTTTCACATCCGTAGCGGTCAGAATCTATCGAATGACCGCATTCTGGGCAAATGAGCACATCTTCCCATTTGTCTTCAAACTCCATAACTGCCCCGCATTCGCTACAAATATACCTACCCGTCTCAAATGCTTCAACTTGCTTGTCGTTAAAAAATCCCATGTTCAATTATCTCCTTTCAGATTAGAAAGTACGATACACATAGTGTATGCCTACTTCCTGCATTTCGTCAAGAGATAAAAGAGCTCTTTGTATCTCCACAATAGAAGATGTAAATTTCACGTATATAAAAACGAAGAGACATTGCAAATTCAACGTCTCCCCGTCTTCGAACCCATCGATTTATTTCTTCGTCGGTTTAAAACGGCTGATCAAATTTCTCAGCATGTTTGAGGTAAATGTCCCCTCTTTCTCGAAATCCAGCCCGCTATAAAACATAGAAGCGTAAAATATCAACGGAATCAGCAATTCTGCCGCTGCCATACCGAACCTGAATTTTCGCTCTTTGACTTGATCCACAATCTGCTCTTTTTTGAATTGCTCCTCCCGTTCCCGGGCATTCACTCCTTCAATAAAGTCTCGATCATTCTTGGTCTCCTCGATTCTCAGACGGTACAGCTTCACCAAATCATCAACTGCCGTTTTTCTCTTATCGCTCCCTGCATCCATATCGGACAGAACCGAAAGCTGGTCCATAATTTCCTCGTCTAACTTTGCTTTGATTTCATCATACATTTTTTGTTTCTCCTTTCGTTAAACGGATTAGGTTCCATAACAGAACGTGTTAATCGTGCGGAATATAGCTTTCGGTGTTGACTCGGAGAAGGACATACTTTTTCCGGGAAATATCGCCCATACCCTTCTCAATTTCCAGAAACAAGTATGGTGCATCTGTCGGATCTGATTGGTCCACACGCAAAGTCCCTACAAAATTTCTGCGAAATACGTACGCAGTCACCACAGCGCCAATCACTATCCCGATGAATACGATAAGCCAATCCATACACATCCTCCTTGTAAATGATTTTTCAAAAAATCCACCCCGGGCTTTTTTCAAATACAAAAATATCACATATTTTCGTCACCTACGTACCGAAAAAATAAAAAGCCCGCCCAAGAGCGGCTAAACTCCTGAGCGGGCCTTACTAACTGTTTATTCAACACGGAACCGGCGGGTGATAACCATTTCCTGCGTGGTGAGTTCACCCTGAATCGTATCCACTTGATCCTGCAATCTGTCAATTTTGGTTTCCATCCGGTCCATCTTTTCAGCAAGCATCTTGTGACCGTCCGCAATCTGACGAATCTCTTTCTTCACATCGTTCTCGATGTAAGCTATAATGCTCGTTTTTGTACGTTCTTCTGACTCAGAAGTTCTAGCTGTCATACGCTCTTCCGACTCGGAAATTCTAGCTGTCATACGTTCTTCGCTGGCACGCACTTCTGAACGGACCAACTCTCCAATCGCCTGTAAATCTTCTTTTGTGAGCATTTAAGTCGACCTCCAGTTCGTTGTGTAGATAGTATATCACGCTGCCCAAGGCGATTCAAGAGAAAAATCACTTACGCTCCCTGTCGAGAAGCCAGAAAAAGCGTCTGTACAAGTCGTAATAAGTCTCCTTGCAGCAGGGTATGTCTAATCTAGATTTAAGGAAATCATAGGATACGCCAGAGGTCACTCCCGTTAAAAGGTATTTCGCAATCTCTGGCGCAGCGTTTTCAGCCGTTCGCTCAAGCAGATCAATTCTATCCAGATAAAAGGACCTCGCCTCAGCGCAATCCACTGTCGGATCACTGATACGCCCGGATTTTATATATTCTTCCAAGAGCGACGGACTTTTACTCAAGGCATCGAGCAGCTGAGCAGCTTTTTTCCATATCGGATACTGAAGACAAAAGTGTTTCAGCTCATAGTATCGATGTCGGTCAATCCAATACTTACTGCTCTTAGATAGCTCCGGACGTATGACCGTGCTCATACTACCGCTCTCCTTTCCAAACATACCCGGTGTCCTCCCACAATTTCCTCGGAGAAATATAATAGGCGATTCTGCCTTTCCTAGAGTCCATCTCCTCGATATAAGGTGGTACCGGTTTGTTGTCCCTTGTGGCAATCCCAATTGGGAGCCATTTGCACAGAATCCCCGCCCGCACCCAACATGAGTCTCTGCCATAAACCTTGGCAGCGATGTGTACGGGTACGGAGCCTGGAGGGAATTCAATACTCTCGACAGGACCTTCGCATAGTTCAAATTTTTGTACATCCATAATAGCTTTTCTCCTTTCCGATGCTATTCTAGAATAGGTTCTGCGTTTTCTCAAAACAATGTGAGTGGAAAATGCAGAAAAAATAAAAGGTCTTGAATCTTACGACTAAGACCTCTTTTTGCCCGTGCACGAGCTATTTCCTCCTTTCACAATAGCGGCTGTAAATTTTGCGCAAAAAAAGAAAGAGCCCTTGTTCAGAGCTCAATCTTTCTTGAAAAATCACATTTTATAAAGGAACACCTTGTCGCCACGCCTGCATACCTTAACTGAATATCCAGACCGTCTTATGGCGTTATGAAAGCACCCAGCACAGCTCTTGCTGGAACTATAATCGTGTTCGTTAAAGTCTACATTCACAACTTTAGCTTCACCATTTATAAATTCTTCAATGAGCTTCTGCAAATCATGCTTCGCACACCTTCCCGGTATGTGTTCTGTCGGTACGAGTTTCATTCTACAATTCCTCCTTGATACTTATGGATTTCTCCATAAAAGGAGACGCAATTTGTGCGAAGCCAACCATCGACGCATTGTCATCTCAGAGGGGTAATCTTCATAGCCGAGGGTTTCACTGGTTATAAGCCCCTCCAAGACGCCCTGTATGACGTCTTTCTCATATTGCTTATACGGACATATGTATTGAGGAATCTCTCTGTGCAGGCCTCCACATTCGGTGCAGCGGAGGCGTCTTATAGAAACACGTTTTGTTTTGCGGCCTTTCGTACGTACAATACGCAGAACCTTATCGTATGGTTTTAATTTTCCCCCGCACGTAGGACAGGTTGATGTATTATTTCTAACCATATTGCGCCTCACAGTGTAGGAGTTGACAATTCCTACACTATAATATATGATATTCGACAAGAGAGCAACAAAAAAAGAAGAGTCCTTGTTAGGACTCCTCCTTACCTCCGTCTTTGCTCTTTCGATTTTCTTTGATTTTCTCCTTGATTTCATTTGCGAATAGAACCGTAACTGCGCCGATAACTGCTGCTGCAAGTATTCGCATACGTTCAGCTTTTTGATATCCGCCAATAGCGGCTCCCGCTGCAATATTGCAAGCATACATCAACTCTTTTCCATGTCCTTTTAGCACCATTTCATCCAATTCCTTCATCAAAATTTTTTCATCAGTCATAGCAATGACCTCCTTCATAAAAGGCGTTGCGATTATTGCGGAGGCATCAATATGAGAAAGAAACTTTATGGAACAGCCAAATATCTGAACAAAGTCTACACTCTAAACGGAGGAGAGATAAACCACGAAGACAAAATTGAAACAAAAGGTATTATTAAACTTGGTCTCATCATCGCCGGAGCTTTACAACTAAAGAAGCTGGCGTATAAGATAGAGAACACCGAGACCAAAGCCAATAAAATCATGAAAAATAAAAGGTGAAAATAATGCTAATAAAATGCCCTGAGTGTGAACTGCAAGTAAGTGATAAGGCTTTGTCATGCCCACACTGCGGATACCCGTTGCAAGATGGTGCGCCGGCTCGGAAGCCAAGGAGCAAAAACAACAAGAGAAAACGGCTGCCAAACGGATTCGGACAAATCAGTAAAATAAAAAACCGTAACCTGAAAAACCCTTTTCGGGTTATGGTTACGGTTGGCAAAGATGAAAAAGGTAAACCCATATCTAAGCTATTAAAGCCTGATGCGTTTTTTCCTACATATAACGATGCATACAATGCGCTTGTAGAATATCATAAAAACCCATATGACCTGGACTTAGCTCTTACCATGAGCGAGCTGTTTGCTAAGTGGAGCGAAGATCATAAAAAGAAACTCAAAAATCCTGAAAGCTTTCGAAATATGGAAATGTGTTGGAGATATTGCTCCTCCATATACAGCATGCGTGCTATGGACGTTCGACCTCGTCATATCAAAGGTTGTATGGAAGATGGAACGTGCATAGTGAAAGGTGTAGAGCGCCACACAACGCCAAGTCTCAAACTCAAAATCAAGTCAATGTTCAACGTCATGTTTGACTATGCGCTGGAATATGAAATCGTAGATAAAAACTATGCCAGGACGTTCAACGTGTCTGACGAGGTCATCAAAGAAAATGAAGATTCACAGAAAGACGCCCATATCCCCTACACCGAAGAAGAAATGGAAACTCTGTGGAACAATATAGACCACTTTCCAACAATTGAGACAATCCTTATACAGTGTTATTCTGGATGGCGGCCTCAAGAGCTTGGATTGATAAAGCTCGAAAATGTCGACTTGGAAAATGGAACATTTTCTGGCGGAATGAAAACGGATGCCGGTATAGACCGAATCGTTCCAATCCACTCCAAAATTTTAGACCTTGTAAAAAAGAAATATGATGAAGCAGTCGAGCTGCATAGTGAATATCTGTTAAATGCCACGGGAAAATTCACTAAGAGCAACGACTTGATGCTGACGTATGACAAATTTAAAAGCCGATATTATACAGTTCGAGACAACCTTCATCTGAATCCCGCACACAAGCCTCACGATGGTAGAAAGCACTTTATAACAATGGCGAAGAAATATAAAGTCGATGAGTACGCCATCAAGTACATGGTCGGTCATGAGATAAGTGATCTCACCGAAAGAATATACACCAAACGTGAAATTTCTTGGCTAAAAGAAGAGATAGAAAAAATAAAATAGAGTGTAGGAATATAGTGTAGAAGTAGTGTAGGAGTAATGTAGGAGTTGCACAAAATCTCCTACATTTTCCTACACTACCCTACTTCTGCTCAAAAACTCAACCCTTGATTTTACTGGCTTTTTCTGCACGATTCAGAATTTTCTCGTAACCGCCGCTTCCATATTGGATACAACGATTAATCCGGCTGATGGTCGCTGTGCTGATCTCGACATTTTTGACGATCTGCTCGTATGTATTGCCGCTCAGCAGCATCTTGGCCGCCTCCACGCGCTGCACCATATCCGCCAGTTCTTTCATCGTACAGAGGTCCTCGAAGAAATCGTAGCATTCATCCAGCGTTTCCAAAGAAAGGATCGCTTTGAACAGCACATCCATGTCTTTGTCTCTGCGGGTATTTTTTTCTGCCATGATGCACCTCGTCCTTTTTGATGGTTCCGTTTTTATATCATTCCCGATATTGCTTTAATACTTTAACATATTAAATGCAAAAAAGCAATGACGAATCTGTTAAATATTGGGTGCGCAGGCCTGGCGTCAAAAAACCGCCCACACTTCCGTGCGGGCGGCCTGTATCCGAACGATACGCTTATTTCATCATGCTGGCAACTTCGGCCGCAAAATCGTCGGCGCGCTTCTCCAGGCCTTCACCCTTCTCAAAACGCACAAACTTGACAATCTCGATGTCCGCGCCCAGCTCTTTAGCGGTGTTCTCAACATACTTGGAGACAGAAATATCTGGCTCCTTGACATATGCCTGATCCACCAAGCAGTTCTCTTTGTAGAACTTGCCGATTTTGCCTTCGACCATCTTCACCTTCACAGGCTCGGGCTTGCCGGCCAGCTTCGGGTCGTTGCTGATCTGCGCCAGCAGGATCTCCTTCTCTTTCTCGATCACAGACGCGGGCACCTCGGCCTCGCACAGATAACCGGGATTGGCCGCGGCGATCTGCATGGCAATGTCTTTGCCGAACGCCGTGAACTCAGCTTTCGCAGCCGTCGCATCGTCGGTGTCGAACTGGACCAGCACGCCGTGCGTACCGCCGCCGTGCACATAAGCGGAACAAACGCCCTCGAAGCGCGCGAAGCGACGGATCTTAATGTTCTCGCCGATGACAAGGATCTTTTCCTGCAGCGCGGCTTCTACCGTCTGCTCGCCCAGCTTGCAGGCCATCAGAGCCTCCACGTCGGCGGGATTCTGCGCCATGACAACGTCTGCAACTTCTTTTACAAAGGTCTGGAAACTGTCGTTTTTCGCAACAAAGTCGGTCTCGGCGTTCACTTCGATGACAACGCCCACCTTGTTTGCCACGTCGGCCGCAGCGTAGACCATGCCCTCGGCGGCAATGCGGCCTGCCTTTTTCGCGGCGGCGGCAAGACCCTTTTCGCGCAGATACTCGACAGCCTTGTCAAAATCGCCGTCAGACTCGGTGAGCGCCTTTTTGCAGTCCATCATGCCGCAGCCGGTCTGTTCGCGCAGCTTCTTAACATCTAAAGCGGTAAATGCCATTTTTCTTTTCCCCCTGTTCGATTATTCAGCAGCCGCGACTTCTTCTTCAGCCTCGGCCTCGTCCATCTGCTCGCCCTGACGGCCCTCCAGCACAGCGTCCGCCATTGCGCCCGCGATCAGCTTTACAGCGCGGATGGCGTCGTCGTTGCCCGGAATGACGTAGTCGATCTCGTCCGGATCGCAGTTGGTGTCGACAATGGCCACGATGGGGATGTTCAGCTTGCGGGCCTCGGCAACAGCGATACGCTCCTTGCGCGGGTCCACAATGAACATGGCGGCGGGCAGCTTATCCATCGTCTTCACGCCGCCCAGGAATTTTTCAAGCTTCTCCAGCTCCAGCTCCAGCTTCGCAACTTCCTTCTTGGGGAGCATGTCGAAAGTGCCGTCCTCGCGCATTTTATTGATCTGCTCCATGCGGTCGATACGGCGGCGGATGGTGCGGAAGTTCGTCAGCATGCCGCCCAGCCAACGCGCGTTGACATAGTGCATGCCGCAGCGGGTGGCTTCCTCACGCACGGAATCCTGCGCCTGCTTTTTGGTGCCCACGAACAGAATGCTGCCGCCGGCGGTGGCCGTGTCGCGCACGAAGCTGTAAGCCTCATCCAGCTTTTTCACAGTCTTCTGCAGGTCGATGATATAAATGCCGTTGCGCTCGGTGAAGATATACTTCGCCATTTTGGGGTTCCAGCGGCGGGTCTGATGACCGAAATGCACGCCGGCTTCAAGAAGCTGTTTCATAGATACTACTGCCATAATTGTGTCCTCCTAAAATTTGTTTTTTCCTCCGCATGTCCTGCATGGCGCGCCACCCGAAGGCACCGGACGCCAAAGACATGCGTGCGTATTGCCGAATTAGTATACCATACCCGCGCTCGGATTACAAGTGTTTTTCGCTGTACAGCGCGTTTTTTTGCCGTTCATTCCTGCGGCGTGTAATCTTCCAGGTACGGCTTGCCGAACATCAGGTCATACTGCAGCAGCCAGTGGCCGTCATAGCACTGCCGCTGCGCCTCGGTCATTTCCTCGCTGAAGGAGCCGTCCGTCTCCACGGTAACACCGCGGGTGCGCGCACGCATCACCGAAAGGCTGTCTGTCAGATACTCGAACAGCAGCGGCTTTTCCAGGCCGTACAGGTCCATCATTACAGGCGAGATATCATAGGCCGCGATGGTGCCCAGGTCGATGGAGGCGCCGCCGTAGTTGCTCCAGATCATCAGGTCCGTGCGGTGCAGGTCCGGGCTGCCGGTATCTCCCTTTTCGATATAGCCCGTCTTTTCAAACAGCTCGTAGCCCTTGCCCACGGGGTTGAAATGGTCGCCCCAAAACACGATGATGGTGGGCTCGTCCACATTGCGGAAATAATCCACCAGAGCGCCCAGCGCCGCGTCCGCCTCATACACGCCCGTTGCAAAATCCTGCAATTGGGAAAGCGTCTGCGTGGAAAGACCGGGATGCTCCGTGATCTTCACCAGTTCGTCCGCCGCGTAACGGCTTGCGTCGTAGGTCGTGTGGTTTTGCATCGTCACCGCATGGATGAAAAGCGGTGCGCCGCCGTCCCGCGCTTCGTATTCCTCAATAATGCGCTGCGTCATGGCTGCGTCCGAGATAAAGCCGCGGCGGGTGTGCGGGTTCACAAAATCCTCGGCGGCGATGAACTCGTTAAAGCCGAGGTAGGGGTACGCAGTGTTGCGGCTCCAGAACTTGCGGTAGTATCCGTGCACGGCCAGTGTATCGTAGCCCTGCGCCCGCAGATACTGCGGCAGAGAAAACATATCATGGGTGACATGCTGCTGATAGGGCTTGCTGCCCGCAGGCAGATGCTCCACTGAAAAACCCGTCAGCGCCTCAAATTCCACATCACAGGTTCCGCCGCCGAAAGACGGTGTATAGCAGTAGCCGTAGGCCGCCTCGTTTTTCAGCGCCGTCAGATTGGGCGTCAGCTCCCGGTCATAGGATATGCCCTCCAGGCGGGAGGCATCCCAAAACGATTCGTTCATCACAAAGATGATATTGGGCCGCTGCTCGGGCGCGTCCGCCGTGGCCGCGTAGGATTCCTTATACAGCGGCTTCGCCGTTTCGGCCGTCTCTTCCACGCGGGCGGCCAGCTCCAGAACCGATTTTTCAGAGTAGTTCTCCGGCGCTTCGATGTCCAGCACCTGCAGATTCGTCATGAACCCCGTGATGACGCCGTAGTTTTTGTAATAACGGTCCTGCATCCACATATCGGAATAAATGCCGAAAAATTCACACATGGAGGCGTTCAGGTATACGCCGAACACCAGCAGGCACCACAAAAAGCCCGAAACCGCCGCGCTGCCGATGCGCCAGCGCCAGCGCGTCTCTTTTCTATAGGGCATGCGCAAAAAGCAGCTCGCTGCCAAAAGCACAAGGAAAATTGCAAGCGTCCACAGCATCGTGGGCTGTATGTCCAGCTCCACCTTGCCGGCCACGCCGGCAAAGTCCCCTACCTGGGTGATATCCCAAGGCAGAAACGGCTCGCCGCGCATCTCCAGCTTAAAATAGGTGACGGTCCCCGGCACGTTGCTGATGATGCCCGTAAGCAGCGTGGCCAGCCAGTGCAGGCCCGAAAGCTGGCTGATGAACACATACAGCAGCACCAGAAACAGCCACTCAAAAATAAAGCCCCAGGGATGCGGCTGCACGCGGGCACTCCAGAAATCGCCGCCCAGCGTACCGCGGTGGATCCACTCCATCGTAACAAAAAAAACAGTTGGCACCAGCACCGACCATACGGCGCTCAGCCAGAAAGAGGCGCGCAGCTTCGCAAAACGCGTGGGCTGCGCACCGGGTCCGATCTGTTGCACGTCAAACGTCCTCCCGATTTTCAAATGCCAATCTTCCGCTTTTCAAAAACTTTACGTTTTCCACTTCATTATTATAAAACACCTTGTCAACCCATTTTATTTCACTCCAAACAATTTTTTTCTGCTCCTGGGCGGCGCGGATACCGCCGTGCGCACCAAAAGAACATCCGTCCCGATTTTTTCGATGTCTCCCCACGGGATGGCCGTGTCCTCCTCCCGGCCCAGCAGGCCGAACAGCTTTAGCCGCCCGTACAGGATAACGCCCGTGATGCTAGCCGTCTCCGGCTCGAAGGAAATATCATCCACTTTACCAAGGTTCTGGCCTGTGGTAACATTTACAACGTCCCGTTCGCACAGCTCATATACTGTCATAACGACAACCTCCCTTCTCCGGCTACACGCCGGCATTCCATACCTATTCCGAACGAAGCCCTTTCTATACCGCAAAAAATGTTGTATAATAGTGAAAAAGCTGCCGAAAGCCGCTTTTGGGGTCCCGGCCGTCCACGCGCGCGGCGGCGGGCGCCCCGGACAAGGCGCGCAGAATCCAGGGGAACGCGTTCCCCCGCACAGGACAGGTGAACGTTTTGTATAAAAATATTATTTTTGATCTGGGCGGCGTCGTGGTGGATTTTGACCCGCGCGAATTCCTCGTCGACCATTTCATGAACGAACGTGTGGAGGACCAGCTCTACGACATTACCTTCGGCAGCGAGGAATGGCTGCAGATGGACGCCGGGCTGCTCACCCGTGAGGAAGGCGACCGCATCATGCGCGAAAAGGGCGCAGCTCTGCGCCGTTCCTTTGAGGTGGGCGTTATTCTGGACGACTGGTACGATATGCTGCGCACCAAGGACGACACCGTGCAGCTCATCAAGCGGTTGAAAAAGCGCGGATACGGCGTGTTTTACCTTTCTAATATTTCCTGGGACGTGCTGGAAATGCTGCAGCAGCGCAAATTCTGGCAGCTGTTCGACGGCGGAGTTGCTTCCTGTGAGGTAAAGCTGACCAAGCCCGACCTGCGCATCTACCATGCGCTTCTGGCCAAATACGGTCTTTCGGCAGCGGAATCCATTTTCATTGACGACAACACCGCCAATGCGTCCGCCGCTTTCGACGCGGATATCACTGGGATCCACTTCAAAAATGTGCGTACGCTGCAGCGCGCGCTGCTGAGCTACGGCGTGGAAAGCGAAAAAAAGCTGAGCAGGCAGAAACAGGCTGCCACGGTTGCCGCGGAATAGCCGCATTGCCGACGCAAACAAACCCAAAACGCGCCCCGGAACATTTTGTCCCGGGGCGCGTTTTTCATGCGGTGTCACAGCTGTTTTTTGATGCGCTCCAGCGCGTTTTTTTCCAGACGGCTCACCTGCGCCTGGCTGATACCGATCTCCCCCGCAACCTCTACCTGCGTTTTACCGGCCAGGTAGCGCAGGGACATGATTTTTTTCTCCCGGTCCGACAGCTTGCTGACGGTGTCGCGGAACTGGATGGAGGAGATCCAATTTTCCTCACAGCCTGTCTCGCCCACCTGATCCATCACATAGATGGTGTCGCCGCCGTCGCTGTATACAGGCTCATACAGGGAAACCGGCTCCACCACACTCTCCAGCGCCAGCGTAACAGTCGCCTGCGGCAGGCCCACCGCCTCGGATATCTCCCGCACGTTAGGCTCCCGCCCCAGCTTCTTTTGCAGCAGCTCCCGTGCCTGCATGGCCTTGTACGCCACATCCCGCACCGAACGGCTGACGCGCATGGCGTTGTTGTCCCGCAGAAAACGGCGTATCTCGCCGATGATCATGGGCTGGCCGTAGGTGGAAAAGCGAAGGCCCAGCCCTGGGTTGAAATTGTCGATGGCCTTGATGAGTCCGATGCAGCCCACCTGAAACAGATCGTCCAGATTCTCCCCCCGGCCTGTGAATTTCTGCACAACGCTCAGCACCAGCCGCAGATTCCCGTTGATCATCTTCTGGCGGGCTTCCTTGTCGCCCGCCTGCGCTTTGACGATGAGTTCCATTTTCTCCTTTTCCTTCAGGACCGGCAGCTTTGCGGTATTCACGCCGCAGATCTCCACCTTGTGATAATACAAAGTATCCTCTCCTCCAAGCAAAACGTCTTGCCCGGAGTATTGGCCCTGCGGCGGCGTACAATCCAAACGGCGGGCTGGGAAAATTCCCCGGCCCGCCGTTTTACGTTTGTTCTGTTCAGGAAATGCGTTCCAAATCGCCTTTCAGCCGTTTGATGATGCGCTTTTCCAGCCTTGAAATGTAGCTTTGGGAAATGCCGATCATATCCGCCACTTCCTTCTGCGTATGCTCCGCCCCGCCCGAAAGGCCGAAGCGCAGCTCCATGATCTGCCTCTCCCGTGCGGAAAGGCGGCCCACCGCCTCCAGCAGCATATTTTTTTCCGCCGCCTGCTCCAAATCGGCTCCCACCTGGTTCCCATCTGTCCCCAGAACATCCGAAAGCAGCAGCTCGTTGCCGTCGCAGTCGGTGTTCAGGGGTTCGTCGATGCTGCTCTCCTGCCGCTTGTTGCTGCTCTTGCGCAGGTACATCAGGATCTCGTTTTCGATACACCGGCTGGCATAAGTGGCCAGCTTGATGTTTTTCGACGGGACGAAAGTATTCACCGCCTTGATGAGCCCGATGGTACCGATGGAAATCATGTCCTCCACAGAGGCCGTTTTGCTCTCGAATTTTTTTGCGATGTAGACCACCAGCCGCAAATTGTGAACGATAAGCACATCGCGGCAGTCGGGGTTTCCGGCCTCCAGGCCGGCAAAAACGACCTTTTCCTCTTCTTTGCTCAGCGGCGGAGGCAGCGTTTCCGGCCCGTTGATATAATAAGCGTAGTCCGGCAGGCGGATGCAGATGATGAATTTCCTGCACAGGGCCGCCAGCCCCGTGCGCAGTGATGCAAGCAGTGGCATTTTTCTTCTCCTTTGTATGGTCTGCAGGCGGCGCGGCGCCCTGTGCGGCCGGAAGCTGCGTCTTTGTTCGCCCGGCGGCTGCGTCAGGCTCCGCAACCCCCTCCCTCCGCGGGTACGATGGCGCAGAAGCCGCCGTCCGCCAGAGGCTCCGGCGTGAACACCGCACACACGCCCGTATAGCGGCGGGGCGCGCCGTCTGCCTCCAACACCAGTTCACGTACGCGCACCGCAGGCAGGGCACGGGTGCCCGCCGCCGTTTTGGTGGGGATGAGCCGCAGCGGCATGCCTCCCGTCTCCATGGCGCCGTCGTCGAAATAAAGCGCCAGCGCCCGCAGCAGCCCAGGCGGCAGCGCGCCGCGCACCGCGGGAAAGCTGAGCAGAAACGCGGGCGTTCCCGTGATGGGGTCGCGGACCGAAAACCCCGTGTCCACCAGCGCCAGCCCCTGCACGCAGCCATCCTCGAACCGGGCGGTGAACGGTATGGTCCGCACCTGCTGCGGCCGGCCGAATGCCCATGCGCAAAGCTGTACGGCCAGATATACGCCGGCAATGCACCCGATAAGCAGCAAAGGGGAAACATTGAAATACACCGACAGGTTATTGGTGCTGACATTCTGCGCCGCACCATAGTATGTAGCCGCAAATACCGCGCCTGAAAGCGCAATGTTCAGAAACACATACCAGAAGCAGCATTTCAGGAAGCCGCGCACATTGTGCACCGGGAAGCTGGCGAATACGATGAGCACCGCGCTGCCGATTTTTGCCCCCCACATGAGCCATTGCGGCAGAGGAGGCAAAAGCAGCAGCAGCGAAGAAAGGCCCGCGGCGGCCGCCCCCAGAAAGATGCGCCAATCGGCGGCGATACGCCCGGCCAGCAGCGCCGCGCCCCGCAGCAGAAAATATCCGATGAGGGCATTGACAAAAAACAGAATATCCACATAGATCACACCGCGCATGCCGCCGCCCCCTCTTCTCCGAGTGTAGTACACCCGGAGCGAAAAACATGTCAAACCAAAGGGGCGCGCGTCGCAGGTTTTGTATGCGGGCTTGTAGCATGGGCCGTTTCTGCCTCGTAATGATAGGCAAAGGACATTTTTCACGTTCCAAATACAGCGCGGCGCGCCGCGCGGAAAAAGGAAGCATACGACCATGAAGCAAAACCGCAAACGCTCTGAACGCCGCCCTGTGAAACGGCTTTGCCCCACACCGGAAACAGGGCTTACAGAGGAACAGGCGGCCCAGCGCCGGGCCGCCGGATGGAACAACGCCGCGCAGGACAGCCTCTCCAAAACAGAATGGCAGATCGTGCGGGACAACGTATTTACCTTTTTCAATTTTGTGTTCGTGGCGCTGGCCGCCTGCCTGTTCGCTGTTGGCGCATACCGCGACATGATGTTTTTGGGCATTGTGGCCGCCAATGTGTTCATCGGCATTGTGCAGGAGCTGCGCGTCAAACGCACGCTGGACAAGGTGACACTGCTCTCGGGCAGCACGGCTTGTGTGGTCCGCGGCGGCCGAACGCGCACCGTCCCCACAGACGAGCTGGTACTGGACGACATTGTGCTGCTGCGCCCGGGCAGCCAGGTGTGCGCGGACGCCGTTGTTGCGGACGGGACGCTGGAGGTAAACGAAGCGCTGCTGACAGGCGAGGCAGAGCTTGTGCAAAAACGCCCCGGGGACACGCTGCTCTCGGGCAGTTTTGTGGTGACCGGCGCGTGCGCGGCACGGCTGGATAAGGTCGGCACCGACTGTTATGCCGCGCGCATCACCGGCGAGGCCCGGCGCCGCAAACGTCACCGCTCGGAGATGATGCGCGCATTGGACAGGCTGCTGCGTTTCATCAGCATTGCCATCATCCCCGTATTCGTCATCATGTTTGCAAAGCAGTATTTCTTTCTTCACACAGGGCTGGAGTACGCCATGAGTTCCACCGTGGCCGCCATCATCGGCATGATCCCCGAGGGGCTTTACCTTCTGGTGAGCGTAGCGCTGGCCGTGAGCGTCATCAGCCTGGCGCGCAGCAAAACGCTGGTTCACGAGCTTTCCTGCATCGAGAATCTGGCCCGGGTGGACACGCTGTGTCTGGACAAAACAGGCACCATCACCGAGGGCTGCATGGAAGTGCTGGAAACCATCCCCGTACCGGGCATGGAGGGCGGCGCACTGGCAGAGCTGCTGGGCAGCTTTACCGCCGCCTCGGGCGAGGACAACGCCACGGCGCAGGCTCTGCGGGCACGCTTCGGCGCTTTGGGCGGCGGCTGGCAGCCCAAAGCCGCCGTCCCCTTCAGCTCCGAGCGCAGGTGGGGTGCTCTGGTGCTGAAAGACGGAGACGAATACATCCTCGGCGCACCGGAGATCGTGCTGGGCGGCGGGTATGCCGCCTTCCGGGGTACGGTAGAGCCGCAGCTGGCGGCAGGACGGCGCGTGCTGGTGCTGGCGCGCGGACACGGCGTGCTGGAGGGCGGTACGCTGCAGCACGATCCGCAGGCGCTGGGCTTTGTGGTGCTTTCGGATAAAATCCGTGCGGATGCACCTGCAACACTGGCCTATTTCAAGGCACAGGGCGTGGATGTAAAGGTCATCTCCGGCGATAACGCGGTATCCGTGGCCGAAGTTGCGCGCCGGGCGGGCGTGGAGGGCGCGGAACATTATCTGGATATGTCCCGCGTACCTGAAGACGCGGACCTTCGCGGTGCGGCGCAGGCGCATGCCGTGTTCGGCCGTGTGACGCCGCAGCAAAAGCGCGCGCTCATCTGCGCGCTGAAGGACACGGGCCGCACCGTGGCCATGATCGGCGACGGGGTAAACGACGTGCTGGCTTTAAAAGATGCGGATTGCAGCATCGCCATGGCGGCAGGCAGCGAGGCTGCGCAGCATGTGGCCCAGCTGGTGCTGCTGAGCTCCAATTTTTCTGCCATGCCGCAGATCGTCAAAGAGGGGCGGCGTGTCATCAACAATATCGAACGTTCGGCCACACTGTTCCTTGTAAAAAACATCTTCTCATTCATTGTTTCGTTGGTTCTTCTGTTTGCGGCCATGCCCTATCCGCTGGTGCCCGCGCAGATCAGTCTGCTCAGCGGGCTGCTTATCGGCGTTCCTTCGTTCCTGCTGACATTCGAGCCATCCTATGGGCGTGTACGCGGCAGCTTTATGCGCAGCGTGCTGCTGAACGCACTGCCCGGCGGGCTGGTCAATGTGGTGAACCTGCTGGCTGTGATGTGGATCGGCTCCGGGATGGGCCTTCCCATGGAGCAGATCTCCACTGTGTGCACACTGCTGGCAGGCACGGCAGGATTTATGGTGCTGCTGTTTTTGTGCTGGCCTCTGTCCAGATGGCGCTTTGCCATCGTGGCCGCCATGGGCGTGGGCTTCATCGGCGCATGCGTCCTGCTGGGGCCGCTGTTCGGCCTTTCCCCTCTTTCAGGGCGTGCGTGGACGCTGCTGGGCGTATTTGCCGCCGCCACTCCCGCGCTGATGTGCCTGTTCGTGTTCCTTGTGAGCCGCGTCAAGCAGAGACTGCGCCGTTCCCAGCGCGCCAAGCATGCCGCCGGGCTGTCTGCCACACTTTCCTGAAGCACATTTTTCTTTATTTCACAGCGCGCTCCGCCTTCCGAAACATATGCCGGAGGTTGGAGCGCGTTTTCTCTGCCCCGCACCGTCCGCAGCTTGAATTCAATTCAAAAAAACCGCATCTGCGTTCAACATCAGCTCCATTGTATACGCGGCGCTCGTATGTTACGATGGAACCGGGCCCAAAAGAAACGAAAGGAATTTGCCGAAATGGAAATGCCAACCGGAAAAACCATCCAAACACTGCGCAGACAAAAGGGACTGACGCAGGAACAGCTTGCCGAGGCCGTGGGTGTTACCGCCGCGGCGGTGTCCAAATGGGAGACGGCCAGTGCCTACCCGGATATTCTGCTGCTGTGCCCTCTGGCGCGGGCGTTGGGCACCACACCCGACATACTGCTGGATTTTCGGCCTCTTCTTTCCGAGGAAGAACTGAAAGCCATCTGGGAAAAAGGACGCGTCCTGTTTGAAAGCGGCCGCGCCGAAGAAGCCTGCGCCTATTGTGAAGATATTCTGCTTTCCCATCCAGGCGACACCGCGCTCAAATTCCGCATCGCATCGCTGTATATGCGCTATATGGCGGCCCTGAAAGACGAAGCGTTCGTACAAAAGCAATTGGAACGCTCCATCCGCCTGTTTGAGGACAGCACGCACAGCACGGACACCGAGACCCGTGAGGCCGCATTCTACACGCTGTCCGGCCTGTATATGATGAATGGAGAAGCCGGTCGTGCGCTGGACGCCGTAGAAAAACTCCCTCAGCCCGATTACGACGCCCGCATGCTGAAAGCATCCATCCTGAGACAGACGGGACAAGCGGAGGAAGCGGAAAAGCTGCACCAGACCTGCCTTTGGGGATATGTGCGGGACGCGGGACTGTGCTTATACAGCCTGTCCGCCGAGGCACGTGCGCGCGGGGATACGGAGAAGGCCCTCGCACTGTTGGACGCAGCCTGCCGTCTGGACGTTTTGTTTCATGGTGAAAACGCGCCCGGCATGCACGGAAACTATGAGCTGGCACGCGCCGAATTGCTGGCTCTGGCGGGCAAGACGCCGGCTGCGCTGGACGCCGCCGAAGCCTACGCGGAAAGCGCTGTTACGGGCTGCCGCGCGCAGGAATATTCGCCGCTGTTTTTCAACCGGCTCTCCTCCTCCGGCATCATGGATGTATCGGATGGTTTTCTGCGTGAAAACGCGCTGTTCGTACTGGAGAGCTCTGAACCGCTGCACGCACTGAAGCAGGAGCCGCGCTATGCCGCGCTGCTGGAGCGGTTGAAAGCGGCGGCGGGCACGAAGCCGGATGACGCCGGCCGCAAGGCGAATTAGGCAGCCGGCAAATGACAGAATCACGCCCAAAGCCTGGTTTCCGAAGACGCGGCGCATCCTGCCGGAATGGACAGTGCGTAAAAGATTTATAAAAAAACTCCCGGCAAGCCCTGAAAGTTTGTTGTTGATTAGCCATGCAGTTATGCTACAATATGGATAATCAATAAATTTAAGGCAACACCGCACAATTCTAAGTGTCGAATCGCGCCGGCAGATTTTTTGGCAGGTTAAACAAAAAGCGCAGCGAATACTTTGTGTATTCGCGGGCATTTTTGTGACAGTTGCCGGAAAATCTGCAAGCGAGGCGGCGCTTAAGGCATCAGCCGTGAATTGTGCGGTGTTGCCTTAAATCTGATGAGAAGGCGCACTCTACGGAAGGAGCGATATTCTATGCTGTCAGAAAGGTTTGATAATCTTCTTATTAGAATAGGGAACCCAACGCTGGAGCATCCCGTGTTTTATAAATGCCCCGTTGCCATTCGCTTTGAAATAGGAGGTGAAACACCTGTATATTCAGACGCTTCACTTCTTCGTGATACGGTTGTAAATCCCCAATATATCGGTGCGTCACTACAACGGGCAAAAGCTATATATAGCTCTCTTCCACAACCTCCGAACTTGTTACGGATAGATACCCATCCCAACGAAGATGGGCCGGGGTATGGAAACGGATTGGATTTGAGTGTGCTTCAGAATCTGGTTTCTTTGCCCCACGAACAAAGGGAGCAACAGATAAATGACGGAGACGAACAGTATATGGTATTGCAGCTCTATTGGGATCTGTGTAAGATTGATTTTTCGCCAGAGCTGCTGCTAAGAGAAATCATTAAAGCCGACCTGGGCGGTATTTCATCCTTGGTTTCAAGCGTTTATTTTGCAAATACAGAAGAAGTGTATTTGTATCATATTTACGATGATAGGGGCGCAGATTTAGTTGCAGAACGCAAAGAAACACTGTGGCCTATTTATCATAATTTTAACCAATGGATTTTAGATTGCGATAGAAAGGAAATCGATAAGCTATTTGCAACGTAAGAATATTCTTTTTCGCATGAAATCCCAGTTTACCGGCAGCATATAAAGCTCCGACAGAATCATACCTTTAGCCTCTCATTCAGCGTCCAAGGGCAGGAGAACGATTCTGTCATGGCGTCAAATTTGCTTCATGCTCTTGTCGGGGCGTGCCTGCCCCAGACACGGCATATACAAAAGGCCGTGTATCCAATGCGATACACGGCCTTTTGCTGTTTTACGCGCTCCCCGGAACCGGAGCTTTTCTGTTTTTCGCGGCGCGAATCCCCCGTCAGGCGGCAGGCTTCCCCGTGCCGTCCCCTATTTCAGCTCTACTACCGTAACGCCCGCTTCGCCCTCGCCGTAAACGCCAAGGCGGAAGCTGCGCACATTTTTATGACGGCGCAGATGCTCATGAATGCCTTTGCGCAGCGCGCCCGTCCCTTTGCCGTGAATGAGGTACAGCGTCGTTTGTCCGTTCATCACGCCGTTGTCGATAAATTTGTCCGCCTCATGCAGAGCTTCTTCTACCGTCATGCCGATCAGGTTGATTTCCATGCTGGGCGTACGTGTTACCTTATCCCCGCTTGACGCGGAGGCCGGCGCACGGCGCGGCTGATACTTTTTCTGCGGCGCGGGCTGCTGCTTGTGCGGCGCGCACAGGCCGTTGAGCGGCACTTTTGTCTTGATAATACCCGCGCGCACCTCCACCATGCCGTCACGGTCCGGCAGAGCCGTCACGATACCGGGCTTGTCCAGCTCGGCGATCAGCACCTCCTGCCCCAGTTTTACGCTGTCCAGCGGCTTGAAAGTACGCTGAGGCGCATGCACCACGTCCGTTTTGCCGAACAGCTTTTCCGTTTCCTTTTTCGCGATCTCCCGCGCACGGGCCGCGCGCTGGGACGCGTTGAGCTGCTTGTCTTTTTCCAGCTTGCGCAGCTCATCCATCAGGCCGTAGGCTGTGTTCTGCACGTCCTGCACCATACCGTGGGCCTTCTCCCGCGCAGCGGCCAGTTCTTCCTCGCCCTGCCGGATAAGCGCAGCACGTTTTTCCTCGGCCTGCTCCAGTGCATGAGAGGCCGTGTGCTTCAGGCGCTCTACCTCGTCCTGCTGCGCCTTCAGCTCCACCTTCAGATCCTCAAGCTGGTTGAGGATATTGTCAAACTGCTGGTCCTCGTTGGACAGATGCGCCCGGGCGTTCTCAATGATCTCCGGCGCAAGGCCAAGCTTCTGGCTGATGAGGAACGCGTTGGATTTTCCCGGTACGCCCACGGAAAGGCGGTAGGTTGGGCGCAGCGTTTCCACATTGAATTCGCAGGAGGCGTTTTGCACGCCCGGCGTATCCAGCGCAAAAATTTTCAGCTCTGAATAGTGCGTGGTGGCCATGATCTTCGCTCCAAGACCGCGCAGCGCCTCGATGACGGATACCGCCAGCGCCGCGCCTTCAGCCGGGTCGGTCCCCGCGCCCAGCTCGTCCATAAGCACCAGCGTCTGAGGCCCCGCCAGTTTCAGGATTCCTGTGATGTTTTTGATGTGCCCTGAAAATGTGGACAAACTCTGTTCGATGCTCTGCTCGTCACCGATGTCCACCAGTATCTCGCCGAACACACAGACAGAGCTGCTTTCGTGTGCCGGGATCAGATAGCCGTGCTGCGCCATCGCACACAAAAGGCCAGCCGTTTTAAGCGTAACCGTCTTGCCGCCCGTGTTGGGGCCGGTGATGACCATGGTGTCGTAAGCGCCGCCCAATGCGATGTCTACCGGAACGACCACAGCCGGATCGATGAGCGGGTGGCGCGCACGCACAAGACTGAACGCATGGTCGTCGTTCACCTGCGGTTTCATGGCCTTTTGGTCCAGCGCCAGCCTGGCCTTGGCCAGCAGCACATCCAACTCCAGCATCGCTCCGTAGCCAAACGTAAACATCGGCTCCAGTGCCGCAGTCTGAGCGGAAAATGCTGCCAGAATGCGTTCGATCTCAGCCTGTTCCAAATTGCGCAGCTGCAGGATCTTGGCATTGGCCTCCACCACGGCCGTAGGCTCCACAAACAACGTGGAACCGCTGGAAGAAACGTCGTGGATGACGCCGCCCACCTCGCCGCGGTGCTCCGCTTTCACGGGCACGACAAAGCGCCCGTTGCGCAGCGAAACCACGGCGTCCTGCAAATATCTTGACGCCGACTGTGATTTTGTAATGGCGTCCAGCTTATCGCGGATGGAATTTTCCGCCGCGTGAATCTTGCGGCGGATATCATACAGCGTGTCGCTGGCCGTGTCGGCCATTTCATTTTCGGACAAAATCGAATCCTTTATCGTCTTTTCCAGCGTCGGCTGGGGCGTCATGGCATAGAACAAATCGTCTACCGGCAGCACGTCGTGCTCCGTCAGGCCGTACCATTTCACCAGCTCACGGAAGTTGCGCAGTGTGTCCGCCACCGTAAGCAGCTCCGCCATGGAGAGCACGCCGCCCTTTTCCGCTCTCTGCACGATACCCCGCACATTCTCCACCGAGGAAAAACGGGGCGAACCGTTTTTGAGCAGCAGCGTCGTCATAACGTCTGTCTGCTCCAGCGCCGCACGCACCTCGTCAGGCGTTTCCCATGCGGGCTGCCCCAACAGCATGCCCCGTGCCTCCGGACAGACGATGCCGTCGGCCGCGCGTGCGCGTATCTTGTCGAATTCCAGTGCTTCTAAGTATTTTTCGTCCATATTCTCCTCTTGGTTCCTTTCCCGGCGGCCGTGCCGCCGGAGCATCCGAAACGTTCCCGTGCCGCGGCTGCAAAGCCGCTTCGGGAGCACCCCGCTGTTGCGCCCGCCGCATCGGGCCGCAAAGGCGTTACGCGGAGCCGGGCGCGCCAACTCTAAGGCAACACCGCACAATTCACGGCTGAAGCCTTAAGCGTCGCCTCGCTTGCAGATTTTCCGGCAACTGTCACAAAAATGCTCGCGAATACACAAAGTATTCGCTGCGCTTTTTGTTTAACCTGCCAAAAAATCTGCCGGCGCGATTCGACTCTTAGAATTGTGCGGTATCGCCCTAAACAAATATTGCGGCGCAGACGAGCCTTGCCCGCGCCGGGTGACAGTCTATCTATGTATGCCGCACGCACGCTTTAATCCAGAACGGTATTTAAAAAATCCAGCGAACGCAGCGGCCTGTCCACACAATAAAGCGCCCACCGCCCCGTCACCGCGCCCAGCAGCTGCGTGCTGTGCTCCGCCAACGAAAAAGAAAACAGCTTGTCATCCCCGCTGAACACGATGTGCCGCATGGCCGCCAGCGCCGCCGGGTCCAAATTGCATTCCAGCTCGCGCTTCGCGGCGCATTCGCCGCAGTACAGGCGGCCCTTCCGTGCATCGAAGCAGAACGCGCCGCCCTCGTATTTCACACAATCCGCGCAGGCCACCAGGTCTGGCATAAAGCCCGCCAGCGTCATGGCGCGCAGCTCGTACACGGCCTTTACCAAACGCGGAGCGCGCCTTCCTTCACTCAGCAGGTAAAGGCTGTTGAGCAGAAGCCGCAGCTGCGCCTCAGCCTCCTGCCCCGTGGGCGAGAGCGTGGACGCAAGCTCTGCGAAATACATGGCGAGCGCCATATGCTCCACGCTTTCGTGGATGCCCCAGAACACCTGGCGTACCTCCGCCTCGTCCACAACAAACATGGTTTTGCCCTCGAACAGCGTGAATTCACTGTAGCAAAACAGCCCCGTGCCGCTGAACAGCCTGCTTTTCAGGCGCAGTGCCCCCTTTGCCATGGCACTGACAAGGCCATCCGGCGTCAGCAGCAGCAAAGCTCGGTCAGCTTCGCCCGTCTTTGTCGCCCGCAGCACCAGGCCCATTGTCGTCGTCCGCATTTTGTGTCTCCTCCTGCGTGCCGTGCTGCTTAAAGGCAAGGTAGTCCTCTACCTGGCCCGTACTTTCAAACAGTTTCCAGTAGTTGCTTGTTTCCATGGTGAACACCTCCGCTAACAGGTACTATTCACCATTGTAGCGCGCATATAAGCGGAAATGTTGTCCAAAAACAGGGAACGCGGCGGATTTATTTCTCCTGCCCGGCCCTGCGCTTATTTTTGAAAGCCGAAATTGTTTAACAGAAAATCGTTGTCGCGCCAGTCGTCCTTGATTTTCACCCAGCACTGCAGGTTCACCCGTGCGCCCAGAAATTCCTCGCACTCCACACGCGCCTCGGACGCGATTTTCTTGAGCATCTGCCCGCCCTTACCGATGATCATACCCTTATGGCTCTTTTTTTCGCAGTAGATGTTTACGTCGATGTCGATGATATCCTTGTCTCCGCGTTCCTTGAAGCGTTCCACGGTCACAGCCGTGCCGTGGGGAATCTCGTCCCGCAGGTTCAGCAGCATCTTTTCCCGCAGCACCTCCGCCACGAGAGCCTTTTCCGGCATGTCGGTGTAGGCGTCGTCCGGGAAATAGTGAGGGCTTTCCACCGCGAAAGGCAGCAGTGCGTCCAGCAGTTCCGTACAGCCCCTGTCCTCTGACACGCACAGCGGCAGCACGCCCCGGAACACGCCCAGCTTTTCCAGAAACTGCATGCGCACGGCAAGGTCTGTTTCTTTTTTCAGCGTATCCGTCTTGTTCACCGCCGCCAGCGCAGGCACTTTTTTCACGCGGATGTCCTCCACCAGCGCCTGCTCGGCTTCCGTCAGCTCGCCGTACGGTTCAAACAGCATTACCACCGCGTCCACCTCGGCCACGGAATCCGCCGTTGCTTTTGCCATGCGCTCGCCCAGCCTGGTGCGTGGGCGGTGGATGCCCGGCGTGTCCAGAAATACATACTGCACCGCACCGCGCGTCAATATACCCGTGATGCGCGTTCGTGTCGTCTGGGGTTTTGCGGTGACGATGGCCACCTTTTCCCCCACCATTCTGTTCAAAAGAGACGATTTCCCCACATTGGGGCGGCCCACGATGGCCACGAAGATCGATTTTGTCTGTTCCTGCTGCAATTATTTGCCTTCCTTCCGTTTTCCAAAAATGAACTGCCACGCCACGGCAAGAGACGCGGCCAGCAGCACCGCCAGCAGCGGCCTTGCCGCAAAGAAAGCGAACATGCGCCGGAACGCCGCGACATCCCAGAACAGGACAGCGCCGCACACCGCGCACCCGATGCTGAATACCAGCACCGCGCCCGCGGCCATGTCTTTCACCACGCCCGCAGTCATGTACCGGTCCGGCGCGGGGCGCTCCACCGTGCGCTCCAGGCTGGAGTTGACAAGCTCCAGCGCCAAAACCCCGCATACCATGAGCGTGATGAGAATGTACTCTGTTTTGCCAAAGCCGTAAAACAGCGAAAAAAGATAAACGTAAAACGCGGCGCACAGGTGGAACCGCATATTGCGCTCCTCGCGCACCGCGGTGCGGATGCCCTGGGCGGCGTACAGAAAGCTGTCCACGAAGCGCGGCTTCATCTCAGTCCACCTGGCTGTACGAAACCGTGCGCGGCAGGCCCAGCTGGATGAGCGCCGCCTCCTCCTTTTCGCGCATACGCACGGCCTCCAGGCCGCCTGCTTCGTGGTCGTAACCCAACAGGTGGAACATGGAATGCACCGTCAGGAACGCGACCTCCCGCTGGAGGGAATGGCCGTATATATTGGCCTGCTCCATGGCCCGTTCCATCGAGATGACGATATCCCCCAGCATCGCGGCGCCCGTCTCCTGATTGATGTCGTACTTGCCGTCCTGCCCCAACGGAAAACTGAGCACATCGGTGGCCTGGTCTTTATCCCGGTACTGCTTGTTCAGCTGCTGGATCTCGGCGTTGTCCACAAAAGTGACGCTGATCTCGGCAGGGCCCTCGAAATGCTCAGCCTCCAGCACCGCGTGGCACGAGCGGCGGATGAGGATGCGCAGCCCGGACGGCACCTTCACCGTGTTCTGCTTGTTGGTGATATATACTTTATGAGACATCAAAAACACATCCTTTACTTTCTGTTTCTCGCGGCCTGCGCTTTGTCGTAGGCGCGTATGATCTCCTGCACCAGCCTGTGGCGCACAACGTCCTTTTCGGAAAAATGGATCATGGCGATGCCCTCAACGTTTTTCAGAACGCCCAGCGCGTCCACAAGGCCGGAGCGTGCCTTATCCGGCAAGTCGATCTGCGTAATGTCGCCCGTCACCACGACCTTGGAGCCGGCGCCCATGCGTGTGAGGAACATTTTCATCTGTTCGGGACTGGTATTCTGCGCTTCGTCAAGGATGATGAAGGCATCATCCAGCGTACGCCCGCGCATATAGGCCAGCGGAGCCACCTCGATGAGCTGCTTTTCCAGCAGCTTCTGGTAATTTTCCGCGCCCAGCATATCGAACAGAGCGTCATACAGCGGGCGCAGGTACGGGTCCACCTTATTCTGCAGGTCTCCGGGCAAAAAGCCCAGCTTCTCACCGGCTTCCACAGCGGGCCGCGTGAGAATGATGCGGCTCACCTCCCGTGCCTTGAAGGCCTTCACGGCCATGGCTACGGCCAGATACGTCTTGCCCGTGCCTGCCGGCCCCACGCCGAAGGTCACGGCATTTTTGACAATGGCGCCGATATACGCTTTCTGGCCCAACGTCTTTGGCCGTACCGGACGGCCCTTGGCTGTGATGGCAATAAAATCTCCTGTCAGGTCCTTCACGCGCGCTTCATCCCCGCTGCCGGCCAGCGAGATGCAGTAACGCACCGTCTGTTCTTCCAGCGGCGTACCGCCTGCCCGCAGCATCAGCATGGCGTCCAACGCCCTGCGGGCACGCTCCACATCCTCTTCTCCGCCTGTCAGCTTCACCTCGGTGCCGCGGCATATGGCCGTTACGCCAAAGGCCTGCTCCAACAGACGGATGTTCTCATCGCAATTTCCAAAAATGGCAAGTGCCGTATCCACTGAATCCACTTCAAGCACTGTTTCCGCCATTCCAACACCTCTTATTTTTTATTGTACGCTGCAAGTTTTTGCAGCATATTTCAGCATTCCCCAAACCGCATGCCCGCAAACGCCTTTGCGCGTTTCAACAGGCGCAAAGCCTCATGCGCGCCAGCGCATCCGGGCATGTCTGCACATGCCCGCGACCGCGCAGCGGTGGCTTTGAGACTATTATAACGCGACACCGCAAAGCGGCTGCAACAAAACAACGCCATGCCGTTGTTTTGCGCGTTTCAACAGCCACAAAGCCCATGCGCGCCAGCGCATCCGGGCATGTCTGCACATGCCCGTGACCGCGCAGCGGTGGCTTTGAGACTATTATAGCATATTTATCAAAATTTAAAAGAGGATTTTGTACATAAGTTCTACAAATTTTTCTGAATTTTTCCTATGAATCTGCACCAATCGTGCTGTCCGGCTCCATGGCCTCCCCCTCATAGGGCACCATTTTCCCGATATCCGCCAGCATGCGCACCCGCAGCGTCAAGGTCACCGCACCGTCTGCTTCCTCAGCAGACGGCGTTTCTTCCAGCAGCTCATAGTCGCCGAATTCCGCCCGGATGGCGTCCAGAATGCGTGAGCGCGCGATATCCTCCGCCAGCCCGGGCGTCAAATCAAAGGGCACGGCTGCGGCCTGCCGCACCTGCGTTTCCTCCACAAGCGCAGGCAGATGGAATCCGAAAGGGGCTGCCGGGCGGCGCAGCACGCGCTGGGACGCGTTTTCCGGCACATCAAGCTGTGCATAAAGCGAAAGTTCACCCCAGGGAAGGTACAGCTTGTAATAGCTTTTGCTCACGGCTTGGGGCAGTACAGGCTCCACATGCAGCGGCTGGGTATATACATAGCTTTTTTCCACCTCCGCCAGCACCTCGGCCTGAGCATGGGAATAAAGCGGACGTTCATACTGGCTCAGCGTCATACCGCTGACAAGCACCTGGCCCTGGGCCACATACTGGCCCGGCACCACGCGGGGATAGCCGTCCACCAGCTCCAGCCGCCGTATGATGCCGTCGCTCTTTGCCACTACGTTGGTGACCTCCGTGCCGATGAGCTCCGGCACCTTCTCCCGCTGTGTTTTTTCCACCACCAGACGGCCCTGCACAAAATTCAGCGCGACCCAGCCGTATTCTTCCGACCCCACAAACAGTTCGCCCGCCGCGCGCACCAGCTTCTCATTGTTTTGAAACGCACCTTCATAGATTCCCTTTTCAAACAGCTGCGCGCGGGCGGATGCTTCCTGCTCCGGCGTAAAATTGTAAAAGCAGATGTTCCAGATAAGGTTGCGGCACATGCACAGCAGCAGGACGCACAGCACAAGGCCCGCCAGTATCCCCCAGCGGTGACGGTATGTGAACAGCGCGAAGTATGCGCCGTATTTCTCCCGCACGCGCAGGCGGCACCGGTTCCGGCGCGCATATTTGTGCATGCGCTTGTAATCCCGCAGAGGCACTGTGGCCAGATAGCCCGTTTGTGTGGGGCGGATATGTTCGACCGGGACGCCCGCGTTCACGCAGTCGTTTAAAAAGCGCTCGCCGCGCCCGCCTGTTACCTCAAAATTCACGCTTCCCATCGCGTACCGCGCCAACCTGTTCATCAACCGCCCTGCACTCCTCCGTAACCAAAATGGATGGAAAACACCTGCCCTCGCACCGTGATGAGCGTTTTTTGGTAAGTGTCCACCACCAGCTCGTTTCCTTCGATCGTAACGCTCAGCTCGCCCATGTCCAGCTTGAGTTTTTCGGCATCGTACTGCAGGATGCTCCGGCAGTTTTCGATTTCCAGCGCGCCGCCGCAATCCACATGCAGCACCGGCCGCCCGTACAGCACGGTCTGCACCGTCTGCGTTCCAAATCCCATCGCGCGGCGAAAGGAGTAGCGCTCGCCCGGTTTCTTTTTCCTGCGCATCAGCCGCCCTCCCTACTATTTGATTCCGGTTCAATCATATATATCAGGGTGGAGGGACGGTTTATGAATATTCTTAAAATAAAACGCGCTCTGGCCGAGCTTGTGTGGACTGGCGCGCTGTTGTTTGCCGCAGCCAGCGTGTTCCTTCGTCCGGGGGCGGCGGCGGGCGGCGTACTGCGCGGGCTGAGCGTATGCTACGAGACGGTCATCCCCGCGCTGTTTCCCTTTCTGGTGCTTTCCCGTCTGCTGCTGGAGAGCCGTGCCGCAAACGCGCTCGGCCTGCTGCTGCGGCCCTATACCCGTTTGCTTGGCCTGCACAGCACAAAGGCCCCCGCAGCCATGCTGTGCGGCGTGCTGGGGGGCTTTGCCGGCGGCGCAAAGGCGGTGGATGTTCTGTACCGCACAGGCGAGTTAACTGCCGCTGAGGCCGCGCTGCTGCTGGTATGTACCATTGGCTCCGGACCGGGGTTCGTCGTCAGCAGCGTAGGCGCGCTGATGTTGGGCAGCGCGGGCGCGGGCTGGCTGCTTTTAGGCGCACAGCTGGGGGCGTCACTTGTCTGCGGGCTGGCCGCCGCACTTTTTGTTCGCCTGCGCAAACGCGGCAGCATGGCGGGCCGTTTCCGGGCCGCCGTGGCCTGCGCAGCGCAAACGGGCAAAGGCATGCCCGCCGGCCGCTGTTCCGTCCCGCAAAAAACACAGCCGGACGCCGTTCCGTCTCACACGGGTTTTGTTCCCGCCGTACGGGACTCGGTCAACGCCATCGTGATGCTGTGCGGCTATGTAACGCTGTTCTCTTTTTTTGCCGCCATTGCTGTCCCCACAGGCGCAGATGCGTCCGTCCGCTTTTGGGCCACGCTGCCTCTGGAGGTCACCAGCGCGTGCCGCGCCGCCTGCGAGACTGCATCCGCCTGGCGCACACAGCTGTGCTGCGCCGCACTCAGTGTAATGGGCGCTTCCGTCTTTCTGCAGGTGCGTGCGCTGCTTGCCCCCCGTATACCGCTGCTGCCGCTGCTGCTGTCCCGTCTGCTGCATTTGCCGCTCTCGCTGCTGCTGTTCGGGCTTTTGGCAAAGCTGTTTCCCATGGCGTTGTCCGCGGGCGCTCAGTGGGACGCCAGCCCTCTTCTGGCCGTGCGCATGCCGCCGGATGTAATGCTGATATTATTCGCCATGGCCGCGCTGGCCTGCGGCGCCTTACCCGTGCCCCGGTATTTACGCCGCCGCTGAAAAGGGGTATAATCAATGCAGGCCGCACAAATGCGCCCCTTCCGCAGCGCGGCCAAGCTCCAGGAAAGGAATTCACTCCCATGTTTACAAAACCGCTGTTCGGCAGGGATATCCCCCCGGCCTGTGAATACTGTTCCCACGTGGTTCGTGCTGCCGATGGTTCGCTGCGCTGTACCCGGCGCGGCGCAGTGCAGCCTTTTGACCACTGCCGTGCCTTTTCTTATGACCCTCTGCGCCGCGTGCCGCGCCGCAGGCCACAGCTCCCCACCTTCAGCCCGGATGATTTTAAGCTGTAAGGACCGCTGCATTTTTACGCGTTTTCCGCACAACATGAAAACAGGCCCGCGCCTGTATCCCGCCCGGCGGCGTGAACCGTTCGGCAGGGTACAGGCGCGGGCCTTTCTGTTTTCAGCTTTCGTCATCTTCCCGCCAGCATCAGCCCGAAAGCCGCCAGCAGCGCGGCGCTGCACGCCCACACGGCGTGTACGCCCCAGGCGCCGGCCAGCACCGCGCCCGCCCAGGCTCCTGCACAGAACACGAGGATGACCGCACAGTACCGAAGCGCCGCACGGCCCGCCGTTTTGTCGCCGTGTGCCCAGGCGAACACATGCTCGCCTGCACTGCGCAAATTGCCCGTGCACATCGTTGTGGCATAAGGCAGGCCCCTCGTGCGCCGAAAACTGTTCACCTGCAGAGAGCAGATGAACGAAACCGTCACATTCACCACAGCGTCCGGCACGCTCCGCGGCACGAATCCCACCGCAAAAACCAGTATTGCCTCCGCCAGCAGCACCACGTGCTGCCAAGCGATATGCTGCGCGTTCGTCAGGCGCGCCTTGAGCCATTCCGTGACGATTACCCCTGCCAAAAACGCCGCTATGGGCAGAAGATAATAAAAGGCCCGCCCGTCCCGCCGGGCGGCGTACAGGGCCATCAGCACCATATTGCCTGTCTGCGCGTTGGCGAACACTCCTCCCCGCAGAAGATAGGTATATGCGTCCAGAAAGCCGCCGGTAAAAGCCAGGCACAGCCCCACACGCAGCATCTCGTGCGCCGGGGCGCGCTCCAATGTTTCGCCTTCACGCCGCAGAAATGCGGCAATGGCATGCAGCATACTGTTCCCCCCTCTCCGGCGGGCCGTGCCCGCCGCTTGCAGACATCATTATAGCACCTTCTTTCCAAAAGAAAAGCGCCTTGAATATGATATTGTTTTTCGCAAAGCTTACTTGACATTTTTTGCAACGCAAACTATACCAAAAGTGCAAAGCCCGCTATACAAAGGAGAGCATGTCCCATGAAGACGAAAATCCCGGAACTGCGCCGTGCGCGCAGGCTGTCGCAGGAGGAGCTTGCCCAGGCCGTGGGTGTGACGCGCCAGACCATTACCTCCATCGAGGTGGGCAAATACACCGCATCTCTGCCTCTTGCCCACAAGCTGGCGCGGTATTTTGGGCTTGCGATTGAGGATGTGTTCGACTTCAGCGACCTGGATGGGGAGGAATGAACGATGATGGAACAGATCACCCTGGAGCAGTTCCGGAGAACAGTGCGCATACGCCTTCGGCTGCTGCGCGTCTTTATCCTTCTGTGCGCCGCAGCGGTGTTCTGCGCGCACTTTTGGGGCCACCGGGGCGGTGTGCCGGGCGCTCGGTTTCCTTATTATGCCGACCTGCTCACCGGCGCGCTTTCCGCGCTGGGCATCTCCGCCGCTTTTATTTGCATCCGCCTTACAAAAATGCTTCGTGACGACGTGCTGCTGCATAAGATGTATACGAAGGCCACCGACGAGCGCGAAGCTCTTTTATGGCAGAAGGCCGGACGGCAGGCGTTCCAGGTCGTTGTGCCCGGGCTCGTGCTTGCGGCGCTGGCCGCGGGCTACTGGAGCGCCACGGTATGCATGACGCTGCTGGGCGCGGCTTTGTTCACGGCCGTCACCACCAAGGCGCTTCGGTTTTATTATATGCGAAAATTCTGAAAGGGGCGTCCGGCATGAACGGCATCGAGGATCGTGTCACTTCCCTGCTCACCTGGGGCCTGCCCCTGGGCGCGCTGGCCTTCTGCGCCAGCCTTGTGCTGGCATGGTTCGGTGCGCCGGATGGATTCTGGCGCGGCTTTTGGGAGGGAGCGGCAGCTGTGCTCGTGGTTGCGGGGCTTGCCGCGCGGCTGTGGCGCAGCTTCCGCACGCGGGGAAAATAACACCAGCAAAACAGGCGGCCCAGAGCATTTTCCGGGCCGCCTGTTTTTTCGTTTCATCCTCTGCCGTCCGTTATTCCACGGCGAACTGGCTGTTGTACAGGTTTGCGTAAAAGCCCTGCTTCGCCAGCAGCTCGGCATGCGTTCCCTGTTCGATGATATGCCCGGCATTCATCACAAGGATACGGTCCGCAGACTGGATCGTGGACAGCCGGTGCGCCACCACAAAGCTGGTGCGTCCCTGCATCAGCTTTTCAAACGCCTGCTGCACCAGCATTTCGGTGCGGGTGTCAATGCTGGATGTTGCTTCGTCCAGTATGAGCATCTGCGGCTGGCACAGCATGATACGCGCGATGCACAAAAGCTGCTTCTGCCCCGCCGAAAGGTTTCCGCCGCCCGGTGCAATGACGGTATCATATCCCTGCGGCAGACGCTTGATAAAGCCGTGGGCATAAGCGGCTTTCGCCGCGGCCTTTACCTCCTCGTCCGTGGCGTCCGGCTTGCCGTAGGCGATATTCTCGCGCACGGTAGCGCATTTGAGCCAGGTCTCCTGCAGCACCATGCCGTACATGCCCCGCAGCGCACTGCGCCGCAGTTTGGCAATGCTGTTCCCGTCCACGGCGATCTCACCCCGGTCCACCTCGTAAAAGCGCATGAGCAGGTTGATGAGCGTCGTCTTGCCGCATCCCGTCGGCCCCACGATGGCGATGCGCTGGCCCGGCATCACATCCAAGTTGAAATCCTCAATGAGCGGCACCGCCGGAACATAGGCAAAGTCCACATGGCTGGCCGTCACACGGCCCCCGCAGGCCGTGGGGGCAAGGGCGTCCGGCGCATCCGGGCGTTCGGTCGGCTCGTCGATAACGGCGAACAGGCGCTCGGCGCTGGCCACAGCCGTCTGAAGCTGCGTCAGCACGCCCGTCACCTCGTTGAAGGGCTTGGTGTACTGGTTCGCATACGTCAAAAAGCAGCTCAGCTGGCCCACCGTAATGGAACCTCCAATGGCCGAGATCGCGCCGATAACACCTACCGCCGCGTAGACGATGGCATTGACAAAGCGCGTGCCCGGATTCGTCACAGAAGAATAAAACACGCTTTTCAGGCCCGTGTCGTACAGCTCATCGCTGATGGCGTCGAACTGTGCGAAACAGCGGTCCTCGTAGCCAAAGGCCTTTACGACGCTCTGCCCGGCAACCATCTCGTTGACAAAACCCGACAGACGGCCCTGCGCAGCGCTCTGCGCCTTGAAAAAGCCTGTTGTGCGCCTGGCAACGAAGCCCGCAAAAGCAATGGACACCGGCGTCACCAAAACCACGACCAGCGCGATGACAGGATTCAGCACAGCCATCACCACAAGCGTGCCCAGAATGGTAGCCACTCCCGGCAAAAGCTGTGTCAGGCCCTGCAGAAGCCCCTCGGCTACAAGATCCGCATCGTTGACCATTCGGCTGATGATGTCGCCGTGCGTGTGGCCGTCGATGTACTTCAGCGGCGTGCGGTTCAGCACGCGGAATGCTTCGCCGCGCATATCATTGGACGCCCTGCTGGAAATCTTGCGGGTGCAGACATTCATTACCCACTGGCTGGCTGCGGCCAGCAGCACCGAAATTCCCAGCAGCGCCAGATAGTACAGTACGCCGCGCAGGTCCACCTGCCCCGGGCCGAGGATGTTGTCGATGGCGCGCCCTGTGAACACCGGCCCAAGCAGGGTAAAAAGCACATACAGCAGCGCGCTGGCGCAAGATGCCGCAAACGCCGCGCGGTAGGGCCGCACGTAGGTGAGGATGCGTTTAACGGTTCTCCGTTTCATGCGCCCACCTCCTCTGTTACAATGCCCTGCGAACGGCAAATTTCTCGGTAAACCCCGCAGCTTTCCAAAAGCGCCTCATGGGTGCCGAAACCGCACTGCCGCCCGTCGTCCAGCACAAGGATGCGGTCCGCGTTTTTGATGGTGGACGCCCGCTGAGAGATCATCACGACCGTCATATTTTCCGTCTGCGCCCGCAGCGCGCGGCGCAGCGCCGCATCGGTGGCGTAGTCCAGAGCCGAGGCGGAATCATCCAAAACCAGGATATCCGGCTGCTTCGCCAGTGCCCGCGCGATGGTCAGGCGCTGCTTCTGGCCGCCGGAGAGGTTTTTGCCGCCTTCCTCTACGGGAGTATCCAGGCCGTCGGGCTTGCCGCGTACAAAATCGGAGCCCTGGGCCACCTCCAGAGCCTTCCACAGCGCGCTGTCCGGCGCGTTTTCCGCGCCCAGCTGCAAATTGCTGCGCACCGTGCCGCTGAACAGCTGCGCCGCCTGCGGCACAAGACCGATCTTGGCGTGCAGCCGCCGGGAGGTATATTCCCGCACATCCGTGCCGTCCACGCGCACCGCGCCGCCCGTCACGTCGTAGTCCCGCGTCAGCAGACGCACCAAAGTTGTTTTGCCGCAGCCCGTGCCGCCGATGATTCCCAGCGTCTGGCCCGGCTGTATGGAAAAGCTGACGCCCTCCACGGCGTCCTCGCCCGCGTCCGGATAAGCGAAACGCACGCTTTCAAACTCAATGCGCGGCGCACCGGGCTTCTCCGCGGCGCTTTGGCGCGGCTCCGGCATAGAGCTTTCCTGTGCCAGCACTTCGCTTACGCGCTTCGCGCTGGCCAGCGCCTTCGTGAGGATAACGATGATGTTCGCCAGAACGATGAGCGCCAGCAGCGTCTGCGTCATATAGTTCACCATGGCGATGATCTGGCCCTGCTCGATGCCTCCGTCCTGCGCAAACAGGCCCCCGAACCAGACGATGGCCACAATGGCAAGGTTTGCGATAACCGAAGTGATGGGGTTGAGCGCCGCCGAGAGCTTGCCCACGCGGATGGTAATGTCCGACAGCGTGTCTCCCGCCTGCTGGAACTGTTCAATCTCGCTGTCCTGCTTTGAAAAGGCACGAATGACCCGCGCTCCCTCCAGGTTTTCACCCGCAAGGCGGGAGATAACGTCCTGCTGGCGCTGGATACGGGTGTATTCAGGCAGGCTGCGGCTCATAACGCGGTACAGCACGAACACGATGAGCGGTGTAGAAAGCAGAAACACCAGCGCGATCTTCCAGTTGATGGTAAAGGCCATCACAATGGAGCCGACGGTAAGGAACGGCGCGCGGATGGCCAGGCGGATAAACATGTTCACACCCGTCTGCACCTGATTCACGTCGCTGGTGAGGCGCGTAATGAGCGAGTTCGTGCCCACAGAGCCATACTCGGCCTGGGACAGGCTGAACACATGGCGGAACAGGTCTTTGCGCAGGCTGCGGCCGAAGCCCTGTGCGCACACAGCCGCAAAATACTGGCACGTCAGCGCGCAGGCAAGGCCCACCGCACCCAGCCCAAGCATAAACAGGCCGTGCGTAACGACGTATTTCACGTTACCGTTTTTAATGCCCACGTCGATGATATTTGCCATCAGCAGCGGCACAAACAGTTCCAGAACGGCCTCCGTCAACTTGAACAAAGGCCCCAGAACGAGCTGCCTGCGGTAACCGTCAAAATAGCGGAACAGTGCTTTCAAACTTTCACATCCCTTTTCTCAGAAGCGGTTTTCATTCATAGTTATTTTATCACAGCATTGCCCATTTTCAAGAAATGGATATTCTTTTTTCCAAAATTGAGGAATCAGGCCCTTCTGCCGCGTTACAAGAACGACGTATTTTTCAGGCATACCGCAATGCACGGCGCCCCGCAGGGCGGGAAGGAGAGCGACAGATGTATAAAATACTGCTTGTGGAGGACGACCCCACCATTACCGAGGTGCTGGAGCGCCAGCTTGCAAAATGGGGCTATGAAGCATCTCATGTAACAGATTTCCAACACGTTCTGGAAACGTTTGTTCAGCAAGCGCCCCACCTTGTTCTGCTGGACATTTCGCTTCCCTTTTACGACGGCTATCACTGGTGCGGCGAGATCCGCAAAATCAGCAAAACGCCCGTGCTGTTCATCTCCTCCGCCAGCGACAACATGAACCTTGTGATGGCGCTGAACATGGGCGGAGACGATTTCCTGGCCAAGCCCTTTGACCTGAACGTGGCCATTGCCAAAATCGAGGCGCTTCTGCGCCGCACATACGATTTCGGCGCCGGTGTAAACGCACTGGCCTGCCGCGGTGCGGTGCTGGATCTAAAAGACGCCTCGCTGCACTACAACAGCCAAAAGCTGGAGCTGACGAAAAACGAGTTCCGCATTTTGCAGCTTCTGTTCGAGCGCCGGGGCCGCACGGTTCCCAGGGAGGACATCATGCAGGCCCTGTGGGAAAGCGACAGCTTCATCGACGACAATACCCTCACGGTTAACGTGGCGCGCCTGCGTGCCCATCTGGCGGAAATCGGCCTGGAGGGACTCATCCGCACACAGAAGGGCCTGGGTTACCTGGTGGATGAGACATGATGGGCGCACGGGAGCTTCTGCCTGTATTTTTCAGCTACTGCCGCCGTATGCTCCGGGCGTTCCTGCTGGTGGCGCTGGGCGGCGCCACGCTGTTCGTGGTGACCATTCTGTACCGCGCGCCGCTGGAGCTGCCCCTATACACATGCTGCCTTGTAGGCGCTGTGGGAGCCGTGTTCTTTTTTTCCGGCTTTGCCCGGTATTACCGCCGGCATACCGCGCTGCGCATGCTGCGTGCCCAGTGCGCCACTAAGCTGGCGGCGCTGCCTGCACCCCGGGATATTTTGGAGAAAGACTATGGCGATATCATTGCCGCTCTGGAGCGCAACCGTCTTTCTGCCGCGGCAGACGCCGCCCACCGCGAAGCCGATGCGACGGAATATTATACGCTTTGGTCCCACCAGATCAAAACCCCGCTGGCGGCCATGCGCCTTCTGCTGCAGGAAAGCCCGGATATCCCTGGCCGCAGCGCCTTTGCCCAGGAGCTGTTCAAGGCCGAACAGTATGTGGACATGGTGCTGGGCTATCTGCGCATTGGTTCTATCCATGCCGATCTCTCGCCGCAGGAGGTCCCTTTGGAGGCCCTTGTGCGGGAGAGCGTAAAAAAGGTGTCCACTCTGTTCATCCATCAGAAAAGCACAACGCTGCAAATCAGCTCCCTGCCGGGCACGGTCCTCACGGATAAAAAATGGTTCTCCTTTGTGCTGGAACAGATCCTTACCAACGCGGCCAAGTACACGCCGCGCGGCACGGTGCGTGTGTATCTGGCCAAGGACTCGCCCGATACGCTGGTCGTCGAGGACACGGGCCTTGGCATCCGCGCAGAGGACCTGCCCCGTATTTTTGAGCGCGGCTTTACCGGCTACAACGGGCGCGGCGGCCAGCGCAGTACAGGGCTGGGCCTGTATCTGTGCCATGAGGTGCTGCAAAGGCTGGGGCACACGATCTCCATCCGCTCCGAGCCGGGAAAAGGGACGGCGGTGTGCATCTGCTTTGCCCGCGGCACGCTGGTGGTGGAATAATCGCTTCGGCGCACGGCAGGCGTTCATCGTCTGGCGCGCGCCGTTTTTGTCTGCTGCCGCAGGTGCATTCCTTACGGTTTTGTAAGCCGGAACGCGCCAATCGTAAGCGTATGTTATGGCAGGCGTGGCGGACAGGATACTATAATGAAAGCACACCGGAGATCCGGAACGGCGCGGGCGGACAGCCGGCGCTATTTTTTGAGGAGGCTGCTTTATGCCATTGCTTGAAGTTGAACACTTACAAAAGGTATATACCGCGCGCTTCGGCGCAGTACAGGTAGAGGCCCTGCGGGACGTAAATTTCACCGTAGAGGAGGGCGAATACGTCGCCATCATGGGCGAAAGCGGCAGCGGAAAAACCACTCTGCTGAACATCCTTGCCGCGCTGGACAAGCCCACCAGCGGCGCAGTGCGCCTTTCGGGCGGGGATATCACCAAAATCAAGGACAGCAAAATGTCCCAGTTCCGGCGTGAGCATCTGGGCTTCGTGTTCCAGGATTTCAACCTGCTGGATACGTTCAGCCTGCGGGACAATATCTTTCTTCCGCTTGTGCTCTCGCACAAGGGCCACGTTGAAATGGCCGCCCGCCTTGCGCCCATCGCGCGGCAGCTCGGCATTGAAGCTCTGCTGGACAAGTACCCTTACGAAGTCTCCGGCGGGCAGAAACAGCGCGCAGCCGTGGCCCGCGCGCTTATCACAAAGCCGGAGATTGTGCTGGCGGACGAGCCTACAGGCGCGCTGGATTCCAAGGCGACCACAAAGCTGCTGCGCATGTTCGGCGAGATCAACCGCGGCGGCCAGACCATATTGATGGTGACGCACTCCACGCGGGCGGCCAGCCATGCGGGCCGTGTGCTGTTCATCAAGGACGGCGTGGTGTTCCATCAGCTTTACCGCGGCAATATGACAAGCGACGAGATGTTCGCCAAGATCGGCGATACGCTCACCATGCTGACGACGGGAGGGGCGGACCGTGGCTAACGCGCTTTACCCCAAACTGGCGCTGACGAACCTTGGCAAAAACAAAAGCACCTACTTTCCCTATATGCTCACCAGTATCGTATGCATCATGACGTACTATATCATGCAGTCCATCGCCATGAACGAGGGGCTGATGGAGGTGCCCGGCGCCGCCATCGCCATGACCATCTTTTTTCTGGGCACGGGCATTATTGCTGTTTTCTGCATTGCGCTGATGTTCTACACCAACAGCTTTCTCATCAAGCGGCGCAAAAAGGAACTCGGCCTTTACTGTGTACTGGGCATGGAAAAGCGGCACGTTGCGCTGGTTTTGTTTTTTGAAACGCTGTTCACCGCAATTGCGTGTCTGGCGCTGGGGCTTGTGTTCGGCGTATTATTCTCAAAGCTGCTGTTCATGGCGCTGCTGTATCTGCTGGATTTCGCAACGCCGCTGGCGTTCTCCGTCTCGGTGCCGTCGCTCATCACCACTGTGGTGCTGTTCGCGTGCATCTACGGCGCGACACTGCTGTACAACATGGTGCACATCCGCCTTGCCAACCCTGTGGAGCTGCTCCACGGCGGGCAGAAAGGCGAAAAAGAGCCAAAAACCTCCTGGCTTCTCACCTTTGCGGGCCTGGCCGCGCTGGCAGGCGGCTATTTTATCGCCGTATATTTCAAAAGCCCGCTGAATGCGCTTTTGCTGTTTTTTGTCGCTGTATTCCTCGTCATTCTAGGTACGTTCTGCCTGTTCACCGCCGGCAGCATTGCTCTGCTGAAAGCCCTGCGGCGCCGCAAGAATTTCTATTACAGGCCCAACAACTTCATTGCCGTCTCTGGCATGATGTACCGCATGAAGCAGAACGCCGCCGGCCTTGCGGCCATCTGCATCCTTTCTACGATGGTGCTCGTCACGATCTCTACTACCGTAAGCCTGTACATGGGGCGCAATGACATGGTGACAAGCATGTACCCCAGAGAAATTTGCAGCAATTCTACCGCAGCGGAAAATGCGCCGGCGGTTCAGGATGCTTTTGCACAAAGCACCCGGGCGCTGGGCCTGGAAATCAAAAATCCCATCGCCGGCCGCAGCCGTAGCCTTAATGTGATTTCTGTCAACGGTTCCTACGAAGACGCGCCTGCTTCGGTGAGTTCCGGAGAGGTTGTTGCGGTCTCACTTGTCCCTCTTTCAGACTATAATTCTACTTTCGGCACAAACTTCCAGCTCGCTTCCGGCGAAGCCCTTGCCTATCCCACGGGAAACTTTGTGCTTTCGGATACTGTTACTCTCGGCGGGCAGGCTGTTCATATCGCACAGCGGCTGGACGAGAGCCCTTATATCGGCTCCGGCAACTACACCGCCATAACCGGCCTTATCCTCGTTGTTCCGGATGAAGAAGCCACTTCCCTGTACCGTGCCATGGGCGGAACGCAGGAACAGTTCGCTTACAGCGCCGCCTTCGACGTGGACGCCACGCCGGAGCAGATCGCCGCATTGCAGGAGGATCTATGGACGCGGCTTAACGGTATCTGCGGCATTTATGCCCGCTCCGAGCTATATACCGAGTGGAACGCCATGTACGGCAGCTTCCTGTTCCTTGGCATCTTCCTGGGGTGCCTGTTCCTGATGGCCACGGTGCTGATCATCTACTACAAACAAATCAGCGAGGGCTATGAGGATCACGACCGGTTCCGCATCATGCAGCAGGTGGGCATGAGCCAGAAAGAGGTCAAACGCGCCATCAACAAACAGATATTGCTGGTGTTTTTCCTGCCGCTGCTCATGGCTGCGCTGCATATGGTGTTCGCCTTTGAGATCATCTGCAACATGCTTCTTGTGTTCGGAATGGTGAACCGGCTTTTGTTCTTCGGCTGCACGGCCGTCACATTTCTCATTTTCGCCGCCGCGTATGTAGTGGTATACCGCATTACCGCGCGTACCTATTACCGCCTTGTGGAGGCGTGACGCCTCTTTGCTCCACTTCAAAACGAAAGGATGAAGCCCTCTATGAAAACCTTTGGAAAATGCATCCTCGCCCTGCTGGGCGTTGCCGTCCTGCTGTTCTGCATCGGCAAAATGAAAGCGCCCGACGAAGCGCTCGCATACCGGGAGCGCCGTCCGGATTAACGCCCGGAGCGGCAGCCGCAAAAAAGCGCCCCGCGCATCGGTCCGGTGTCCGTCCGGCCGTGCGCGGGGCGCTTTTGGGTCACTTGTGGTATTTTCCGCCGTGGTTGATGGAAAACGCGCGGTAAAGCTGCTCCAGCAGCATCACCCGCGCAAGCTGGTGCGGGAATGTCATTTTGCTCATGGAAAGCCGCAGAGACGCCGTCTGCTTTACGCTGTCCGCAAGCCCGTGGGACGAGCCGATCACGAACGCCACGTCCCCCGCGCCGCTGCCCGCGCGCTCGTCCAGATACGCGGCCAGCTCCTCGCTGGTTTTTTGTTTTCCTTCGACGCACAGCGCCGCCAGGCTGCTGCCCTTGGGCACGGCCGTCAGAATGGCGCGCGCCTCTTTTTCCAGCGCCTTGCCGATGACGGCGGGCGAAGCGTTTTTTTCCGCAATGGGCTCCTCCGGCAGCTCCACGATGTTCAGCCTGCAATAGGCTGAAAGACGCTTTGCATATTCGGCGGCGGCCTTTGCGTAATAATCCGCGTTCAGCTTCCCCAGCGCGATGAGCGTAATGGTCTGCACAATGCTTCCCTCCTGTTATCCTGCGGCTGCCGCACGGCGCGCTTAAAATTCAATGATGGGCGATACCTCGTGGCGGCGCGCCGCATTCACAACGCAGTCCCGCCCCGGCACAACGCCCGCGCCCAGCAGCGCGGCGCGCACGCTTTCCAGCGCAAGCTCCGGGGTATTGTTCTCCTGGCTGATATGGCACAGCGCGAACCTTTCACATCCGTTTTCCAGCAGACGCACCAGCGTGGCCGCGTTCTCCTCATTGCACAGATGCCCGCGCTGGGACGCAATGCGCGTTTTCAGATAATATGGATACGGCCCCGTCATGAGCATATTATAATCATAATTGGCTTCCAGCGCCACCACATCCGCCAGCAAAAGGTTCGCCAGCACCTCGTCGCTCACATAGCCAAGGTCTGTTGCGACGCCTGCCACCCGGCCCAAAGGCGTGGTGATGCGGTAACCCCGGCAGGCCACAGAGTCGTGGCTCGTTTCAAAGCTCTGCACCGCAAAACCGCACACGTCCTCGGTGCGGCCGTCGATGTCTATCAATTCCGCGCCCGGCGGCACAAGGCCCCGGCAAGCCAGATAATCCAGCGTGGCCGCGCTGCCGTACACCGGCACAGGGTGATATTTTAAAAAGATGGCAAGACCGCTCACATGGTCCGAATGCTCGTGGGTGACAAGGATGCCGCCCAGGTCCGCCAGCGGCAGCCCCAACCCTTTCAGCGCGTTCTGCGTCATGCGGCAGCTCTTGCCCATATCCACCAGTAAGTAACGGCCGTTTTCCTCCACCAGGGCGCTATTGCCCGAGGAACCGGAATACAGCGTGGTAAAACGCGCCATGCGCAGCCTCCCTTTTAACATTCAAAAACGGAAGGAGCCGAAACGCTCCTTCCGTTCTGCTTTTTGTAAGCTTACAGCGCAGCCTGCCGCAGCACGCCCGCGGGCTTTTCCACCCGCTTGATGTCCGCGCCGAGCCCCCGCAGCTTTTCCACGATATCCTCGTAGCCGCGTTCGATGTGGCAGATCTCGTCCACTTCGGAAACGCCGTCCGCCGCCAGCGCCGCAACCACGAGTGCCGCGCCCGCGCGCAGGTCCGCCGCGCGCATGGGGGCCGGCAGCAGCTCCTGCACGCCCTCAATCACAGCCACGCGCCCGTCCACCTGGATGTTCGCGCCCATACGGGTCAGCTCATCCACATAACGAAAACGGTTTTCCCAAATCCCTTCGGTGATGATGGACGTCCCCTTTGCCAATGTGAGCAGCACGGTCATCAGCGGCTGCATATCGGTGGGGAAACCGGGATGCGGCATTGTTTTGATATTCAGCGGCTCCAGGTCGCCCGTGCGGTACACCCGCAGGGAATCGTCGAACTCCTCAATGGTGGCGCCCGCCTTTTCCAGCTTGCTGGTGATAGGTTCCAGATGCTTGGGGATGACATTTTTGATGAGTACGTTGCCGCCTGTGATCGTGGCGGCAACCATGTAGCTGCCCGCCTCGATCTGGTCCGGGATGATGGAATAGGTGCAGCCGTGCATCTGCTTGACGCCTCGGATCTTGATGACGTCGGTGCCCGCGCCGCGCACGTCCGCGCCCATCATATTCAAAAAGTTGGCAACGTCAACAATGTGGGGCTCTTTGGCCACGTTTTCCAGCACGGTCTGGCCCTCGGCCATCACAGCCGCCAGCATGGCGTTGATGGTGGCGCCCACCGAAACGGTATCGAAAAACACGTCCTCGCCGCGCAGGCTGTCGGACTCCACACTGATCATACCGTATTCCACCGAGTCCTTCGCGCCGAGGGCTACAAACGCCTTGAGGTGCTGGTCGATGGGGCGCGGGCCGAGATTACAGCCGCCGGGCATGGCCACGGTGGCTTTGCCGAAACGGCCCAGCAGCGCGCCCAGAAAATAATAAGAGGCGCGCATCTGGCGCGAAAGCTCGTTGGGCACACTTGTGGCGGTGATATGGGCTGTGTCGATCTCCAGCGTGTGCTTGTTGATGACGCGCACATGCGCGCCCATGGCGCTGAGGATGTCCACAGAGGCACTGACGTCGCTGATATTGGGCAGGTTCTCGATCACACATTTACCGCCTGCAAGAATGGTGGCCGGCAGGATGGCGACCGCCGCATTTTTCGCGCCGCTGATCTCGACTTCGCCCACCAGCGGTTTACCGCCGTGAATGACAAACTTTTCCAATAGACGTACTCTCCTTTGAGCGTTCTTTATAGGATCGGGCCGAAAGGCCGCGCATAGAGCGCATGGTAACTCTCTTAGTATACACTAATTTTGCGCAGATTAAAAGCATAAATGCATATTCGACAGGATTTGGCACAAATTAACTGAAAGTGCGGAAAGGCTCTGTCACAACCGCACTTATTATATCCATTTGCCAGGCTTTTTGCAACAAAAACGGCATGATTCGTCAATTTTTTGTCACCAATGTAAAGGCCGGGCGCTGTACGCCCGGCCTTGTGTGTTCACGAACGGCACTCGGTCAATTCTCCGCGCGCCTACGCCGCCTAAGCGGGGAAGCACGCCGGTGAATTGCGTGGTGTATCCTTAAGGCATGACATACCTTCGGGTATCTGTCCACTGGCCATTCACCTGGATCTCAAAATGGCAGTGGTTGCCCGTAGAATACCCTGTGGAACCCACGCGTGCGATAGGCTGGCCCTTCACTACATATTCACCCTGCTGCACCAGAAGCTCGGAGCAGTGCGCATACACAGTGGCGAAGCCGTTGCCATGGTCGATCTTGACAAATTTTCCGTACGTCCACCATGCCGTGCCGCGCGCGTCTGTCGCAACTTCCACCACGCCGTTATCCGCCGCAACAATGGTCGTACCGTAACGCGCCGTGATATCCGCCCCGCGGTGATAGCGTGAGGCCCAGCGGCTGATGCCCTTATAATCCGGTACCGGCCAGGTGAATTCACCTGTCGCCGGGTCTCCCGCAGTGCCGCCGTAGGGGTTATACGTGCCGTACCGCGTGATCTGCGGCACCGCCTCCACCAGCACGGTCGGCTCACGCGTCTGAATGCGCTGCACCTCCTGGCCGTCGATATAAACGACGTCCTCGTTTACTTCCTCCAGGCCCGGTGAAGCCTCCTGCTCCACCACTTCGCGGCCCCACTCCAGCTCGGGGTCATTGATGACCTGCGGCTCGGCCGCAGTTTCAACGGTGCGGGTCACATTCTGCACCGCCTGCACGCCCAGCATATCCCAGCCCACAAGGATATTGCCGTCGGAAAGCTCCACGGGAGCCGTTCCGTGCAGGCGCGCCAGCAGATCGTCCAGCGTGATAATGGTGCTGGTGAAATACAGGCCCGGCTTAAGTTCCACATTTTGCTGGAACTCCACACGCCAGCTGTCGTCATTCTCATGTCCTTCGTAAAGAGGCTCTTTCAGAGCCTCCAGCGCCTGTGTCAACGCGGCGGAATCCGCCGTAACGCCGATGAACTCCGTATTGACATAGACGCCTGTCGCCTCGCGGAATTCAGCAGATGATGTCTCGATGATGCGGTCCGTCAGTTCGCCTTGGGAATACAGCGCCGCCTGATCCACAATGGTGAGCGTATATTCCGGGCGCGCTTTCCAGTCCTCGCCCGTGTCCACATTCTGGATGCGGTCCAGAATATCCGCGTGCGCCGCATCATAAACGCTTTCGTTGGCAATGAAGCCCACGAATTCGCCGCGGAATTCCACCCGCAGTGCAAAAGTAGAGGACAGAACACCGTCCACGGTAACGAGCAGCACGCCCAGCGCGGCCGCGGGCAGCAGATACGCCAGACCGCGCAGGAGCAGGTGCTTGTACGCCAAAACGCCGCGGAAGAAATAGGCAAGTCCTTTGCCCGCCGGCGAGCCGCCGGCCTCCCGTTCTTCACGCACTACCTGGCGGATGTTGCGCAGCCCGCTGCGCATCTGCCGCCAGGGGGCGCGCAGATCCTCCCATACAGCGGCAAAAAACGGCCGCAGAATATTGGCGCCCAGCGCCAGCATCCAGCACACGCCGTGCCAGAGCGCCAGTACGGCGGCGCGTGCGCCGCGGCCGAAGTTCAGCAGAAAATATTCCGAATGAAGGCCGACATAATAAAACAGGCGGCCGATCAAATGCAGGAAAGCGCGCACGGATATCTCGTCGTCCGGGATATACCTGCGCCAGCGTTTCCTTGCAGCCATACGCCCCCTCCTTTCCGGGTCTCCGTGGGGATATGCCAGCCGCGCAAAGCGCGGTGCAGAAACAGGCAAATGTCCGGTTCCATCTGCATCCCCGGCACAGGAGCGCCGGTCAGAGCGGGGGTCCGAACTTTATTATTATACACTATTTTGCCCACGATGCAAGTTTAATCCCTTTCCAGCGCGGCGACGCATACCTTTTTTCACATTTGTATCAACACACGGAAGGGGTCAAATGCCGAAATCTTCCGCCCGGATGCCGCACGCCGCCAGCAGCGCACGCATGTCTTCGGGCAGCGGCGCGTGCACTGTGTGCGCCGCATTCTCCCCCGGCAGGCCAAACGATACCTCGCCGCAGTGCAGCGCCGGGCGCGCCATGTGCTCCGGACATCCGCCGTACATGCCGTCGCCCGCCAGCGGATGCCCCCGGGACGCGAAATGCACACGGATCTGATGTGTGCGCCCCGTGACGGGCACCACCCGCAGCAGTGTGTGCCCTCCGCCCCGTGCCAGCACCCGGTATTCCGTGCGGCTGGGCTGCCCCCGGCCGCACACGCACCGCTGAATGATGGACCCGTGCGCCAGCGCAATGGGCGCGTCGATGGCGCCCTCCTCCCCGTCCACCAGCCCCTCGGCCACGGCATAGTACACTTTTTGCACCGCGGCGGCCAGCAGCGGCGCGGCATAGGCGTTCATCGCGCACAGCACAAGGCCGGAGGTTCCCCTGTCCAGCCGGTTCACCGGACGGAACACGGCCGCGCTGCCCCGCGCGGCCATCCGGCCGCGGAAAGCATTGGCCAGCGTGCCGTCCGCATACCCCCGGGTGGGGTGTACCGTTTGTCCCGCGGGCTTGTTCAGCACCATTGCATGGGCATCCTCATACAGGATATCCAGCGGCAGCGCCTGGGGCAGCACCTCCGTAGGAGGCTCCGGAGGCAGCGCAAAGGAAATCCGCTGGCCCGCTGAAAGGCGCATATCCGTGTGTACGGGCGCGCCGTCCCGGAAAAAGCCGTCCGAGGCCTTCACGCCCTTGGCCAGCGCTGCCGAAACACCGCGTTTGCGCAGAAAGTCCCGCAGCAGCATACCGTTTTCCTTTTGCTCCACCGTAAATTCCAGCGTCATGCGCTCCGCTCCTTTCCCATGGATGCCCCGCCGTCCCGGCAGGCAAAAAACAGGGGCCGCTCTGCGCGGCCCCTGCCCGGTTTTGTACGGTTGATGCTTAATACGCAATACCCTCGGCGAGCATGGCGTCGGCCACCTTGATAAAGCCCGCCACGTTGGCGCCCACCATCAGGTTTCCTTCCGCACCGCATGCCTTGGAGGCGTCATAAGCATTGTGGAAAATATTCTTCATGATATTCTGCAAACGCTCGTCCACTTCCTCGAATGTCCAGGACAGGCGCAGAGAGTTCTGGCTCATCTCCAGGCCGCTGGTGGCCACGCCGCCCGCGTTGGCGGCCTTGGCCGGGCCGTAGAGCATGCCGTTTTCCAGATACACGTTGATCGCCTCCGGCGTGGAGGGCATGTTCGCGCCCTCGCACACTACCTTGCAGCCATTTGCGGCAAGCAGCTTGGCGCTGGCCTCGTCGATCTCATTCTGCGTGGCGCAGGGCAGCGCGATATCGCAGGGGATGCTCCAGATGCCGCTGCAGCCTTCGTGATACTCGGCGGCGGGCACCGCCTTAACATACTCGGAGATGCGGGCACGGCGGGCCAGCTTGATCTCCTTCACCACATCCAGGTCGATGCCGTTTTTGTCGTAGACATAGCCCGTGGAATCGGACAAAGCCACGACCTTGCCGCCCAGCTGGGTAGCTTTCTCCGTGGCGTAGATGGCCACGTTGCCGCTGCCGGAGATCACCACCGTTTTGCCCTTAAAGCTGTCGTTTTTCATGCAGTTGAGGGCTTCCTCGGTAAAGTAACACAGGCCGTAGCCGGTGGCCTCCGGACGCACCAGGCTGCCGCCGTAGGAAAGGCCCTTGCCCGTCAGCACGCCCGTCACTTCATTGCGCAGGCGTTTGTACTGGCCGAACATATAACCGATCTCCCGCGCGCCCACGCCGATGTCTCCGGCGGGCACGTCGGTAAACTGGCCGATATGCTTGGAAAGCTCCGTCATAAAGCTCTGGCAGAAACGCATGATCTCTGCGTCGGATCTGCCTTTCGGGTCAAAATCGCTGCCGCCCTTGCCGCCGCCCATGGGCAGGCCCGTAAGGCTGTTTTTGAACACCTGCTCAAAGCCCAGGAACTTAATGACAGACGCCGTGACGGAAGGATGCAGGCGCAGGCCGCCCTTGTACGGGCCGATGGCGGAGTTGAACTGCACGCGGTAGCCGCGGTTTACATGCACCTTGCCCGCGTCGTCCACCCAGGAAACACGGAACTGAATGAAGCGTTCCGGCTCCACCATACGCTCCAGAATGCCTTGCTGTTCCAATTCGGGATGCTTTTCCACATAAGCCTCCAGGCTCTCCAGCACCTCACGCACAGCCTGCAAAAATTCGGTTTCGCCCGCGCTGCGCCCGCTTACTTCGTCATACACGCGCGCCAGATAATCGTTTTTAAACATAATCTTTCCCCTTTTCCTATTGCCCGCGCCCAAGGCGCGGATATTTATAAATTCCCATACATAAAATTATACCCATTAAATGGCATTTTTTCAAGAGAAAATTGCAGTTTGTGCGCCGGTGTTGCAAATGCTGCAAAATGTGTGCTATACTAAGATGCCCAAACGAGTAAAACATACGGCGGCGGGGCGTTTCACGCGCTCTGAGGAAAGTCCGGGCTCCACAAGGGAATGGTAACTGCTAACGGCAGCCGGGGGTGACCCCAGGGATAGTGCAACAGAAATAGACTACCCGCGTTTTGCGCGGGAAAAGGTGGAAAGGTGCGGTAAGAGCGCACCAGCGCGCTTGGCGACTTGCGCGGCTCTGTAAACCCTACCAGGAGCAACGCCCATATGGGAACTATGCGTGCCCTGCGCGTTCCCGGAGGCGGCTGGAGCTGCATGGCAACATGCAGTCGAGATAGATCGTCGTTTAATACAGAACCCGGCTTACGGTTTAGTCGTTTGGGCAAAAAAGCCCCCGCTGTTCGCAGCGGGGGCTTTTTTGCATCATGTCCCGGGCAGCGGCTCGGTGCCGAAATATTCACAAATGGCTTCGTAATACAGCCGGGCTGCGCGCCTGCAGCCGTCGTCCGTTCCCCAGGCCGCCACATCGGCCTCACTGGTAACAAAGCACTGCTCCACCAGTACGGCGGGACAATCTGTTTTTTCCAAAAGGCCAAAGGTCTGCTCGGAGTAAACAGTGCTGTCGCTCTCCTCCACCACCTGCTTTTCGTAGCCGCTTTCATCGTCGCCCGCATAGTAGATGTAACGCACGCCCGCGTTGCCGCGCAGGCGCTGGCCCGCCGCGCCGAATTTATCGGCAATGAGATGCGCAAGGCGCAGCGAATCCTCATGATGGGTGCGCCCCGGCGGCTGCGGATAGCATTCCAGGCCATAGGAATCAGAGGAATAAGGGTCTGAATTGCCGTGCACGGAGAGCAGCAGTGAAGCGCCTGCGCTGTTTGCCGCGGCCGCGCGCTCGGTGTTTTTGGAAAATGTATCCGCCGCGTGGGTGCGCACGGGCGTATAATTCTCGTCCTGGGTGAGCCAACCCTCCAGATATCCGATCGTTGCTTCTGTGAGCTGGATCTCGTTGATAACGCCTTCCGCGCCGATGTCGGTGCCGCCGTGGCCCGCGTCGATGGCAATGGTATAGGGCGGGCCCTCATGGGGCGCCGCGGCCGTGGGCAGAGCGGCGCTGCTGTTCAGCATCCGGGCAAATTCG
>OLSE01000067.1_pt1 | contig 148128 bp, 159 predicted proteins | sample 1673191 | NCBI WGS metagenome assembly OLSE01 (sample SAMEA3136764, study PRJEB25190) | human gut metagenome | biome: human gut; feature: human-associated habitat; material: faeces | place: Austria | collected 2013
AAATGAAAGGGAGCACCACTCCCTAGCTGCTAATCAGCTATTTTGCGACACTCCCATTAAAAATATTGGCTGTTTTCTATTCTTCGCTTTTTTCTTTTAATCCGGCCTCTTCTTCTAAGATAGCCCAGATTTCTTCTCGACCCTGTTTGGTTTCAGCAGAAAACGGAATCAGAATATCTTCTTTTTTCATTCCCAGTCCCTGGCGAATCTGCTTTACCTGCTTTGCCACCTGGCTTCTTTTTAATTTATCCAGCTTGGTCGCAATAATAATTGGCTGATAGCCGTTGTGGATAATCCAGTCATACATCAGCTTGTCGTTTTCAGAGGGGTCATGGCGGATATCTACCAGCAGAAACACCTTTTTTAACATAGCGGACTGGTTCAGATAATTTTCAATCATCCGGCCCCATTTGGCCTTTTCCTCTAATGATACTTTTGCATATCCGTATCCAGGCAGATCCACATAGTACAAGTCGTCATTAATCCGGTAAAAATTGATGGTCTGGGTTTTTCCTGGCTGTGAAGAAGTCCTGGCATAGGCTTTCCGGTTCATCAGCGCATTGATCAGAGAAGATTTTCCTACATTGGACTTTCCGGCAAAAGCAAACTCCGGCAGGGTATTTTCCGGAAGCTTACTCTTAATGCCGCATACCGTCTCCAGATTTACATTTTTAATAATCATGCCAGCGCCTCCTTTAACACATCTTCCATAGTCTTGACAAACACAATTTCCAGGCCTTTTGTAATTTCTTTCGAAAGTTCGGCAATATCCGGCCGGTTTTTATCCGGTACCAGGACCGTCTCCATATGAGCCATTTTTGCAGCCAGAATCTTTTCCTTTAAACCGCCGATGGGAAGGACGCGCCCCCGCAGGGTAATCTCTCCGGTCATCGCCACTTTTGCTTTTACCGGACGTTCCAGAACAGCAGACAGCATCGCTGTTGCCATGGTAATTCCCGCGGAAGGACCGTCTTTTGGCACTGCTCCCTCCGGAATATGGATGTGAATGTCATGTTTTTCAAAATAATCGTCTGCTACCTGGTAATTTGGCGCAACTGAGCGGATATAAGTAAGAGCCGTCTGGGCAGATTCCTTCATCACATCTCCCAACTGGCCGGTAAGCTGAAGATTTCCTTTTCCAGGCATTACGTTTACCTCGATCTGCAGCGTATCTCCCCCTACGCTGGTCCAGGCAAGCCCGCGGACAATGCCAATCTCGTCTTCTTCATTGGCGTCTGCAAAAGAAATCCGTTCTTTGCCCAGATATTTTTCCAGGCTGGATTCTGTAATCCGGATAACCTGTTTTTTATTTTCCAGAAACTCTCTGGCAGCCTTCCGGTACAAATCTCCAATCCGGCGCTCTAAGCTTCTTACGCCGGCTTCCCTGGTGTAATTGTGGATTACCCTTTCCAACGCTTTGTCAGAAATCATTACCTGTTCTTTGGTCAGCCCGTTTCGTTCTAACTGCTTCTTAACCAGGAAGTTTTTAGCAATATGAAGCTTCTCATTCTCTGTATAGCTGGTAATCTCAATGATTTCCATACGGTCTAAGAGCGGCCCAGGAATGGTCTGGGTCGTATTGGCTGTAGCAATAAACATCACCTGGGATAAATCAATCGGCAGTTCTACATAATGATCTCTGAATTTTACATTCTGCTCCCCATCTAACACTTCTAAAAGGGCAGATGAAGTATCGCCTTTGTAATCGCTGCTGACTTTGTCAATCTCATCTAACAGCATCAAAGGATTGCTGACTCCTGCCTGTCTCAGTCCGTCTACCAGACGGCCTGGCATTGCTCCTACATAGGTTCTCCGGTGACCGCGGATTTCCGCTTCGTCTCTGACGCCTCCCAGGCTGATACGGACATATTTTTTATTTAATGCCCTGGCTACCGAACGGGCTATGGAAGTTTTACCGGTTCCAGGCGGTCCCACCAGACACAGAATCGGGCTGATTCCTTTATCTGTCAGGGTACGGACTGCCAGATACTCTAAAATCCGGTCTTTGACCTTTTCCAATCCATAATGATCTTCATTCAGTACCTGTTCTGCATGGGCAATGTCGTTATTGTCTCTGGAAACCTTCTTCCAGGGAAGATCTAAAAGAGTCTCAATATACGTACGGCTTACATTGCTCTCTGGACTGCTGCTGGGAATGGATTTTAACCTTCCAATCTCTTTTGCAATCTTTTCCTTTACTTCCTTGTCTGCTTTTAAGGTCTTTAAGCGCTTTTCATACTCTTCTGCATCGGATACCACATTATCTTCTCCCAATTCTTCCCTGATAATGCGAAGCTGTTCCCGCAAAATGTAATCTTTCTGGTTTTTATTGACTGCATCCCGTACCTTGTCCTGCAGTTCTTTCTTGATCCGCAGGATTTCCAGTTCTGAAATCAGAATATTTACGACCTTCTCGTACCGTTCTTCCAAATCCAGACTTTCCATAACTTCCTGACGCATGGTGTAGTCCCATGGCATCTGGATCGCCGTCTGATCCAGAAGCTCGCCTAAATCCTCAATCAACATCAGGTTCGGCAAAAGCTCCTTTGCCATTCGTGAATTTTCTCTTCCAAACTCTTCTAATTTGTCTTTCACTACGCGGAGCATGGCCTCTTTGGCAGAAAGAGGCAGGCTGTCCCGTTCCTCGATTAATTCAATTTCTCCGATGAGCGCCGGATCGGTACTGTCGAAATCCAGAAGGACACCTTTTTGCTCTCCTTCTACCATAACCCGAATCACGCCGTCCGGCAGCTTTACCAGCTGCTTGATTTTTGCTACGCAGCCGACATGGTATAAATCCTCAATAGACGGATCCGCTACCTCTGTCTGTCTCTGGGCAACCAGAAACGCCTGCTGTTCTCCCACCATTGCTTTTTCCATGGCCGCTTTTGATTTGGTTCTGCTAATGTCAAAATGAACAATCATTTTCGGGAGGACTGCAAGCCCTCTGAGCGCAATCACCGGCATGGTAATGGTTCTGTCTTCCATTTTCTTTCCTCCTCATGCAAATCTTCCGTTAGCTGAAAAAGGCCATTGCATATTGTGACCTCTATGCAACAGCCCCTGTCAGGAGTAAATCTATGCAATCTCTCCGGTTTTATCTTTCTTTAATCTGGATGTCATTTTTCTTGGAACTGCCGTATCCCGATAAACAATTTCCGGCTGGCCCTTTCCTTCAATTACATCTTTGGTAATGGTACAGATCCCAATGGTATCATCGGAAGGAATCTCATACATAATATCTGTCATTACCTTTTCGATAATAGAACGAAGTCCTCTGGCTCCGGTCTTTCTCTCTACTGCTTCTTTCGCAATCGCTAAAAGAGCGTCATCTGTAAACTCCAGTTTGACGTCGTCCAGTTCAAACAGCTTTTCATATTGCTTGGTCAAAGCATTCTTCGGCTCTGACAAAATCTTAACCAACGCCTGCTCATCTAACAGTCTCAAAGAAACTACTACCGGCACACGTCCGATAAATTCTGGAATCAGGCCGTATTTTGTCAAATCCTGAGGCATTACCTGAAGCAGCAAATCATCCAGGCTTCTCTGATTTTTATCTACAATCTCTGCATTAAAACCAATGGAGCTGGTGCTTAAACGGCTTTCAATAATCTTTTCCAGTCCGTCAAAAGCACCGCCGCAGATAAAGAGAATATTTGTCGTATCGATCTGTAAAAGTTCCTGATGCGGATGCTTTCTGCCTCCCTGAGGCGGAACGCTGGCAACAGTGCCTTCCAGAATCTTTAGCAATGCCTGCTGGACTCCCTCGCCGGATACGTCCCTGGTAATGGATACGTTCTCGGATTTTTTGGTAATCTTGTCAATCTCGTCAATATAGATAATTCCGTACTCCGCTTTTGCAATATCGTAGTCTGCTGCCTGAATCAGCTTCAGAAGGATATTTTCCACATCCTCGCCTACGTATCCTGCTTCGGTAAGAGCCGTAGCATCTGCAATTGCAAAGGGAACTCCTAAGATTCTTGCAAGAGTCTGGGCAAGATAGGTTTTTCCGGAACCAGTCGGCCCAAGCATTAAAATATTGCTCTTCTGAACCTCTACGTCCAGTTTCTTTCTAGAAGTAATTCTTTTGTAATGGTTGTAAACCGCTACAGAAAGAACTTTTTTGGCCTCGTCCTGTCCGATTACATACTCATCCAGAAATTCTTTCAGTTCCTTGGGTTTTAACAGATTGATCTCATCCAGTTCATCCTGGACGTCCATCTGCTCTCCCAGCTCTTCCTCTAAAATCTCGCCGCAAAGCTCAATACATTCATCACAGATAAATACATTATTGGATCCGGCAATCAGCTTTCTTACCTGATCCTGGGTCTTGCCGCAAAAAGAGCAGCGAACCTTATCATCTGGTCTGATTGGCATATTTCCACCTTTCCTTAACGGGCCCGTTAGTGACTTGCAATTACTGCGTCTACCAGACCGTATTCTTTGGCTTCCAGGGCGCTCATATAGTTGTCACGCTCTGTATCCCGCTCAATGACCTCTAAAGGCTGTCCGGTATTGGCCGCTAATATCTCGTTTAATTTCTTTTTGGTTCGTAAAATGTGATCCGCTACAATCTTAATATCGGTCGCCTGTCCCTGGGCGCCGCCGGATGGCTGGTGAATCATAATTTCAGCATTTGGAAGCGCAAATCTCTTGCCTTTTGCACCGCTGGACAATAGGAATGCGCCCATGCTGGCCGCCATACCGATGCAGACAGTGGAAACGTCACATTTAATGTAGTTCATGGTATCGTAAATCGCCATACCTGCGGTAACCGATCCGCCTGGGCTGTTGATGTAGAAATTAATATCTTTTCCAGGATCCTCAGACTCTAAAAACAAAAGCTGAGCTACTACCAGACTGGCAGTCACATCATTTACCTCTTCGCCTAAGAACACGATTCTGTCCTTTAACAGACGGGAATAAATATCATAGGAGCGCTCGCCCCTGCTGGTTGATTCAATGACATAAGGCACTAAACTCATCTTTCTACTCCTTTCTTGTGCAGCAGCTTTTTTCTGCCGCCGACAAATAACAGGAAGTTGCAGACAGGAGTCCCTCTCAACTGGTTCCCCTTCTGCAACTTCTCCATCTGGTATCTCAGACCTGAATGAGCGGCAAATTAAACCAGTTTTGCCTCTTTTACCAGGAAGTCAACGGCTTCCTGAACAGCCAGATCTTTCTTCATCTGCTCTTTTTCAAACTCGCCCATGTATTCTTTCAGCTTTTCTACTTCCATCTTGTAAGCGTCTGCCATCTTCTGCAGTTCTTCGTCTACACGCTCGTCGGAAATCTGGATATTCTCAGCTGCTGCAACTGCTTCTAATACCAGTCTGGTCTGGATTCTGCGCTCTGCCTGAGGCTTCATCTGCTCTTTTAAGGTATCTACAGTCATGCCGGTATACTTCATATACTGGTCAAATGGAATACCCTGGCTCTGCATTCTCTGTGCAGTATCCTGAATCATGTTCATTACTTCGTTGTCAATCATAGCATCCGGAATATCCATGGAAGCGTTTGCTACAACTTTCTCTACTACGTGGTTTTCATTTTCAGTCTCAGCTGCTTTTTCTTTCTTCTCAGCCAGCTTCTTGCGAGTATCTTCTTTGTACTCGTCTAATGTTTCAAATTCAGAAACTTCGCTTGCAAACTCATCGTTTAACTCTGGAAGCTCTTTTACTTTGATTTCTTTTACCGTTACCTTGAACTGTGCAGGCTTATTAGCCAGTTCAGCTGCATGGTACTCTGCTGGGAAGGTTACGTTTACTTCGCACTCTTCGCCGATGTTCTTGCCGATTAACTGCTCTTCAAAAGTATCGATGAAGGAATGGGAGCCAATGGTCAGAGGATAATCGGTACCCTGGCCGCCGTCAAATGCCTTGCCGTCAATAAATCCTTCAAAGTCGATAACGGTCTGGTCGCCGTCTGCAACTGGTCTGTCTTCTACGGTTACCAGTCTTGCATTCTGATCCTGGATTTTCTTCAGTTCTTTCTCTACATCTTCATCTGTAACGGATGCGTCTGCCTTCTCTACCTCAACGCCCTTGTACTCGCCTAAGGTAACTTCCGGCTTTACTGCTACTGTTGCAGTGTAGATAAAATCTTTACCCTTTTCAATCTGGGTAATATCGATCTCTGGTCTGGAAACAATTTCCAGTCCGCTTTCCTTCATCGCATCTGCATAGCTGGCATCAATTGCCTCGTTTGCTGCATCCTCATAGAATACGCCAGGGCCGTACATTTTTTCAATCATGGCCTGCGGAGCCTTTCCTTTACGGAAGCCTGGGATATTAAATCTGTTTTTATTTTTGTCATAGGCTGCCTTGATTGCCTTATCAAACTGCTCAGCTGGTACTTCGACAGTCAGCTTTGCCATGTTCTTTTCTAACTTTTCTACTTGTAAACTCATAGTATGGGTTCCTCCTTGAATAATATGTGAACCGCCATTTCTCCACAGGGCGTTACACTTCAAGGTACGATTATAGCATAAGAAATCCGTAAATTCCAGTCCTATTTTGCTTTTCCTGATAAAATTTTGCATCGCATCTGGATATAAGATGCCGCATGAGCAAAAATGTCCGGAAAGCAGCTTCTACCTGGGCACGATTTTAAAGCTGACGGACAGATGAGCCTGGATTTCCAGTTCTCCCTCTTCTACGCTCATGGAAGCCGTATCTGCTATCAAAGTTTCTTTTCCTGCCTCAGCAACTGCGTTAGGTCTGGCATAACGGACTGCCTGGTTTTCTCCGTATTCGCTGATATTCTTTACTTCTAATACCTGGAATCCGCCGGCTTCTCCCATGGCTTCCGCCTTTTCCCATGCCTGTTCTACTGCCTGTTTTAGCGCTTCTTCATAAACTGTGTCGTAATCGCTGCACATATACTTTACGTAATCAATAGAATTGGTTCCGGAAGCAACGGTTCCTCCCAGCAAATCCCCTACCTTCCCAATGGGAACTCCTGAAACCGTAATCTGGGTTATCATTTCATAACCATTTAAAACCTGGTCATGGTCTTCTGTCCATTGATATCTTGGAGACAGATTGTAGCCTGAAGTCTGGATATTTCCTTCTTCTATGCCCTGGGTTTTCAGATAATCCAGAGTTTTGCTTAACGCCTCTTCATTTTTCTTCTGGCAGGCTGCCGCTTCCTGATCTTCTGAATAAATACTTAAAGACAGCTCTGCCACATCGGGCACTGCCGTCACAGTCGAGGTACTCTCTACCGTTACCTGGCCCCCGTTTTCTTCCTGATACTGGCGAATGGTCATTTCATTTGGCACAGAAACTCCTGCAGAAGTCCCTGTGTTTGCGCATCCTGCCGCCAGAACCGCCATCAGACACGCAGCTCCTGCCGCCGCATATGTTTTTTTCATTCTCATATAAAAACCTCCTTATCCTGGCAGTATTTCTACTATCCATTATAAAGAGGTTTTTCTGATTTTGCTTTTCTTTTCTCTTAAAAAGTACTTACAACTTTAGAAATTCGCGGCTGCTTCTGCAGCTTCTGTCTCTGTGGCTTCTGTTTCTGTTTCTTCTCCCGTTTCTGCCGGTTCTAAAGCTTTGGAAGTTTCTGAAAGTTTCTCTGTCTCCAGCGGTTGTTCCTGTTCCGGCTGCAGATCCCCTGCATTCTTTCCTGTCTGGATCGACTGGACGGAAAGGACAGTAGCAGTTGCCGATTCTTCCGGATTTTCATAGGTAAAGCCGATCTCATCCCCCGCTTTTAAGAATGGAAGCTGCTCGGAAACTTGAATCATGGCTGTGTAAACCGTGCGATCTCCTTCTAACGTAAAGTAATAGCAGGTATTGCCTGACACAACCACATTTGCAACAGCCTCTATGGTTCCGGATACTGTTTTTTCATCTTTCGGGATGTCTAACGTGTCCTCTTCCAGATTCAGGGCCGTCCGGTAATTTTTCCGCGCTTCATCAATGGTAGCGCCCGTTCCTACAATCTGGTACTGGGCCACATCTACAAAGGCGTACATTTTTACCAGACCCGCCGCATCTTTTAAGGAAATAAAGTAAGTCGGCCGATCTGAAATATTTAATAGCAACGGGAAGGTCGCCGTATATTTTAAATGCTGGACCTGACCTTGTGCAGAATCCATTGCAGAGTATTCGGTTGCTCCAGGTATTGGATAAAACTTAGTTTCTTTGGTTCGGAGGTTTACCAGTACAAAACCGATGTTGGACTCATCTGCAGTAACAGAAGACATACCCGTATATAAATATACATCGTCATTGATTGCCAGATAATTATAGCCATAGGTTGTCCTGCGCACGCCTTTTTGTCCGAAAATGGAGTTTAAATATCCATTCTGGAACCGTCCGTTGTCATCTAACTGCTGGATAATCATATCGGAACTGTACAGCTGGTCAATCCACTGGGGAACCTGGTCTTTTGGATAATACTGGCTTTCTCCTGTACAGGCATTGACTAAAACTGCGCCGGAAATATCCTTACCGTTCCACCAGCCAATCTGGTAGCTGATAGTAGGCGCTACCCAATACGGTGTTCCTTCGTCGTCAATTTCAAAGGACACCTGATTAAACATTTTAGTCGGATAGGAGAAACGCAGGTACCGGTAAATGTTCCGGAAAAAGTATTCGCTTGGGGAATATTTCATGCCGGATTCCAGCCATACCAGCTCGGTATCCTGGGTTACCATGTTCACGGTAATATAAGCCGGAAGGCCGCTCTTCTGGTTTAAGAGCCACTTTATCGGATCCGCATACGCCAGAGGCGTTACCCGATAAGGCATTCCCTGATAGTTAATCTGGGTATAGTTTTCCTGAATCTCAAACTGCGAAACCAGTTCCGACATCTCTCCCAGCTTTCTGCTGCCCAGACGGGAAGCCGTATCTTTGTCTACTACCGGTATCTGATTCATATTCAGCTCGGCTACGTCTTCTGTAAAATCTCCGTCTGTAATTGTAATCAGATCGCGATATCTGGACGCATTGAAAAACTGGATTCCAATTACGGAAGCCACTGCCATAAATGCGATCAGACCGGCAATCAGAATGAAGCCGTATTTTAATGGTTTTGCCAGATTAACCGGCTCCTGGGGCTGGTCTGGATTTTTCCCGTAAACCGGCGCTCCGGTAATGGGATCCTGTCCCACCACTACGGTGCGGTTCCGTTCGCCCAAAGAAGAAAGGAAATTTTTGACGTAGGTAAGGAAGTTGACAACCAGAACAATCAAAATGGAAATAATCAAGAATATAATGAAGTTCTGATCATGGAAATTGACTGCCGGAAGCATCGTGTAAAACAGCAGGAAAATCAGTATCGCCGATACGAAAATCCGGCCAAGAACCGATGCAAACTTGTTACGTTTCATAATTTTGTTACGCTCCTTTATGAAAATGTTAATAATTTAACCTATTGTAACACGTTTTCATCCTTTCATGTATTAAATCTTTCTAAAGGCAAAGGACAAATTGTAAAATTTTTATTATTTCTCTAAAGGGGACTGCCAAGTCGCAGCCACCCGTACAACGGGCAATGACGTCAACTTAAGATATATCGGTTGCTTGTAAAAGTAAATTCCAGTGCAAGTGTCAATTTAATCACACCTTTAAAAGTTGCCCAATGGTTCATGCAAGATCTACCCTGCTCCCTTTGCCGTCAACCTAGATGCAGACGATAAGAGCTGGGTAGAACCGGATATATCTGTTATTTGCGACTCTAACAAGCTGACAGACCGCGGCTGCTCCGGTGCTCCGAATCTGATTGTTGAGGTTGTGTCCCCTAGTTCCCAGTGGCATGATTACATGAGAAAACTCAGCCCCCGCCCTGTGGGGCCTACCTTGACAATATAATATACTTACCAGGGAGCCGGTAGTGCGTCCATACCATCCGTTTCCATCCTTGTTGGAAGGAGGTGGATTTCTATGAGTACATATGAAGAATTTCAGATTATCTTAGGCGTTGCCATGTTAATTGTAGCAATTCTGAATCTGACGCATAGAAAAAAACGCCCCTGCGCCAACAGGAACGGCACAAATATTTATGAAAGGAGTTTTTATGAATACACGAATTGTTTATTTCGATGAAACTGGTGATGACGGTGCAAACACCTCATCTAGTGATGCTTTTATTTTAACCAGTATGAGTATGTCATCTGAATCATGGCAATCGAATTATGATATAATGAAAAATTTTCGTAAAGAATTAAAAGCAGAATATGGTTTTCATGTTAGTCAAGAAATGCATACTAAGCAATTCCTTACTGACAAAAATCCATATCGCTCATACAATTGGACTAACGAACAAAAAATTGAAATTCTCAAAAAATTTACAATTGCTATTTCATCACTTGATATTTCTGTAATTAATGTCATTATCGACAAAACCAAAATAAAAACTGCTGATTACTCCGTTTTAGAAAATGCTCTCACGTACAATATACAAAGAATTGAAAACGATAGTAAAGGTGAATGGAATTTTTTAATTATTACTGACAAAGGCCGTATTGCTCCAATGCGAAAAACAGCTCGTGCCATAAGGGCATATAACCCTATACAGTCCCAATTTGGAGGGTATGTCAATAAGCCCATTAAATATCTTATTGAAGATATTATGGAAAAAGATTCTAAAGAATCCTATTTCATACAAATATGCGATTTTATTTCTTTCTTTGTTCATTTATACTATAAAACTCGTTACCGAAAAGAAAGCCTGCCTAACCGCATTTCCTCTCTAATAGACAATGACTTTGTTGGAAGTGTAATGGCCACTTTTAACGGAGGCCACATTTTAAATACTAAAGCCAGTTCTTTAAAATATGGCCTTGTAATTTATCCAAAATAAAACACCACCTACAACGCATTCACGCTTTCAGTGGTTCGTATATATTATGACACATAAATGCGAAAATGTCAATATCCACAAAAACCGCCCCTGCGCCACTATTCCGCATCCATCATGCACGCCATCGGAGTGCCAGATCAGTACATCCTTCAGCGTGGTGGCTGGACTGATTCCGGAGTTATGCGCGAGGTCTACCGGAATGTTATTGACATGGAAGCAGCCAAACAGAACAAAAAGATTAATAAACACTTTTCAAAAATAAAATCCGTGTGACTTTCGTGTGACTTCGTGTGATATTTAGGCATATATTTTTATTTTTCACACTAACGTTTCTATCATATCAGAGTATCGAAAAAACCGCGTAAACACTAGCTTTCCCAGCATTTACGCGGTTTTTCGAAAAGTGGACCTGAGGGGAATCGAACCCCTGTCCGAAAATCAATTCCCTGTTCTTCTACTATCATAGTCTGTTATTTGACATTCCCTCCGCCATCCGGAAGCAGACACCCTGATGGTTTTAGTAGCTTCATACTACGCCCGCAGGCTCAAAGCTTTGCCTGTGTCGTTTCCTGCATAGTCGATGCCAGATTCTCTAAGTGCAGGTGCTAAGAGGCTGACAACTGCCTAATTAGGCAGCGTATGCTAAATTATCTTCAGCGTTTATATTTAGGTTTGCCATTTAACCCATTGCATGGGGATAGCTTCACCAGCTGCATGACCCCCGTCGAAACCAGTACAAGCCCTTACTGGCCCTCTTTAGAGGCAGGACTATCGTAACACGACTTTTTTAGAATGTCAAGGTATTGCGCCAAAGAAACCGGATAAAACCACACGGCAGAAGATACTAAAAATCAGCCTCTTCTGCCTCCGGTTTACAAAAGCCCCTTTAATTTTAAATAGTTCTTGATTAATACTGCCATCTGCTCCAAATCAATCTTGCTGGCATTAATCGGAAGATCATAATTATTCATGTTCATCCAGTCTTTGCCGGTATAATAACGGTAATACTCCTTCCGCTCCTTGTCAATTCGTTTGATTCTGCGAACCGCTTCCTTTTCGTCAATTTTCGCCACATCCATTGCTCTCTGGATACGGGTATCCATATCCGCATATACGAAAATGCGAATCAGATTTTCCACATGATCCTGTTCCAGAACGTAGTCTGCACAGCGTCCTGCAAAGATACAGGATTCCTCCTTTGCCAGCTTGCGGATCAGTGCCGCCTGGAAACGGAACAGATTGTCCGGAGATGTCAGATTGTCATCTGGAGACGGTTCACTTAAATCCGGCTTCATGTCCGAGACAATCCGATATAACAGGTTATTGCCTGCTTTTTCATCTGCCAGGCGGAAATACTGCTCTCCAACCGCGCTCTTTTCTGAGGTCATTTTTAAAATTTCTTCGTCATAAAAATGGATGCCCAGCTCTTTTGCCAGAGTCTCTCCTACGACACGGCCGCCGCTTCCATACTGCCTCCCGATTGTAATAACAAAGTGCTTCTTCTCTCCCATCGTGTCCTCCCTCTGATGCAGAACATCAACCGTTTATAATCTCTATTGCTGTTATATTTATTATAGCATTTCCATTATCTGCGTCAATACCTGCCCCCATAAAAAAGAATCTGCTATTTCAAAAAAATGTGTTGACAAATCTGTCAGAAGGGATTATTATGTGGCTAACACAAAAAACCGTTGAGAAAGAGGAGTAAGCTTCCCAACAATATCACAGAGAGCCGCAGGTGGTGGGATTGCGGTATGGCGTTGTTAGCTGAATGGACTTTTGAGGGCAGTTCTGAACGATTGCAGTAGGGACTGACGGATTCCGCACCCGTTACCATTGCGGCGTATATGTTGGTATATGGAAAGTGGACTGATTGTCAATTTGAGTGGCACCGCGGATAAGTTTATTCGTCTCAAGTACAGGAAAACCTGTGCTTGGGACTTTTTTATTTTCCGGAAACTTGATTCCTAGGAAAAAATCCGCATTCATTCCCCTTCTCCAGACGGATTGATTAAAGGAGGATCTTATTATGAAAAAAACAATGCTTGCAATTCTCACTTCCCTTGGTATGGCAGCTCTGCTTGCCGGATGTTCCGGTAATGCTGCCCCTGATACCGCTTCTTCCAAAAGCGCAGTATCAGATGAAACTTCTGCAGCCGCATCTGGAACTGCCTATACCGTCGGCATCGGTCAGTTTGCCGATCACGGTTCCTTAGACAACTGCAGAGAAGGATTCCTTATGGGTTTAGAAGAAGCTGGATTAAAAGAAGGGGAAAACTTAACGATTCTTTATGAAAATGCCCAGACAGACGGATCTGTTGCCAATCAGATCAACACCAGTTTTGCATCCCAAAAGGTCGATTTAATCTGTGGAATTGCAACTCCTATGGCGCAGTCTGCATATGGAGTGGGAAAGAAAAACAACATTCCGGTCATCTACACTGCCATTACGGATCCGGTTGCAGCAGAGCTGGCCAACGCAGATGGAACTCCAGTAGGCGAAATTACCGGAACCAGCGACAAACTGCCCGTTAAAGAACAGCTGGAAATGATCCGCGCCATCCTTCCGGACGCAAAAACCATCGGCATCCTGTACACCACCAGCGAGGCCAATTCTGCTGCTACGATTGAAGAATATAAGAAACTGGCTCCTGATTATGGTTTTACCATTGTGGAAGGACCGGTTACTTCCAGCGCAGACGTTTCTCTGGCAGCAGACACCCTGCTTTCCAAAGCAGACTGCCTTTCTAATTTAACAGACAATACCGTAGTCGCTTCCCTTCCTACTATTTTAGATAAAGCCAACGCAAAAAACATTCCGGTCTTCGGAAGCGAAATCGAACAGGTCAAAATCGGCTGCGTTGCTGCTATGGGCTTAGACTATATAGAACTTGGAAAGCAGACCGGAAAAATGGCTGCCAAGATCTTAAAGGGCGAGGCAAAGGCCAGTGAATTAAACTACGAAACCATTGAAGGCGCTTCCTTCTACGCCAATACAGAGGCAGCCAGCCAATTAGGCATTACCCTTCCAGAAGAATTAACTTCCTCTGCTAAGGAACTGTTTGATAAAACCGTAGTAGAATAATGAATACCACCATGTAATGGAATAAAGAAAGCGGAGGAACTATTTTATGATTATCCTGTTAGGCATTCTTGAAGAAGGGCTTGTCTATGCGATTATGGCTCTGGGGGTCTACATCACTTACAAAATCCTGGATTTTCCCGATCTTTCGGTAGACGGCACGTTTCCCATGGGAGCTGCGCTGACTGCAACCTTAATCGTCGCTGGAGTCAATCCGTATCTGACCCTGGTTCTCTCTTTTCTATTAGGGGCTGCTGCCGGCTGTGTTACCGGACTGATTCATGTTAAATTAAAGGTTCGGGATCTGCTGTCTGGAATCATTGTCATGACAGGCCTTTATTCCATCAATATGCGCCTGGCAGGCGGAAGGGCAAATCTTCCTATCTTCAGCCAGGAAACGATTTTTACCAGTTCGTTTCTGACTTCTCTTCTGCCGGAGTCCCTTGCTCCTTATACAGTCGTCATTGTCCTGCTGGTTCTTGTACTGATCTGCAAAATCCTGCTGGATCTGTATTTGAAAACCCGTTCCGGATACCTGCTTCGGGCAGCCGGAGATAACGATACCTTAATTACCTCTCTTGCCAAAGACAAAGGCATGGTAAAAATTTTAGGCCTTGCCATAGCCAACGGCTTTGCCGCCCTTGCAGGCTGTATTTACTGCCAGCAGAAAGAAGTATTTGAAATTACCATGGGCACTGGAACCATTGTAATCGGTCTTGCCAATGTCATCATTGGAACCCAGTTATTCAAAAACATCCGTTTTATCAAGCCTACTACTGCGGTAATAATTGGTTCTATTATTTATAAGGCCTGTATCTCTTTTGCGATTTCCAAAGGCAATCCATTTGATTTAAAACTGCTGACCGCTGGGCTGTTTTTGGTAATTCTGGTATGCAGCAATTATGTGAATAGAAGATCCGGAAAGAAGGTAAAAAACCATGCTTGAACTAAAAAACATCCATAAATATTATAATGCCGGAACAGTCAATGAAATGTGCCTGTTCCAGGGTTTTAACCTGACCATTCCAGATAAGCAGTTTGTCTCTGTTGTAGGCAGCAATGGTTCTGGAAAAACTTCCATGCTCAATCTGATTTGCGGGAGTATTCCTTTAGATTCCGGCTCCATCTTAATCAGCGGCGAAGACATTACCAGGATGCCCGAACACAAACGCCAGCGCCGGATTGGAAGAGTCTATCAGAATCCTTCTATGGGAACCTGCCCCCAGATGACCATTTTGGAAAATATGGCTCTGGCTGACAACAAGGGAAAGTCTTTTAATCTTCTTCCTGGAACCAATAAAAAACGCATTGATTTTTATCGGGAACAGTTAAAGACCCTTGGACTGGGTCTGGAAGACAAATTAGATGTAAAAGTAGGCGTACTCTCCGGAGGCCAGCGGCAGGCTATGGCCCTTTTAATGTCCACCATGACCCCCATTGAATTTTTGATTCTGGATGAACACACTGCCGCCCTGGATCCCAAAACTGCGGAAGTCATTATGGAACTGACCGGAAAAATTGTCCGCGAAAAAGAACTCACTACCATTATGGTTACCCACAATCTGCGGTATGCCGTAGAATACGGCGACCGGCTTCTGATGATGCATCAGGGCCATGCAGTCATTGACGCTTCCGGCAAAGACAAACGTTCTCTTACCATTGATTGTTTACTGGAGCGTTTTAACGAAATCAGCATTGAATGCGGCAACTAATTTCTTTAAAGCTTTCGTCGTTTTCTGTCGTCTCTTAACCAATTATGGATAGTATGCAAAATCGCCCTGCCACTGTTTAATAGTGGTAGAGGTGATAGACATGGTAACATATGACAGGCTGTGGGAAACGATGAAGGCAAAAGGCGTTACCCAATACCGCCTAATTAAATATTATGGTATCAGCGCCGGACAGATTGGCCGTTTAAAGAAAAATATGTACGTTTCCACCCATACCCTGGATGTGCTTTGCAACATTTTAAAGTGTCCCGTAGAAGACATTATCGAAATCCGGCAGGATGGGGAAGACGATGTACCTGACTTTTCTGAATGTGAAAATGAAAAACAGAATGGATGAACCGCAAAACGGAAGGATTCCCCAAGAACCTTCCGTTTTTTCTATCTTTCTCTGTATGGTATTAAAAGCCTATCCCCGATGCCAGCAGAACAGTCGCTGCCGCTCCTACCGCTACTGTCAGCAGCCCCTTATCCAGATATGCCAGTATTACTGCCGCCCCGCATCCTGCAGCTGCGCTTGGCACCGAACCGGTACAGTATAAAATTGCCGGAAAGGTCATTGCAGAAAGTACTGCATAAGGCATATAGCTTAAAAAGGACCGGAGAAACCGGTTGGTAATCTTCTTCCGGAATACTGCCATGGGAATTACCCGAATCAGATATGTCGTCCCTGCCATGATTCCCATACAGATAACCAGATACGGCAATGGGATTCCTTCTGCTCCGCTTATTTGTCCGCTCATGTCCTTTCCTCCTCTTCCTCAGCAATGGGGAATAGCAGCGCTGCCGCCCCGCTTGCGATTATGGTAATCAGGATAACGCTCCATCCTCCCGACAAAAAGGATAGAGACGGCGTATAATAGCAGATCGTACTTAAAGTTACCGCAAAAGCTGCTGTAAACAGCACCGCACGATTCTTTTTTGCCGCAGGCACAACCACTGCAATAAACATCCCGTAAAGGGCGATTCCCAGCGCATTGGATACGCTGACCGGCAGAAGTTTTGTCAGCGCTCCTCCGGCAAGAGTCCCCCCTGTCCATCCGATCAATGGGCCTGCAATCAGTCCCGCCAGATAAGGAGCCGACAAAGGGCCTTTTCTCTGCATGGAAACTGCAAAAATCTCATCCGTAATGCCAAAGGACACAGCAAACCGCCTTATCCACGACATTTTTTCTTCTACCTTCTGGGACATGGAAAGGGACATCAGGAAATAACGGCTGTTAATAATCAGCATACTGATGATCAGTTCCGCATAGGTCCCGCCTGCCAGTATCAGATTGGTTCCCGCAAACTGTCCTGCACTGGTCAGATTGGTTAAGGAAATCACAACTGCGGCAGAAAGCGGCAGTCCAGAAAGGACCGCCGTCATTCCATAAGCTGCGGATACGCTGAAATACCCCAGACAAATAGGCATTCCGTCCCGCACTCCTTGTTTTAATTCTTCCGTTCTCATAACTGATTATCTGGCCATTTCAAGCTGAGGCCCTTTTGAATGATGGGCTTTAATAATGGTCTCTATTTCCTCCAGATTGGATGAAGGCAGATCGCCTGGGATGGTGTTCTTTACTGCGCTGGCAGCATTGCCGTAGCTGACTGCCTTTGCACAGTCGCCGCCGCTGGACAGCAGCCCGTAAAGAGCGCCGGAAATATAAGCATCTCCGCTTCCGACCCGATCGACTACCTCAATATCTCGGTATGGTTCTTCTTCATAAAACTCATCTCTGGCCGCATCGTAAATAATGGATCCAAAGCTGTGGCGCTTCGGGCTGTGAACTGTTCGCTGCGTAGACGCAACAATGGAAATCGGATATTCTGTGGCAAAACTCTTCATCATTTCTTTGGCAGTTCCCGTCTTTAAAAAGGTCAGTCTGGCCGTATCTTCTGAACAGAAGAAAATGTCTACATATGGCAGAATCTGCTCGATACACTCCTTTGCTTCCGCTCCGGTCCAGAGGTTGCCGCGGAAGTTAACGTCAAAGGAAACCAGAGTTCCAGCTTCTTTAAAACGTTTAATCATCTCAATTGCCGTTTTCCGGATCTGAGGATTTAATGCCAGCGTAATGCCGCTGGTATGGAAACATTTTGTGGCGCTGTATACTTCTTCCGGAATCTCGTCAATTTTTATTGAATAAAAAGAGCTGTTGGCTCTGTCGTAAATTACCTTCGGCTTTCTGGGATATGCGCCGTTTTCATAATAGTAGATTCCCACTCTGGCAGACGGCGATTTGTCATAAATGAAAAAGTCATCGCTGACCCCATAGGACCGGATCTTTCCTTTCATAAAGCTTCCAATATCGTGAGAAGGGATCTTGGAAATAATACCGGTATGAAGTCCCAGCAAAGAAACTCCTACCGCTACATTCAGTTCTGCTCCGCCCACCTGTTTTTCAAAAACATCACATCGCATCAGACGCTCATTATTTGGCGGGGACAAGCGCAAAAGAAGCTGTCCTAAGGTTACCAAATCAAACGTTCTTCCTGCATTCTCACTCATAGAATATTCCTCCCATTTAAAAAGCGGCCAACTCCTAAAGGGAACCGGCCGCTTAAGCTCACACGCCTTCTGCCCTTAAGCAGAAAGTTACTTGTTTTGATTATCTCTGTACACGTCCAGAACCGTCTCCGCCAGCCAGATTGTCAACATCTGCACGGGTAACCAGGTTGAAGTCTCCAGGGATGGTATGCTTTAATGCAGAAGCTGCTACTGCAAACTCCAGAGCTGCCTTCATATCTTTTCCGTCTGCCAGTCCGCAGATTAAGCCAGCTGCGAAAGAATCGCCGCCGCCTACACGGTCTACGATAGGAGTGATGGAGTACTTTCTGGAATGATAGAACTCACGGGTCTTGCCGTCCATAATGCAGGCAGACCAGCCATTGTTGGATGCAGAGTAGCTCTCACGTAAGGAGCTGATGATATACTTGAAGCCAAACTTATCAGCCATCTGATTGAAGATGTCAACATAGCCTGCTAACTCCAGCTCGCCGGAAGTAACATCTGTGTTGCCTGGCTTAAATCCAAGAACCTTCTCAGCGTCTTCTTCGTTGCCGATGCAGACATCTACGTACTGCATTAAGTTGGTCATAACCTTCTGTGCCTTCTCAGAAGACCATAATTTCTTACGGAAGTTTAAGTCAACAGAAACGGTAACGCCATGCTTCTTAGCTGCCTGAAGAGCCTTCTCGGTCAGTTCAGCTGCGGAATCGCTGACAGCTGGAGTAATACCGGTAAAGTGGAACCAGTCAGCGTCTGCAAAAATCTCATCAAAGTCAAATTCGTCAGCAGTTGCAGTTGCAATGGAAGAATGAGCTCTGTCGTAAACAACATTGGAAGCTCTCATTGCAGAACCGGTTTCTAAGTAGTAGATACCAAGTCTCTCGCCGCTTCTTGCGATGTGCTTTGTGCCTACGTTGTACTTTCTTAAAGCTGCTACTGCGCACTCACCAATGGGGTTAGCCGGTACTGCGGTAACAAATTCAGCGTCATGGCCATAGTTAGCCAGAGAAACTGCTACGTTTGCTTCGCCGCCGCCGTAGTTGATATCAAATTCATCTGCCTGGATAAACTTTTCGTTATTTGGGGTAGATAATCTTAACATGATCTCGCCCATGGTTACAATCTTTGCCATTTTAACATTTCTCCTTATACTTATATTTAATTCGGAAATTTTTATTTGCGTGCTGCTGCTACTGCTGCTACGAACTCCTGAGCCTTCTTAGTTACTGCCTCGAAGTCGCCGGTCTTAGCGCCCTTGGTCAGGCTGCTTCCGGTACCAACTGCGTATGCGCCTGCATGGATCCATTTATCAACGTTATCAACGTCAACACCGCCGGATGGCATAAATTCGCCCTGTGGCAGAGGTCCCTTAAAGGAGCTGATAGCTGCCGGTCCAACAATATTACCTGGGAAAATCTTGATAATGTCGCATCCTGCCTCTAATGCAGTTACTGCTTCGGTTGGAGTCATAACGCCTGGAAGCATTGGAACTCTGTACCGGTTGCACAGCTTGATGGTCTCTACGTTTAAGCTTGGGCTTACTACGTAGTTTGCGCCAGCCAGGATAACCTGTCTTGCAGTCTCTGGATCCAGAACGGTACCAGCGCCGATTACAACCTTCTCGTTATCTTTGTACTTGTCTGCCATCAGCTTAATAAACTCAACAGGGTTGCCTTCATCCATAGTCATGGTAATTTCAATGAAATTGATGCCGCCTGCAATAATTGCATCAACTACTTTCTCGCCCTGCTCTAAGTTCTTTGCACGAACAACGGCTACCAGGCAGTCTTCTTTCAATCTTGCTAAAACCTGCTCTTTTTTCATGGTAATCTCCTTCTCTCTCTTTTGCGTTTTACGCCTCATTTTATTCGCATATGCGATTCATAGTCGCATTTGCAATTCTATATTGCTATTCTAATCGTTTCCCACGGATTTGTCAACAGGAAACGATTAGATTTTCCCTAAAAATCCCATTAATTTTGATACCTCTTTTGCCTTTTCCCGAACTGCCCGTCCCAGGGCTTCATAGTCTTCTGTAGGCTTATAGAGACTGGATACGCTGATGGCTCCAAACACATTGCCGTCGCGGTCAAATACCGGCGCTCCCACACACTCCATATGCTCTTCTGCTTCCCTGGCATCCAGCGCGTACCCCCTCTTGGCTATCTGTTCCAGCTCTTTTTTTAAGGCAGCCTTTGTCGTCAGGGTCCGTTCCGTCTTTTTTACAAACGCAATCTTATCAATAATTTCATCTCTTAACGATTCTTCCGTAAAAGCCAGGATCGCTTTCCCCAGAGAGGTGCAGTACAGAGGATTCTTCGTTCCCACTGTAGCAGTGGTAATAATCGGATTTTCCGGTTCGAATTTGCACAGATACACAATTTCATCGTCGGATCGGACTCCAAAAAACACGGTTTTCCCCACCTGGTTGGAAAATTCTTTTAAAACCGGCTCAATGGTCCGGATGTAGTCTAAATTATTGGTATAATTGATTCCAATCCGGTATGCAGTCAGTCCAATCCGATACTGCTGCTTCTGCCCTCTGGACACATGGATCATACCGGTTTCCACCAATGTGATAACAATATCGTAAGCGCTGGTTTTGGGAAGTCCCAGTTCTTCACAGATTTCGTCCAGCGTAATCCCTTCCGGCCGTTTAGACACCAGTTTTAATATTTGTACCGCGCGTAAAGTTGTACGGTTAAGCTTCATTGTAAGGGTTCCTCCATTTAATGGCATTTGCGATTCGCATTCGTATATACGATATATTACAGGAACCGCCGGAAAATTTCAACCCTATTTCATATAACAGTTTCCTTATAACGTAACTCCCTGTTTAAAAATTGCCATATCATGGAATCCGGCTTCTTCTGCTTTTACCTTTCTGCCGGAAGCCACTTCCAATACGTAATCAAACATTTTCTGAGCCAGTTCTTCTTTGCTCATGTCTTCTACCATGCGTCCCGCATTGAAATCAATCCAGTTGTCTTTATGACCGGCCAGTTTCGAGTTGCTGGAAATCTTTACGGTTGGTATCGGAGAAGCAAACGGCGTTCCCCTTCCGGTCGTAAACAATACGATATGGGCGCCGGACAGCGCTAATGCAGTAGAAGCCACCAAATCATTGCCAGGTGCAGAAAGGAGATTCAGACCCTTATTCTGAACCTGCTCGGTGTATGCCAATACGCCTTTTACCGGAGCGCTTCCGGACTTCTGGGTACAGCCCAGAGACTTGTCTTCCAGAGTGGAAATTCCTCCTTTTTTGTTTCCAGGAGAAGGATTCTCATAGATAGTCTGGTCATGGCGCGTAAAATAATTCTTAAAATCATTAATTAAATTTACTGTTTTATCAAAAAGCTCCGGAGTCTCGCAGCGGTTCATCAGTATGGTTTCTGCGCCAAACATCTCCGGCACTTCTGTCAAAATCGTGGTTCCTCCTTTGGATACCAGAAGGTCGGAAAACGCTCCCACCACCGGATTGGCCGTAATACCGGACAGACCGTCAGAACCGCCGCATTTCATACCGATAATCAGTTCGCTGGCGTCAATTTTTTCTCTGGAAAACGCTCCTGCATAAGCAGCCAGTTCTTCTAACAGGGCCATTGCCGCTTCCTGCTCGTCTTCTACGTCCTGGCACTGTAAAAACTTCACTCTCTGCGGGTCATATTCTCCAATGTAGTCCATCAGTACCGGAATATTGCTGTTTTCACAGCCAAGTCCCAGCACCAGAACGCCGCCTGCATTTGGGTGATGGATCATATCCGCCAGAGCTTTTCTGGTATTTTCCTGGTCATCGCCCATCTGAGAACATCCGTAAGGATGAGGGAATGCAATAACCTCTTCAATATTGCCGCCCACAAATTTCTGGGCCTTCTTTTCCAGGGCTTTTGCAATGGAGTTTACGCATCCTACAGTAGGAATAATCCAGATTTCATTGCGGACTCCTACTTTGCCGTCAGCGCGGCGGTATCCGTCGAAATATGCATGGCTGGTCTCCTCTAACGCAGAATCTACAGGTTCGTATGTATAAGAAAGCAGATCTCCTAACGCTGTCTTAATATTATGGACATGAACCCACTGGCCTTTCTGGATTGCTTCTTTTGCATGGCCAATCCGGAATCCGTATTTGATAACGTCTTCGCCTTCTTTTATGGCCTTTAATGCAAACTTATGTCCCTGGGGAATCTCTTCTAATGTAGTTACCTGCGCATCGCCTACCTGCAGCGTCTCTCCTTTTGCAATGGGGCGCAGAGCAACGGCAACGTTATCATTCTCATTAATTTTGACAAAATCCTGCATATCCCTTATCTCCTTAAATATTGAATTTTCAAAAGTATTTTCAGATTGTAAGTGCTTACAATTATTTTACAAAATTTCAACCAAAAAGTCAATAATAAAATAAAACCGGTTGCATTCTTTGTGAAATATATGTATAATGGCAATAGGTTGTAAGCACTTACAGCCATTTGGTTATTGAGAGGTATCGGCATGAATATTTATGATGTATCAAAAAAAGCGCAGGTTTCCATTGCCACGGTTTCCCGCGTATTAAACGGCAATCCCAACGTCAGTGAAAAAACGCGCAGCAAGGTGCTTTCCGTTATGGACGAGCTTGGATATACTCCAAACATTTTTGCCCGCGGACTGGGGCTGAACACCATCAAGACCATTGGGATCATGTGCTCAGATTCTTCTGATTTATACCTTGCCAATGCCATTTACTTTTTGGAGCGGGAACTCCGAAGCAGAGGATACGATTCCATTCTCTGCTGTACCGGCACAGATTTAGAGACAAAGCAGAAGTATTTTGACCTGCTCCGTTCCAAACGGGTAGACGCAATTATCTTAGCCGGATCAAAATTTGTAGAAATGAAGCCAAAAGACAATGGATATCTGATTGATGCGGCAAAGTCCCTTCCCATTATGCTGGTCAACGGCTATTTAGAAGGAGAAAATATCTACTCTACCCTCTGCGATGACCGAACCGCTACCTACGAAGCTTCTTCCAGTCTGATTCGTTCCGGCGTCCAGAATCTTCTCTATCTGTACAGCAGCCAGTCATACAGCGGATGCAACAAACTCCAGGGGTACAAAGATGCTCTGTGCGCAGCAGGACTTCCTGTTCGAGAGGAATATATCTGCCAGTGTCCGAAAGATGTTGCAAGCGCTCAGGCTCTCTGTCATAAACTCTACAATAAGGGATTAGTATTTGACGGAATTCTGACTTCTGACGATTCCCTTGCAGCAGGCGCAGTTAAATTTGCCCATCAGGAGCAGATTTCGATTCCAGACTCGCTTTCCATCATCGGCTATAACAATTCGATTCTTGCGCAGTGCTCTTATCCAGAGCTGACTTCTATTGACAGCAAGGTGGAAGCGTTATGCATTACTACGGTCAATACATTAATGGGGGTGTTTGACGGCTCAAACGTGCCCGCCAAAACTACCATTTCTGCTGACATAATCAAACGAGGAACCACAAATTTTTGATGTCAGAAACAACACGGTTCCCTTCTGGCATCATAATTTTATAACAAGGAGGATTTAACTATGAAACCATTTATGGACAAAGATTTTTTACTGTCTACCGACATGGCAAAAACCCTGTATCACGATTATGCGGAGGTTATGCCAATTGTAGACTACCACTGCCACATCAATCCGCAGGAAATTTATGAAGATAGAAAGTTTGACAACATTACCCAGGTATGGCTGGGCGGCGACCATTACAAATGGCGCCAGATGCGTTCCAACGGCGTAGATGAAAAATATATTACTGGAGATGCTTCTGACAGGGAAAAATTCCAGAAATGGGCAGAAACCATGCCAAAACTGATTGGCAACCCACTGTACCACTGGAGCCATTTAGAGCTTCGCAGATATTTTGGATATGAAGGCTACTTAAACGGCGATACTGCTGAAGAAGTATGGAATCTGTGCAATGACAAGCTGCAAAACGATCCTTCCATGACTGTCCGCGGCTTAATCCGTCACTATAACGTAAAATTAATCTGCACCACAGATGATCCGGTTGACACTTTAGAGTGGCATGAGAAAATCGCTGCCGATGAAAGCTGCAAGGATATCAAGGTTCTTCCTGCATGGCGTCCGGACAAGGCTCTGAATGTAGAAAAGACCACTTATGCTGATTACATTGCCCAGTTATCCCAGGTAAGCGGCGTGGAGATCAAAGATTTCGCATCCTTAAAAGAAGCATTAAAGGTTCGTATGGCTTACTTTGCGGAAAGAGGCTGCAAGGTTTCCGACCATGCATTAGAGTATGTGATGTACCAGCCAGCTTCTGACGCTGAGGCAGACGCAATCATTGCAAAGGCTTTAAGCGGACAGGCTGTTACCAGAGAAGAGGAATTAAAATATAAAACCGCATTTATGCTGTTTATTGCAAAAGAATACAACCGCATGGGCTGGATTATGCAGCTTCATTATGGCTGCAAGCGTGACAACAATGCTATGATGTTTGAAAAACTTGGCCCTGATACCGGATTTGACTGCATCAACAACTACGCTCCAAGCGCCCAGATGGCAGACTTCTTAAATGCATTAAGCGCAACCGGAGAAGTTCCGAAGACCATTCTCTACTCCTTAAATCCAAACGATAATGCTGCTATCGGTACCATCTTAGGCTGCTTCCAGGGCGCTCCGGCAGGCCGCATCCAGCAAGGTTCCGCATGGTGGTTCAACGATCACAAAACTGGTATGAAAGACCAGATGATCAGCCTTGCAAACTTAGGCTGCCTGGGCAACTTTGTAGGTATGCTGACCGACTCCAGAAGCTTCTTGTCTTACACCAGACATGAGTACTTCCGCAGAATCCTCTGCGACTTAATCGGCGGATGGGTAGACAACGGAGAATATCCAGCTGACATGAAGGCTCTGGAAGAGATTGTCAAAGGCATTTCTTACAATAACGTTATCAAATACTTTGAGTTTGACATTTAATTGCCGCGGCATGGTGCATATGGACAAATCCTGTATGCGCCATGCCGTATTTTTACAAGGTAATTATCTTTGTCGCAACCGCTTCCCGAAACGCGCGGTCATGTTCGACCAAAAGCATGGTTGGCGAACATTGCCGTATCAACTGTTCAATCTGAATTCGCGAATAAACATCAATAAAATTAAGAGGTTCATCCCATACATACAGATGAGCCTGCTCACAGAGGCTTTTTGCAAGAAGCACCTTTTTCTTTTGTCCCCCTGAAAAATCTTTCATATCTTTTTCAAACTGCACCCGCTCAAAATCCATTTTTCGAAGAACCGCTTTAAACAGACTTTCATCAAGACTGTTTCTCTCCGCAAATTCTGATAATGTTCCCGCTAAATAAGACGCGTCCTGGGGAACATAGGAAATCACAAGGCCCGAACCTGTGGTTACCGTTCCAGTATGCTGTATGGGGTAATTTAATAACAGCTTAAGCAGGCTGCTCTTACCACTTCCATTTGTTCCATCAATGAAAATACGCTCTCCTTTATGGATGCAAAATGACGTACCGTTTCCAATCTGGCAGCCGTCATAAATTGCAGCCGCTTCAGAAAATGACGCCAGCACCTCAGCATGGTATGAAAGAGGCTGTATCTTTAATGCGTCTGCTGTTTCTGTATTTTTCAGCAATGATGATTTTTGTTCAATAGCTCTTTTCTGTCTTTCCTCTGTTGTTTTTGAACGCTTCATCATTTTTGCCGCTTTATGGCCAATAAATCCTCTGTCAACCGGCCCATTTCCATATTTGGACGCTTCCGTCTGTTTTGACCAGTCTGCAGATCGTTTTGCTGATTTCTGTAAACGGTAAATTTCTTTTTTCAGTTTTTCATTCTGGACAGATTCCGATTCCTGCTGACGTTCAAAATTCTCCATCCAGGATGAAAAAGTCCCTTTCTGCACTTCTATATTTGTTTTGTTTAACGACAATATATGATCCACACAGCCATCTAAAAACCGCCGGTCATGGGACACCAGAATAAACCCTTTCTTCTTTCCCAGATATTCGGATACTTTTTTACGCGCCTGGGCATCCAGATGATTGGTCGGCTCGTCAATGAGCAGAAAATGTCCTTCATTCAAGAACAGTGCCACAAGCAGAACCTTTGTCTGTTCTCCGTTCGAAAGAGTTTCAAATGGCCTCCACAATACCTCTGCCGCAATATCCAGATAAGAAAATTCCCGCAGGATTTCCCACGTCTCTGCTAACGGGCAGATTTCCTGCAGAATTTCCTCCGTCGGTCTGGTTTTCTCTGCAACCGGATATGGAAAGTAATCGAATTGTACGCTGCTGCTGATCGTTCCGCTGTATTCATATTTTCCAAGAAGCAGGTTTAAAAACGTCGTTTTTCCTCTTCCGTTTCTTCCCACAAAGCCAAGTTTCCAATCCGTGTCAATTTGAAAGCGAACTTTGTCAAATATCAGGTCGTAACTGGAAGGATAAGAAAACGTAAGGTTTTCTACTTTTATCATCGACATACTACCATCCCTCCTCCCTTATTATTTCTCTATATCATAAACTGATCTCTGGTCACAATTCTCTGGTTGCTGCTTCCCCTGAATTGAAGTGTAATATCCTTTTTCTCAAGGATAAATTCGCCATCTACCAGAACATCAATATAAGAAAGCATTTCTTTTGTCACATCCGTAAAGATCCTGCCTCCTTCGATCATATCTGCATCGTACAGATATCCGGAATAGCACCAGATATCCTTCTTTGGATACGTTTCCTTAATTCTGCGAAGCAGGTTTACCAGCACTGCCTGGTTTTCCGGTTCAAATGGTTCTCCGCCCAAAAGCGTAAATCCTTGAATGTAGTCCGGCTTCAGCAGTTCGATAATCCGATCTTCTACTTCCTGTGTATATAAATCTCCAAAATCAAAATCCCAGGTTTCCGCATTGAAACATCCTTTGCAATGGTGACGGCAGCCGCTTACAAAGAGACTTACTCTGCATCCTGGACCATCCGCGATATCACAATTTTTAATATTGGCATAATTCATAGTGCTTTTCCTCCTTTTGACTGGTATAAAAAGACAGCACAGCAGATAATCTACTGTGCTTTTGAATTTTAAAACAAATTCTTTCTTTTATAAATGCAGAACTCTGTCCTTAATTTCCTGGGTACGTCCCTGGTTCCAGAACTGGGTTCCAATATAACCACAAGTTCTGCGTGCTACAGACATCTTATCTTGATCACGATTTCCGCAGTTTGGGCACTCCCAGATCAATTTCCCATTCTCATCTTCTTTGATTAAGATTTCTCCGTCATACCCGCAGCACTCACAATAGTCGCTCTTTGTATTCAATTCCGCATACATAATGTTGTCATAAATAAATCTCATAACGGACAAAACTGCTGGAATATTGTTCTGCATATTTGGAACTTCTACATAGCTGATTGCTCCTCCTGGAGACAGTTTCTGGAAGTCCGCTTCGAATTTCAGCTTATCAAACGCGTTGATTTCTTCAGATACGTGTACGTGATAACTGTTGGTAATGTAGTTCTTATCTGTAACGCCTTCAATGACGCCAAATCTCTTCTGTAAGCACTTAGAAAACTTATAGGTTGTTGACTCCATTGGAGTTCCATATACCGAATAGCTGATGTTTTCTGCCGCTTTCCATTCTTCACATTTATCGTTTAATTTCTGCATTACCTGTAATGCAAATTCTCTTGCCCCTGGATGCGTATGGGATACGCCATACATTCTTACGCACATTTCATGCAATCCTGCATAACCAAGTGAAATTGTAGAATATCCATTAAACAGCAGCTTGTCGATTGTCTCGCCTTTTTTTAAACGCGCCAGCGCACCGTTCTGCCACAGGATTGGAGCAACGTCGGATACGGTCCCAAGCAAACGTTCATGCCTGCAGCGCAGCGCTCTATGGCACAATTCCAGACGTTCCTCTAAAATCTCCCAGAACTTGTCAAAATCGCCTTCTGAAGAACAAGCCACATCAACTAAGTTGATTGTTACAACCCCCTGGTTAAAACGCCCGTAAAACTTGTAGCTTCCATCCGGATTCTTCTGGGACTCTTCCACTGTAAGGAAAGAGCGGCAGCCCATACAGGTATATACGCAGCCCTTTTTCAGTTGTTTCATGATCTTTGCAGAGATATAGTCCGGAACCATGCGCTTTGCTGTACACTTTGCCGCCAGCTCTGTTAAATGCCAGTATGGAGCGCCTTCTGTAATATTGTCCTCGTCCAGTACGTAAATCAGCTTCGGGAAGGCCGGTGTAATCCAGACGCCTTTTTCGTTTTTAACGCCCTGCATACGCTGAATTAACACTTCCTCAATGATAATTGCAAGGTCATCTCTGGTCTGGCCCTCTGGAACTTCGTCCAGATACATAAACATCGTTACAAATGGCGCCTGGCCGTTACAGGTCATCAATGTAATCAGCTGATATTGGATTGTCTGGATACCGCTCTTAATCTCTTCTCTCAAACGGCGTTCCGTAACTTTCCTGATGATTTCCTCATCTAACTTTTCGCCGCATTCTGTGCGCTCTGCAATAATGTTCTTGCGGATCTTTTGCCGGCTGACATCTACAAACGGCGCCAGATGAGCCAGAGTAAAGGACTGCCCGCCGTACTGGTTGCTGGCAACCTGTGCAACTATCTGTGTTGTTACATTGCACGCGGTAAAAAAGCTGTGAGGCTTTTCAATCATGGTTTCACTAATCACTGTACCATTCTGAAGCATATCTTCCAGATTGATCAAATCACAGTTATGCTCTCTTTGCGCATAGTAATCGGTATCATGGAAGTGAATGATTCCTTCTTCATGGGCCTTTACAATCTCTTCCGGAAGGAGTACCCGTTTGGAAAGATCCTTACTTACCTCCCCAGCCATGTAATCTCTTTGTGTAGAGTTGATTACTGGGTTTTTATTGGAATTTTCCTGTTTTACTTCTTCATTGATATGATCCAGAAGCGCTAAAATTCCATTGTCTGTGGTATTAGACTTACGGGAAAGCTCTCTTTTATAGCGGTAACGCACATATTTCTGCGCAACCTCATATCCGCGCATACTCATGATTCCCGTCTCTACCATGTCCTGAATATCTTCCACATTGACCGCGTGGGTCGAGCGGCTGACTTCCTGTGCAATCATATCTCCAATTGCTTCAATCTGATATTCGTTTAATCTGTGAAGTTTATCAATCTCATTGTTTGCCTTACGGATTGCATTTGTGATCTTTGTAACATCAAAATCAACTTCTTTGCCATTTCTTTTGATGATATTTATCTTTACGTCCATCCTGTTCTCTGCCCCTTTTCTCTTGATTTCACGCGGTTTCTGCCAGTTTATCAGGCTTTCTCAAGACCGCTTTTTACAACTATATATTGTTTTCTGCTTGTCTCTATCACAAGATATTGTACTGTACACCTATAATACTCCATATAGAACTAAAATGGAAGAACAACTTTTCTAATTTTTTTAATCTATTGTCTGATAATTCTCCCGTCTATATCTTGTATATAAATCAATGCATACGGATTTTCTTTCCCGTTGGCCATCGGACTGTGCTATAATAGATGCGTTTTGCAGTTATTAACTTATTAGGAGAGAAAAAATGAACTCATTAAAGCCGATGTTGCTTACATCTTTGAACTCTTACAGCGGTGCGCAATTTATAAAAGACGTAACCGCTGGCATTATTGTTGCAATTATTGCCCTTCCTCTTTCCATCGCCCTGGCCCTTGCTTCCGGTGTTGGTCCAGAGGCTGGTATCTTCACAGCAATCGTTGCCGGATTTATTATTTCTGCGCTTGGCGGAAGCAACGTGCAGATTGCAGGCCCCACTGCGGCATTCGCTACCATTGTCGCTGGCATCGTTGCAAAAGAAGGAATGGATGGACTTGCTCTTGCAACCATCCTTGCAGGTATTTTTCTCGTAATCATGGGACTTTGCCGCTTTGGAAGTTTAATCAAATTCATTCCATTTACGATTACTACCGGTTTTACTTCTGGCATTGCCGTTACCATTGTCATTGGACAGCTAAAAGACTTTTTCGGAATTACTTATCCGGCAGGGATAAAACCGATTGAAACCATGGAGAAGCTGTCTGCATTTATAGGAAATCTTGCTTCCGTCAATCTGGATGCCGTCATAGTCGGCCTTGTAAGTCTAGCAGTCCTAATCATTTCTCCAATGGTTTTTAAACGGATACCTGGTTCCCTGCTTGCTGTGATTGCCGGTATTTTCATGGTACAATTCTTACCGTTAAAAGTATCTACAATTGGGAATCTGTATACCATCAGCAACGCTCTCCCTTCGTTCCATCTGCCGGCAATTACTATGGATTCCGTTGCTGCTGCCATACCAAATGCGTTTATCATTGCAGTGCTTGCAGCGATTGAATCTTTGCTTTCCTGCGTTGTCGCAGATGGAATGATCGGCGGCAAGCATCGTTCTGATATGGAACTGATTGCACAAGGCGCCGGCAATATTGCTTCTGCTCTGTTTGGCGGCATTCCTGCAACCGGCGCCATCGCCCGTACTGCTGCTAACATCAAAAACGGCGGACGCACACCTGTTGCCGGAATGGTTCATTCTATTACACTCGTTATTGTTCTTGTGCTTTTGATGCCATATGCCGGAATGATTCCGATGCCAACAATTGCCGCTATTTTATTTATTGTTGCATACAATATGTGTCAATGGCGCACGTTCGTACGTTTGGTAAAAACTGCTCCTAAAAGCGATATTATCGTTCTCTTTACTACCTTTATTTTGACCGTTGTATTTGACCTTGTTGTAGCAATCGAAATTGGAATGGTTCTTGCCTGTCTTCTCTTCATTAAACGTATGAGCGAAGAAACACGTGCAGACAGCTGGACTTATATCGACGATGAAGACGATACGCAGGAAAGCGACAGAGAAATGAAGAAACTTCCCCGTGAAATCCGTGTTTACAATATTTCAGGTCCTCTTTTCTTTGGCGCTGCAGACATTATCGAAAAAATCATTGTAAAAGAATTTACTACGTGTCTTGTTCTTCGTATGACAGGCGTTCCTGCACTGGACAGCACAGCCCTAAATGCGCTTCAAGATCTTGTTGCATTCTGCAAGTCGAAAAATATTACGGTTGTGTTCTCTCATGTCAATGAACAGCCCATGAAGGTCATGACAAAAGCCGGCTTTGTAGAACTGGTTGGATCAAATAACTTCTGCCCAAATATTACAGCAGCTTTGCGGCGCGCTGAAGAGGTTATTTAAATTTCCTTTTTTAATATTATCCCGATTTGCAGCTTGCTCTTGCTGCAAATCGCTTCCCTCTTCCCCCATATCCCAGTCAGAAGCCTGACGATAGATCTTCCCAAACCTTACCTCTTAGTCTTTGAGCAAAATACGATTTTTTTTGTATTCAATTATGCCCTCTTTCTGCATTTTAGAAAGCTCGTTGCACATCGTGCTGCGGTCAACATTCAGGTAATCTGCCAGCTGCTGACGGTTATATGGAATCAGAAAAGAATTGCTTCCGATATGTTTGGCACATTCTGAAAAGTAAGACATCAATCGCCCCCGTATCGATTTGGAACTGGTGTGCAGCACCCTTTGTGAAATCTGCAGACTTTTATACGCACATACAGTCAGCAGATTTCGTACAATGTTTGTATGAAAGGGACAGGCGTTTGTACAGGTAACCAGAACTCGCCCTACATTCAGAAACAGCACCGAGGTATCTTCCACAGCGGACACTGTAACCAGCATCGGCTGTCCTGGAATACAGGCATATACCTCAGCAAATACAGAACCAGGCGCAACGTTTCCTAAAATGCTTGTATTTCCCCAGATATCGTTACAGGATATCATTGCCATACCAGACAACACGATGCCAATATTTTCTGTAATACTTCCTTCTGAAAGAATAATTTCTCCTTTTTTATAATTGCGTTTGACACCATTCAGGCAGCTTAATAGCGAAGAAATATCATCTTCTTTTAAACCACGGAATAGCTGCATATCAGATAATTTCATTTTTTCTATCCTTTCGTTGTTATAACAACAGATATTCATTTTTAATTATAATATACTATCCCCAGAAAGACAAGAGAAAGGATGGTATAACATGATTCGAAGAATTATCCAAATAGATGAAAAAAAATGTAACGGATGCGGCGCGTGTGCTGAAGCTTGTCACGAGGGTGCAATCGGCATGATAAACGGAAAGGCAGCTCTTTTGAGAGATGATTATTGCGATGGTCTGGGAGATTGTCTACCAACCTGCCCGACAGGCGCTATTTCCTTTGTGGAGCGAGAAGCTGCAGCCTATGATGAAAAATCTGTGCAGGAAAATATGAGAAAAAAAGCAGGACAGAATCATTCCGCTGTTCCCCACACAGGCTGCCCTGGCAGTCAAATGCATCGGATTCAGCATTCTCAGGAGACACCTGTTCCTGCCCTGGTACAGACAGAATCCCATCTGGAACAATGGCCATGCCAGATCAAGCTGGTACCGGCTGATGCACCATATTTTGACAATGCGAAATTGTTAATTGCAGCTGACTGCACCGCTTACGCCTATGCCAAAATGCACGAGGATTTTATGCGTGGAAAAATTACGATTATCGGCTGTCCAAAACTTGACAATACCGACTACAGCGAAAAGTTGACCCAGATCATTCAAAATAACAACATTCAAAGCGTAACGATTGTACGCATGGAAGTTCCCTGCTGCAAAGGACTGGAATTAGCTGCAAAAAAAGCGTTGCAGGCGAGCGGAAAATTCATTCCCTGGCAGGTTGTTACCATTTCTATAAACGGCAAAATTTTGGACTAAATGGAAAAGAACCACATCACTTCAAATTTTAATCGCTTTTCAGGAGGTATATTATGGAACAAAAAATGTTTTGCTATCAGTGTCAGGAAACTGCCGGATGCAAGGGCTGCACTATGTCCGGCGTATGCGGAAAAAAACCTGACGTAGCGGCCATGCAGGATCTGTTGGTCTATGTTACAAAAGGAATTTCGGCTGTTACGACTGTACTGCGTCAGGAAGGCAGGCAGATATCTGCCAAAATTAATCACCTGGTTACCCTGAATCTGTTTACTACCATTACTAACGCCAATTTTGATAAAGAGAGCATTGAATCAAGAATCCATGCTACACTGACCGAAAAGGAAATTCTGCTAAAGCAAATTTCCAATCCATCTGTTCTGCCTGAAGCTGCAAAATGGACCGGCTCTGGCAGCTGGGAAGAAAAAGCCAGAACTGTCGGTGTTCTTTCTACTGAAAATGAAGACATCCGCTCTCTGCGTGAGTTAATTACCTACGGTTTGAAAGGACTTTCCGCCTACTCTAAGCACGCAAACGCGCTGTTAACGGACAATGAGGAAGTTGACGCATTTTCTTCAGAAAGCACTGGCTGCCACGCTGGATGACAGCCTTGGTGCAAAAGATCTGATTGCTCTAACAATGGAAATAGGAAAATACGGAGTATCCGGTATGGAAATGTTAGACAAGGCTAACACAGATAGCTACGGCAGCCCTGAAATTACAAAAGTAAATATCGGGGCAGGAAAGAACCCTGGCATTCTGGTATCCGGCCACGATCTGCGCGATTTGGAAATGCTGTTAGAACAAACACAGGGAACTGGAGTAGATGTGTATATTCCGTCAACTCCTTTATCTGGTCAAGTTTACTCTTGTCCGAAGTAATGATCAGAAGCACATCCCCTTCTGTAATACGTGTATCCCCTCTGGGGATCAGGCTCTGATCCCCCCGAAGGATACAGCCGATAATCACTTCCTTTGGAAGATTCAGTTCCCATAATTTCTTCCCGGCAACTGACGAGTTTTTCGGAATTGGCAGTTCCAGAATCTGAATCCTTCCCTCGTCAACCGGTATCAGCCTGCTCATCTCATCCATGACTGCCTGTTCCTCCATGATGTTCGTAATCATATTCAGCGCACAGACGACCCGGTCAATTCCCATCTGGTAGAAAAAATTCGTTTTCGATGGGTCATTTAAAAGAGCCACTGTTTTCTTCACATGAAAGAACTGTTTACACATTTCACAGATGACAAGATTACTCTCGTCACTGTCTGTCAGGGCAATCGCCACCTGGCAGTTTCCGGCAGCTGCATCCTCTAAAATAAACTTTTTGCTTCCGTCTCCAAAAATAACATTCAGCCTGTTCACTTCTGCAAGTTTTTCACAAGCTTCATAATCCTTATTAATTACTGTCACACGATATCCCTTTTTCAGCAAAGAAGTAGCAAGGGATCTGGCTTTATGGAATCCTCCCACGATCAGAATATTTTTTTGTTCTTTCTTTTTATTCCACATGTGTTCCACCTCCGATTTCAATGTAATTGGCAATTTCCTTCTCCGACAGTTCTGACGGGCAGATCGTATCTATCCCCATCTCTTTTACCAGCGCAATCTTCTCTTCATCATAGATCCTTGCCACAACCTTCGGAATATGGAACATCTCTTTTGCAATCTGTGCCGCACAGATATTCACACAATCATGATCAGTAACAGCAATAAAAGCTGCTGCATCTGCAAGACCGAAAGCTTCTAGTCTCTCCATATCTGTCGCACTGGCTGTTAGCGTCAGTCCGCCATAAGAATATGGCAATTTTCGGAATGCCGTTTTATCACAATCAAGAACCATTACATCTTTTTTCTCTTCTGAAAGCTTTCCCGCTATGCTTGCACCCAGACGCCCGCATCCGGCAATCACTGTGCATCCATTCCTTTTTTCCATAATCCAACCCTCCTATTTTCTTACAAGATGTCCTACATGATGTTCATCGTAAACCACTTTAAACTGTGGATCATTCTGCACCGGACAATCTTCCTCTGTATAGGCACATCTTCCGGAAGGATACATGGTTCCATATTGTTCCATGTTATAACGTGCAGGAATATAAGTCGGATCCAGTGCATAAGCTGCGCGAAAATGTTTCATTGCAAGAACATGGTTGTTCTCCTTTTCCATCAGGATTCCCATCAGGTTATGAGAGATTGCGGAATGTGGATTCCGAAGCATTGCCTCTCCCAGTTTTTTTTCACATTCTTTATATTCATGCTGAACGATCAGCCTTTTACATCTGTCTTCTAATTTCTCAGTCATCTGGCTCTCCTCCTTTTCTTATGTACCTGCAGTATAGCTTTTTTGCTGTGGGAATGGTGTGGGAATAGGTTCACCGGCTGTGAGAATCCTGTGAGATTTTTCAGAATGTGTGAAGAAGTTGTGAGATCAGACATATGGTGTAAAAATGGTGTGAGAAAAAAGAGGATGCAAATCTTTACTGCTCGATTTACATCCTCTTTTATCATCCAAAATTATTTTTATTTTACGACTTCATGCTCCCGCATTCGGTATCCAATCCCTATTTCCGTCTCTATATACTCCGGTTTTGCCGGATTTCGCTCGATTTTTCTTTGGGTGGAAGCCATCACAGAACGAAGTACCTGCGTATCTTCCCCGTATCCTTCTCCCCATATCTTCCGTAAAATCGTATGGTAGGTAAGTACCTTCCCCGGATTCTGCATAAATAAAAGCAGCAGCTGATATTCCAGAGGGGTCAGATGAATCTCCTTGTCATCCTTATAGGCAATATGTGCGCCATTATCCAGTTTCAGATCTCCATTTACATATACGGTATCATCCGGTCTTTCCTCTGATTCCGAATGATTCATACGGTAGTAATGCCGCAGTGCCACCCGGATTCTGGCCATCAGCTCTGTTGCAGAAAAAGGTTTTGTCAGGTAGTCATCCGCGCCATCATCCAAAGCCGATGCCTTTTCTTTGTCCTGGTCCCTTGCAGAAACGATAATGATAGGAACTTCTGACCACTCCCGGATTTTATGAAGTACTTCCATTCCATCCATATCCGGAAGGCCCAGATCCAATAAGATCAGATCTGCATTTTTCCTTACCATATAGGAGATGCCATCTTTACCATTTACTGCACCTTCCACAGAAAAGCCTGCATTTTCCAGTGTATAAACCATAAAATTCTGTATCTGTACATCATCTTCTATAATCAGTATTTTTTCTTTAAACAATTTTTCTTCCTCCTTCCGTGAGAGGTAATGTAAAGATAAACTCTGCTCCCTTTCTATCCGTCCGGTTCCGCCCGATGATCGTTCCGCCATGGGCATTTACCACCGTCTCACAGATCGTAAGCCCCAGCCCGATTCCTCTTTTCACATCAACTGAACGAGTCTTGGAAGTGTAAAATATTTTAAATAGATTGGAAACGTCTGCTTCAGCAATTCCCTCTCCTTCGTCCCGGACAGAAACCAGTAGTTCATCTTCTGTGTAACTGGCAGAAACAGTAATGGCTTCCTGCGGTCTTGTGTGTTTCACTGCATTGTCCAACAGATTGGTAATTACCTGCTCAATCAGCTTTGCATCCATCGGCACTAGCCGGAACTCTTCCGGTATCTCTACCTGTATCTCCCGCTCCGGAAAGCTCCGTTCCACATGAGCAACTGCACAGCCAATCACCTCTTCGATTGCTTCCATTTCTTTTTGTATCACAATTTTACCATCCTGCAGCCTGGTCAGGCTTAATATATTTTCCACTAATGATTTCAGCCAGTCTGCGTCCTGATAAATACCTTGAAGCAGTTCCTGACGTCTGTCTTCTTTGTCAGTCATATCCATCAGCATTTCCGATGTCCCCATGATACCCGACAGTGGTGTCCTGAGATCATGAGAGATTGCACGCAAAAGATTCGCACGTTCTCTCTCTCGTTCCATGCTTTCTCTGTCACGAACTCTTTCTATCGTTACTTCAATCCGATCCATTGCCATGGAAACATTCTCCATAATAGAATGCAGTAACTTTTTCTTTTCCTGCAGATGTTCTTCATTTACGGTTTTATCAATTTTAACAACTGCCAGCAAATGCTCCCGTCCGTTGACCGGGTACCCATAAGTGTCCTCTTCTTCCAGATATTCGGTTCGAAGATTTGTATATCTCTTCCGAATCTCATCTGCATCCGGCACGCTTCTGTGAATCTGCTCTTTTCCGGACTGCTGGATGAAGATCGGTTCAGACTGCCTTCCAACATAAATGCATCCGACATTTACCTGAAGCAGATGACTGATACTTTCTGCTGCAATTCTGAGAACAGCTTCCATATCCGCCGCATCAGACAACTTACTGGAAAGCATATATAAGATCTGGCTTTCTTTCCCTCTTTCATTTGCTTCTTCCGTTAAAAGCTTTTCTTTTGTTGTCAGGGCACTTGTAAGAATGGAAGTTGTCAGCATAATGGAAAAAGTAATCAGATACCCGGGATCATTTACTGCAAGCGTATGATAGGGCTCCGTAAAAAAAATAATTGTAACATAGGAGTGAAACTACTGCAGATAAAATCCCATACTGATATCCTGATGTAAATCTCGCAACCAGAAGAACAGCCAGAAGATACATCACAACAATATTCGTTTCTGGAAATCCAAGCCCTGTAAAAATCTTCCCAAGTACGGTGGCTGCAAATACGATAACCACCAATTTCAACAGGCTCTGCAGGATTTCTTTCTTTTTCATCATCATGATCGCCTCTTTATTATCATATTAATCCCGTTAAGTATAGCACACGCAGTCTGTTTTTCCAATCCCATGAAACATGGCATTCTGTTTCTGCTCAAATAATGATTAACATTTGGAATCAATGCCGCTGGATCTAATATCAGTAGTCATATAATTTCTTATAATTCACAAAATCTTCACATAATTATTAGCACTCTCTATTGACTAGTGCTAATAATTATGTTATATTACGCATAGAACAAAGGAAGAGGAAATGATTTCTCTTCCTGATATTCATAAATCAACACTTCGGGTTTCTCCGATAGTGCAAACTTTAGTTTATGTCATGAAAGGAGATATGACTTATGTTAATGCCTAATATTTTTGGAGAAAGTTTATTTGATGATTTTATGGATGATTTTGCTTTTCCGGACATCGATAAAAAATTGTATGGGAAACATGCTCCCCATATCATGAAGACCGATGTAAAGGAAAAAGACAACACTTACGAAGTGGCCATTGATCTTCCGGGATTTAAGAAAGATGAGATTCAGATCCAGCTTGAAAACGGTTATGTAACGGTAAGTGCCGCAAAAGGTCTTGATAAAGATGAAAAGGATAAGGAAGGAAAATATATCCGCCGAGAGCGTTATGCCGGAAATGTAAGCAGGAGCTTTTATGTAGGAAATAATGTTCAGAGAGAAGACATCCATCCGAAATTTGAAAATGGTATTCTTTCCTTTACTGTTCCAAAAGAGCAGAAGACAGTAGAAAACAACTCCCATTATATTGCCATTGAAGGTTAATCTCAAACGGGCAGGGAATAAAACCCCTGCCTGTTTTAAAAGCTAAACACAATTGGGAAAGAGGTTTTTGATATGAGTAAAACGACATCAAAAGTATTATGGATTTTAGCCGGAATCTTTCTGATTATAACCGGGATTGGATGTTTGAGGAATCCCGGAGAAATTCTTTATGGTCTTCCCATTATCTTTGGAGTTGCCATGATGTTTTCCGGCATTATAGATATAGTGATATTTGCAGCCGGTCATGATTATATGGCAGGATCTGGCTGGTTTCTTGCTGACGGCATTCTGACCGTACTGATGTCTTTATTCATTTTGGGAAATGGATGGTTTACAGCAATGACAATCTCCTTTATTTTAGGAATGTGGCTGATTTTTTCAGGTATCACCAAACTGGTTAATTCCTTTGACCTTCAAAAACTGGGAGTAAGAGGCTGGGGCTGGTTTACGGTACTTGGAATCCTGCTGACTGTGATTGGTTTTCTGTCTTTCACACATCCATTTGCAAGTATTGCAGCTATGGCCTGGGTAATCGGATTTTTCCTGATCCTTCAGGGAATTGTATCCGTTATGCGTGGATGCTTTTCCAACCGTTTCTGGTTATAAAAATATAACAAAAACTAACATTGCCAAAGAGGAAAAAGGCACCTCTTCATATAGATTCGGCTGCATACAAAATTGTGTGCAGCCTATTTTAATGAATACCTAATTCTGAAAAAAATCTTTTACTCTCTACGGATAATCTTATCCTACAACAATTTTTTCTTTTTAAAATAAATGAGTTCCAGAATAATTGTAATTACTGCAATTGCAATCACTGCAACATATCCGTATTTCCACTGCAGCTCAGGCATATTTACAAAATTCATCCCATACCAGCCGGTCAAAAGTGTAAGTGGCAGGAATAAGGTTGTCACAACTGTCAATATACACATAATTTTATTCTGTTGTGCATCCTGCTGAGATTGATACAGTTCACGTAACTGCAGTATATTTTCTCTAAGCAAATGCACATGGTTATGCAGTCGTTCTGTCCTGAGTGCATAACGATTCCACGATTCTGTATTATGGATAATAGTCAGTCCATCTTGAGACTGTAATAGATCACCAATCATAGCCAGCTGTTCATAATATGCATCCAGCTCAGATAGTTTCTGTCGATACTTTGTAAGAACCGTAAAGAAATTATCTGGAACACTTTTTATGAGCTGATCTTCCATCTTTTCAATTTCTTTTTCCAAATGTAATAAATATAGAAGATCATTTTCAATCATCAGTTCCATCATCTTAAGAAGAAACTGATCCGGCGATTTCAGCTCCTGAAACTGTTCTTCCTTTTTCTCTATCCAGTGTTTCAGTTCCCCACTGTCCTCAATTAAAAAAAGTTCTTTATCTGTCAGGTAAAATCCACAAACAACATGTGGTGTACGTATTTCATTTTTTTCCGGTACTCGCAAGGTTCCCAGAATACAATCCTGAAACACTTCTGCTTTACAGTATCGGATTGATCTGATACTGTGTAATAATTCGTTATCATGCGGAAAAACTTTCTTCAACTCACGAAATTCATCTTCCCGTAAGATCGTAAGGAAATGTATATTCATCATAGAATCACTCATACTCCTTTCCATTATTCTGCTCTTGAAAATCAGAATACTCTTTCTTTTTATGAAATGTAAATACGAAATGGCAGGCACTGTTACATATAATCCCTATCGCCATTATTGAAATAGCTCATGCTGTTTTTGCATTATTCACAAAGTTTCTTTATATATCAATAAGAATAGTTTTGAGAAATTTTCTTTTTATCATTTCTGCATTCTATCAATCAAATCATAACTCATATCCAGAAAATCCAATATTTTCGATTCTCCTACTATTCCATCCAACAAAATCGTAATCCAATGCTGCTTATTCATGTGATAGCCCGGCAGAAAACCATAGGTCTGGATAATCATTCCTGTCATTTCCGGATCACATTTAACATCTATAATTTCCACGGTATCATCTCCATCCAATCCAAGTTTGGATCTCTCAACATTCATGATCACCGCATACCATTTTCCATTATGATGGCGAAGCACTGCACTATCCGGAGAACTGCTCCACAAATATTCAGGTATTGTTCCATACTGCTTCTTCACATATTCAAAAATTTCTTCTCTATCCACTCTTTTTTTCACCTCTGGATGTTCTCGTATCTTGACAATAATCATACCACATTTTCATGAGCTGCACTACCTGTTCAGTTTCTCAAATTCTTTTGCAATTTTCTATTTCACCTGAATTTATCTATTAGAGGGTAGAACAGCAGCAAGGACAGGAAGTGTATATACACTTCCGCAAAAATGGCAATTTAGGGAACCCTGCCCTAAATTGAAAACCCCGAAGCACCCCAAAACCGAATTACGTACAGAAGGAGAAAATAGACATGTCAAACAGAAAAAGAAACATCCAAATATTGTTTTGTGTTACTCCAGAGGAAAAGAAGCTGATCCGCCAAAAGATGATTCTGTCAAAGACCAGAAACATGGGCGCCTATCTTAGAAAAATGGCTATCGACGGCTATATCATCAACACCGACACAACCCCGATCAAGCAGATGTACGATTGTCGGCTTTCCTGAACGAAGTGCCGATGTGCGTTTAGCACAATATGAAACAGGAACAAGAAAACCGAAAGCGGAACTAACTGCTGCATTGGCACAGGCACTTGATGTTTCCCCTCATGCCCTCGATGTACCCGACATTGACAGTTATATCGGGCTGATGCACACTTTGTTTACCCTTGAAGATTTATATGGGCTGACTGTCAGCGAAGCAGACGGAGAGGTCTGTCTGAAAGTCAACAAGGACAAAGGAAAAGACGCCCACGAACTACTGAAAATGCTCTATGCTTGGAAAGAACAGGCGGACAAGTTATCTTCCGAAGAAATCAGTAAAGAAGAATACGATAACTGGCGTTACCACTATCCAAAGTTCGATACCACTCAAGTGTGGGCGAAAGTGCCATCACAGGAACTTAGTGACGCTTTAGTTGAAATGTTCAAAGATCAACTCAAACCAGATAAATAATAACGACAAAAAGCCCTTAGCCATGAGTTTCATACCCACAGCTAAGGGCTTAGTTTATAATATGGATTTATTTGTTGCACAACCGCCTGTCAATCATTCTCTAACCATAAAACCACTGGATTATAAGAATAATGGCTCTTATGCAACTGTTATCAATTTGTTATCAAAAGACTTTTGAAAGTGCCGCAAACCCACATAAACACTGGCTTTTTACGATACTCCAACTTATTCAAACTCTATCGTCGCCGGCGGCTTTGGAGACATATCGTAGCATACGCGGTTGACGTTGTCTACCTCTGCCAGGATGCGGTCTGTAATCTTCTGGAGCACATCCCAGTCTACCCGCTCAATGCTGGCGCTCATAGCGTCAATCGTGTTGATGGCGCGGATGATTACCATATACTCAAAACATCTGGCATTGTTCTTTACACCTACAGACTTGAAATCCGGTACGACGGTAAAATACTGCCATACCTTCTTGTCCAGTCCGGCCTTTTCAAACTCTTCACGCAAAATAGCGTCAGACTCTCGTACCGCTTCCAGACGGTCTCTGGTAATAGCTCCCAGACAGCGCACACCTAGGCCTGGGCCTGGGAATGGCTGGCGGTAAACCATGTTGTGGGGAAGTCCCAGCTCTACGCCGCAGGCGCGGACCTCATCCTTAAACAGCTGTTTTAACGGCTCTACCAGTGCAAACTGCAGATCCTCTGGAAGGCCGCCCACATTGTGATGGGATTTTACCATCTTGGCAGTCTTGGTTCCGCTCTCGATAATATCCGGATAAATGGTTCCCTGTCCTAAAAATTCAATGCCGTCTAACTTTCTGGCTTCTTCTTCAAATACGCGGATAAATTCGCCGCCGATAATCTTTCTCTTCTGCTCTGGATCTGCTACATTTTCCAGTTTGCCAAGGAAACGCTCGGTAGCGTCTACGTAAATCAGGTTTGCATGAAGCTGGTTTCTAAATACTTCTACCACGCTTTCCGACTCGTTCTTTCTCATCAAGCCGTGATTGACATGGACACAGACTAGCTGGTCGCCAATGGCTTTCAGCAAAAGAGCTGCTACAACAGAAGAATCTACGCCTCCGGAAAGGGCAAGAAGCACCTTCTTATCTCCTACCTGACGTTTAATCAGCTCTACCTGATCTTCGATGAAGTTTTTCATGTTCCAGTTTGCTTCTGCGTGACAGGTGTCAAATACGAATTTACGCAGAGTCTCTTGATCCGGAATCTGCTCAAATACCTGCTCACACGTTGCAGTAGGATGGTCAATCGCCATCATCGGAATCCCGCAGTCATATAATTCTGTATGAATTTCTACCGGAACTCCGTCTACTACTCGGTTTTCACCGCCGTTTAAAATAATACCTTTTACATTGTCCAGTTTTTTTAACTCTTCTGCGGTGATGTCATGGGGATGGATTTCGCTGTAAACACCCATATCTCGGATTTCACGGGCGATTACGGTATTTTCAGTGCTTCCCATGTCCAAAATTACAATCATATCTTGTTTCATGGCATTTCTCCTGATTCTCTTATTCTGGTATGGTTTTCCTTCTTCATTATAATATAAATCCAAAAAATAGCAAGGGAATCCTTGTCCCTTTAACAGATAAGTGGTAGAATATTTAAAGTTGTCTTATCAGACGAATACTATCTTTTTCCAGGAGGTTCTGTTGATGATTCGCTTTTTAGCAAAACATTTTATTGCGGATTATGACAATCCATCTTCCCCAAAAGTCCGCCAAAGCTACGGGATTCTCTGCGGTGCAGCAGGCATTTTTTTCAATCTTCTGCTGTTTGCAGGGAAATTTTTTGCAGGACTTATCAGCAATTCCATTGCAATTACTGCCGATGCCTTTAATAACCTTTCCGACGCCGGTTCTTCTGTCATTACCCTGATTGGATTTCATATGGCAGGACAAAAACCGGACTTGGAACACCCTTTCGGCCATGGACGAATTGAATATGTGTCCGGTCTGATCGTTTCTTTCGCTATCCTGATTATGGCCTTTGAACTGATTAAAACATCCATAGAAAAAATCCTGCATCCGGAACCAGTGGATTTCCAACCCCTTGCACTCATCATTCTGGCTGTCTCTATTGGCGTAAAGCTTTATATGGCCAGCTATAACCGCTCTACCGGCAAAAAAATCGATTCTGCCGCTATGAAGGCCACTGCGCTAGACAGTTTAAGCGACGCTTTATCGACTTCCGTTGTCCTGGCCGCTTCTATTTTCGGATATTTTACTTCCTTAAATATTGACGGCTGGTGCGGAATTGCTGTTGGCCTGTTTATTTTCTATGCTGGCTTCCAGGCTGCAAAAGATACCTTAAATCCCCTGTTAGGCCAGGCTCCGGATCCGGAATTTATCCAGAATATCCGCGACATCACTCTGGCCCATCCGGAAATTTTAGGCATTCACGATATGCTGGTTCACGACTACGGCCCTGGCCGTCAGATGGTTTCTCTCCATTGTGAAGTTTCTGCTTCCGGCGATATTTTTGCACTCCATGATACCATTGACAACATCGAGCGGGAACTGCGCAGCAAGCTGCACTGCGATGCCGTTATCCATATGGATCCCATTCAGGATCAGGATACGGAAACCATTTCCATCCACAATGAAGTCCTGAGTCTGATTCGCAGCATCGATCCAGAGATTACCATGCATGATTTCCGCATGGTAAAAGGCCCCACCCATACCAATCTGATTTTTGACGTGGTAATTCCTATTGATTACCCTACCCCGCCTCATGTACTGGTCAAGCAGATTGAATTGATGGTTCAGGAATCCCATCCAAACTTTTTTACTGTAATTACTGTAGATCGGGGATTTGTCCATTAACTGCAAAGCGTAGGAATTGCATTGGGGCGGGCCGCAGCAGCGGCCCGCCCCAGGCAGGAACTCTCTTGCAAGATTTTTCTATTTTCTTTTCTTATCTTTTTTCTGCTACCTCTCCCTGCTTTTTGTAAATCGAATGACTGTTTACGCAGCCTCTGACACTGGACAGCGGATAAATATTGGATTCTCTGCCGATTACCGTACCTGGATTTAAGACAGAACCGCAGCCCACTTCTACATTATCGCCAATCATTGCGCCAAATTTTTTCAGACCAGTCTCAATGTCTCCATCCTCTGCGTGTACCTTTACCAGGCATTTATCAGATTTTACATTAGAAGTAATGGAGCCTGCTCCCATATGGGCCTTATAGCCCAAAATAGAATCTCCTACATAGTTATAATGGGGAACCTGAACCTTATTAAACAAAATCACATTTTTTAATTCGGTGGAATTTCCGACTACGGCGCCTTCTCCTACCAGGATTTTTCCTCTTAAAAATGCACAGTGGCGGATTTCTGCTCCTGCGCCGATAATAGCAGGGCCGGTTAAGCAGGCTGTCGGCGCTACTTTCGCGGTTTTATGGATCCACACGTTCTCTCCCCGCTTTTCGTACTCTTCTTCAGAAAGCGTCTTTCCCAACGCTTCTATATATTCCCCGATTCCCGCCAGCGCTTCCCAGGGGTACGTAAACTGGCTAAGGTAATCTGCAGCCATGGTCTGGGTTAAATCATACAGTTCTGAAATCTTCATCTCTACTTTTTTCATCGTGGATTTCCTCCTTATTTCTGCCTCTGAAACGTTTTTCCAGATTCTTTTTTAGATGCTTCCTTTTTATAATAAACGGCGTCTCTGTCAAAGCATTCCCGCAGTGTATACTGGTTTTGGAGCTTCATTACTCCATAGGTCCGCCCTGCTACAAACCGTTCCAGCTTTTCCATATATTCATCAGATGTAATGCTTCCCTCTGCCACATAGGTCAGCCCTTTTTCCCAGCTGGCGGTCAGCTCCGGATTTAAAAGCGGGCGAATAGAGGCAGCTACTACGTCAACTATCAGTTCTCCTAACAGGGTCGGAGTAATGACCTGGGTTTTCTTATTTAGGGACAGGTATTTGATGCTGACCAATTTTTTCAAAATTTCCGCTCTGGTAGCGCTGGTGCCGATTCCGCTTCCCTTAATCTGGGCTCGCAGTTCCTCGTCTTCAATGAGCTGGCCAGCATTTTCCATGGCCAGAATCATGGATCCTGATGTGTATCGTTTCGGCGGAGACGTCTCTCCTTCCTTTATTTCCATGGACAAAAGTTCTAAAACCATTCCCTTTTTCAGAGTTTTTAAAAACTCCAAAAACTCTGGCAAATCAGCCGTCTTTCCATCCTCCTGGCTCTTGTCGTCTCCTTTTCCAGCTACTTTTAAGTAGCCCTCCGACTCCAGGACTTTAAAGCTGGCAAAAAAATGCTCCTTCTTCCGCTCCAGATCCAGGCTGTACTTCTGATAAACAGCAGGCGGATAAAAAATACTTAAAAATCTCCGGCAGATAAGCTGATAGACCTTTTCTGCCAGAGGATTTACGCTTCTCAATGCCCCAAAACCCTGTCCCGTAGGGATAATGGCATAATGGTCTGTAATCTGCTTATCGTTGGTATACCTGGTCTTTCCAATCGCTTTATAAGCAGTCTGGGAAAGAATCTCCTGGGCAAATTCTGCCATTGGCCCATAGGATTTCAGCCCTCCGATATTTCGTCCGATCTCCTTTGCCACTGCCGTAGACAGCACCCTGGCATCGGTTCTTGGATAGGTTACCAGCTTCTTTTCATATAATTCCTGGACGATTTTTAGCGTCTCATCCGGACTGATTTTAAACAGCCTGGAGCAGTCGTTCTGGAGCTCTGCCAGATTGTAAAGAAGCGGCGGATTTTTCGTTTCCTTTTTCCGTTCAAATCCAGCTAAAACCGCTTCCATTGGCGCCGGACCAGTCAGGCTGTCAATCAGGGCCTGGGCGTCTTTTTTCTCTTTAAACCCATTCTCTTTATATAAAAGATGGGATTTATAATAGCCGGATCCTTCTACCGCTTTCCATTCGCCTTCCATAGTAAACGAGGAAGAAGACGGCAAAGAAAAGGAACCCATTACCCGATAAAAAGGGGTCTTTACAAAGTCTCTGATTTCCCTCTCCTTTCTGACTACCATTCCCAGTACGCAGGTCATGACCCTGCCTACGGAAATCACAGTATACTTGCTTTTCAAAAAAGCAGACAAGGCCTGGCCATATTTTAAGGTCAGCACTCTGGAAAAATTAATTCCCATCAGGTAATCCTCTTTCGCCCTAAGATAGGCAGATGCCGACAAATTATCGTATTCCGATAAGTCTTTTGCCTCTCGGATTCCCCGCAGAATCTCTTCCTCTGTCTGGGAATCAATCCAGACCCGTTTCCTTATTTTTCCCTTTACTCCTGCCATCTGCTCTACTAGACGGTAGATATATTCTCCCTCCCGTCCGGAGTCCGTACAGACGTAAATGGTTTCTACATCCGGCCGGTTCAAAAGGCCGCTCACAATCCGAAACTGCTTTGCCACCCCATCAATGACCTGGTATTTAAATTCTTTCGGCAGAAACGGCAGCGTTTCCAGACTCCACCTTTTATACCGGATGTCATATGCTTCCGGATAACTCATGGTTACCAGGTGTCCGACGCACCAGGTTACGATGACGTCGTCCGACTCGATATAGCCGTCTCCCCGCCTGCCTCCTGCTTTTAAGGCATTGGCAAATTCCTGTGCCACACTGGGTTTTTCCGCTATAAACAGGGATTTTCCCATTCTATTCCTCCCTACTTGCTTTTCTTCGGTTTATATTCCGAAATGATCACCGCTCCAAACATCATCGCACAGCCAATCAGCAGCTTTACCGTAACCGGATCGCCCAGGAAAATCACGGAAAATACCAGGCCGAATACGGATTCAAAAGACAGCAGGATAGACGACGTATTGGGGGACAGGTATTTCTGTCCTACGTTCTGCAGAAGGAATCCAATCATGGTACTGAAAATGCCCAGATAGAGAAGTCCTAATACCAGACTGGTATTTAAAATCCCAAAATCCAGCCGTCCATCTGCAATCGGAGCTAGAAGCCAGCCAAGAACCGCCGCTGTAAACATCTGTACGGTCGTAAGGCGTACAGGGCTATGCGTCTCGGTATACCGGTCGATAAATACAATATGTACTGCAAAGAAAATACCGCAAATCAATGTCAGAAAGTCTCCCAGATTGATTCCCATGTCTCCTTCCAGTGACAGAAGCGCCAGACCAATAACTGCCAGCACAGCCGCCCCGATATTTCTTCCAGAAGGTCTCTGATGATTAAAGCCCCAATGAAGGAAGGGCACAATGATTACATACAAGGTGGTAATAAAGGCATTTTTACTGGCTGTGGTATATTTTAGGCCATAAGTCTGGAATATATAACTAAGAAAAAGAAAGATGCCCAGAATCACGCCGTACTGAAGGTCTTTTTTATCCATACCCTTATTCTGGGGCCAGAATACAGCCAGCATACAGATGGCGGCGATGGAAAAACGCAGGGCCAGCAGATAGCTTGGCGGAATTAAATCTACAGAATTTTTCATTACCACAAAGGCGCCGCCCCAGATAATCGTTGTCAGAATCAGTCCGGCTCCAGCCAGAATTTTTGTTGTATGCTCTTTGTTTGAACTCATTATGTCCTCCAGGTTGTATTTCTCGTTTTTAAAAGGCGAGGCTGCGGCAGAAAATACTTACATTTCCTCTGCCACAGCCCTTTTGCCTGCTATGCTTATTTGCATTCACTTTTTCTGCGTTTTAACCGATTACCGAAAACTTATATACGGTAGTCGTGTTGTACTCTTCTCCTGCCTTTAATATGGGAGACGGGAACTGAGGCTTATTAACTGCGTCTGGAAAATGCTGGGTCTCAAAGCAGTATGCATGGCGGGGGCCATACACAGCTCCGCCCTTTCCAGGTACGTCTCCCTTTAAAAAGTTGGCAGTATAAAACTGGATGCCAGGTAGATCGGTATAAACCTCCATCTCTCGTCCAGATTTGTGATCCACTGCCTTTGCAGAAAGAGAAAGTTCTCCTTCCGGATGATTCAATATCCAGTTGTGATCAAAGCCGTTTCCCTGCACCACTGCCGCAAAATCCGATTCGATGTCTTTTCCAATTGGTTTTAAAGAGGTAAAGTCCATTGCAGTTCCCGCCACCGGCGCAATCTCTCCGGTTGGAATGGAAGTATTGTCTGCAGGAGTATAGAAATCAGCGTCAATCCACACTTCCTGGTCCAAAATATCCGGACAGTCATGGCCAGCCAGGTTAAAATAGCTGTGATTGGTAAAATTTGCAATGGTATCCGCATCAGAAGTCATCCGGTAATTTAAAATCAGGCTGTCCTCATCGGTCAGGGTATAACTGATGGCAATATCCGCATTTCCAGGATATCCCTGGTCTCCGTCAGGACTAAACAGGGAGAAGGTCACTCTGCTCCCCAGCGCCGTCTCTTCTGCAACTGCATCCCAGACCCGATTGTGGTATAAGTCAGGCGCGCTGTGAAGATTGTTTACGCCGGAGCTGTTCTTTTCCAGCTCATAGGTTTTCCCATTTAAGGTAAACTTTGCTCCGCCGATCCGGTTGGCATTGCGGCCGATGGGCGCGCCGAAATGAGGCGGATTTTTGATGTTGTTTTCCAGGGTGTCGTAACCTAAGACCACATCTCCAAACTGGCCGTTTTTATCCTTTACCAGCATAGTAGTCCAGATGCCTCCTAAGGTCAGAAAGCTAGCCGACGTACCATTCGCATTGGTAAGCGTATAACAATCTACCTCTGTTCCATCCGGCATTGTTCCGTAAAACTCTTTTTTTACTGCCATTTTGTATTCCCCCTTTTTCTGAAAACTATTTTGCCTGAATATAACCCTTTGCAGTCAGAAGTTCTGCGCATAAAACCGCTCCGCCTGCAGCGCCCCTTACCGTATTATGGGACAGACCTACAAACTTATAATCGTAAACGGTATCTTCTCTTAAACGGCCTACGGATACGCCCATACCGTTTTCAAAATCCACATCCAGGCTGACCTGGGGACGGTTGTCTTCTTCTAAGTACTGCATAAAGTGCTCTGGAGCGCTTGGAAGCTTCAGTTCCTGCGGAAGTCCCTTAAAGGTTCTGATCTTTTCAATCAGCTGCTCTTTGGTCGGCTTCTTTCTGAATTTTACAAATACGGCAGCCGTATGGCCGTTTAACACCGGTACGCGGATGCACTGGCAGGTAATGACCGGCTCTTTTGCTTTTACAATCACGCCGTCTTCAATCTTACCCCAGATACGTAAGGGCTCCTGCTCGCTCTTTTCTTCCTCGCCGCCGATAAAAGGAATAATATTTCCCACCATTTCCGGCCAGTCTTTAAAGGTCTTTCCAGCTCCGGAAATGGCCTGGTAAGTCGTTGCCACTACTTCGTATGGTTCAAATTCCTTCCATGCAGTGAGAACCGGCGCATAGCTCTGGATGGAGCAGTTTGGCTTTACTGCAATAAATCCGCGTTTGGTTCCCAGTCTCTGTTTCTGGAATTCAATCACGTCAAAGTGCTCCGGATTGATCTCCGGCACTACCATCGGAACGTCCGGAGTCCATCTGTGGGCGCTGTTGTTGGATACTACAGGGGTCTCTGTTTTGGCATACTCTTCTTCAATCGCCTTAATCTCATCCTTAGACATATTGACTGCGCTGAATACAAAGTCTACTCCTGCCGCTACTTCTTCCACTTCATTTACATTCATAACCACCAGATTTTTTACGGCTTCCGGCATAGGAGTATCCATCTTCCAGTTATCTCCAACCGCCTCTTCGTATGTTTTTCCCGCGGAACGGGCGCTGGCTGCCACTGTAACAACCTCATACCAGGGATGATTTTCCAATAAAGCGATGAATCTCTGTCCAACCATACCGGTAGCTCCTAAAATGCCGACTCTCAACTTCTTTTCCATAGCTTTTTCTCTCCTCACGTATTGGTTTTCTTACATGGTTTTTATCCTATACCAAACCTGGGAAAATTGCAAGGATTATTTTGTACGACGGACAAAAGTCTTTCTGCTAAAGACTCCCTACAGCCGGACTTTGCTTCCTTTTCCGTCCCGTTTTCCAAGTTTTAAACGATTTAAATGGACTTCTTTTTTCTTATACGTAATAATTGGATTTTCTCCAATGAGATAGATCTGTTCCAGTTCTTCTCCCCCTGCAAGCTTGATTCCCCGCACGCCTCTGGAATTTTTCTTCATCACAGAGATTTCTTCTGCTAAAAATCTTAAAAACACTCCGCTGCTGGTCTGCAGCACCACGTCGGTCTGTCCTTCAACCGGAACAATGGCAGCAATCTTATCATTTTCCTGCAGCTTTGTCGATGCCACCAGACGGTTATTGGTCTCAAACTCTTCAGACGGAACCTGTTTTACCATTCCCATGCGGGTCGCAAAAATCAGATTTTTGCCTTTTATGTCTGCTGTACAGGTCAGGTATACGATTTCTTCTTTTGTACCGTCGAATTTGCTTATATTCTCTGCCGGCGTGCCTTTATCCCGCAGCTTTCCTGCCGGAATGTCCGAAACCTTAATCTGGTGGAGATTGCCGGTATCGGTAAACATACAGATCTTATCATCGGTCCTGCAAGGCACAATATACGTATTTTCCGTTTCAACTGTCTCCTGGTTCTTGTCGTAAACGGATTTGTCCAGAATCTTGCAGTAACCAAACCGATCCATTACAAAGACCACGTCTCTTACCTGAACGGGTTCCTCGATGTAAACAGCCTCTTTGCCGTCTTCAATACGGGTTTTTCTCGGAACTGCAAACTCCTCTTTGATGTAATCTAGATCCTGTTTAATGACCTGATCCATCCTGGTACGGCTGTTTAAAATCTCGGTATACTCTTTAATCTTCCGGAGAGTTTCCCGATGCTCCTTTTCCAGAGCCAGAATTTCCAGGCCGATTAATTTATACAGACGCATTTCCAGAATCGCAGAAGCCTGGCGCTCTGTAAAATGAAGTTTTCTGGCATCTTCTTCAAATCCAGGCGCTTTAAACGTAATCTTTGACGTATTACCCTCCATCAGGCAGGCCTTAGCATCTTTTAGATTCTTAGACCCTCTGAGAATGGCAATAATCAGGTCAATAACATCGCAGGCCTTGATTAAGCCTTCCTGCACTTCCTTTTTGTCCAGTTCCTTCTGCAGCAGGACATTGTACTTTTTATGGATGGTTTCATACTGGAAATCCAGGAAATTCTTTAAAATCCCCCGAAGATTTAAGGTTTCCGGACGTCCTCCTGCAATGGCCAGCATATTGACGCCGAAGGTATCCTCCAGCTTGGTTTTTTTATAAAGAATATTCCGGATTTTTTCAATATCTGCATCTTTTTTTAATTCTAGGACAATGCGGATTCCCTCTTTATTAGACTGGTTGGAAATATCCACGACATCCGGCAGTTTTTTGCTTTCTACCAGATCTGCAATGTCCATCAGGAATTTATTAATCCCTGCCCCGATCATGGTATAAGGAATCTGGGTAATGACTAACTTGTCTTTGTCTGCCCGCCGCTTGCCAAGCTCGACTTCCATTTTGCCCCGAAGCTTAATTTTACCGGAGCCGGTTTCATAAATAGACAGGAGGTCCTTTTTATTGGCGATAATGCCCCCTGTAGGGAAATCCGGTCCAGGCATCAGGTGCAGCATCTCTTCTGTAGAAAGATCCGGATTGTCAATGTAAGCTTTTACCAGATCCGTTACCTCTCCTAAGTTGTGAGGCGGAATGCTGGTGCTCATGCCGACTGCGATTCCCTCCGATCCGTTGATAAGCAGGTTGGGAACCCGTACCGGAAGCACTTCCGGCTCTTTTTCCGTCTCGTCGTAGTTCGGAACAAAGGCAACGGTTTTGTCTAAATCCTTTAAATAGACTTCTTCTGCAAACTTTTTTAATCTGGCCTCGGTATAACGCATGGCCGCAGCTCCGTCTCCTTCAATGGATCCGAAGTTTCCATGGCCGTCTACCAGCGCCATTCCTTTTTTAAACTCCTGGGACAGCACAACCAGGGTTTCATAAATGGAGCTGTCGCCATGAGGATGATATTTACCCATAGTATCGCCGACAATACGGGCCGACTTTCTATGGGGTTTGTCATGATTTAAATGCAGCTCGCTCATGTCGTAAAGCACACGGCGCTGAACCGGCTTTAAGCCGTCTCTGGCATCCGGAATGGCCCTGGCTGTAATGACGCTCATGGAATAATTCATGTAGCTTCTCTGCATCTCTTCTGAATATTCGGTTTTAATAATTTTTTCCGCCATGGTACTCTCCCTTATGCATCAATTTCTGCTTCATCTGCGTGTTCGTAGATAAACTGTCTTCTCGGCGGCACATCGCTGCCCATTAACATTTCTGTAATCTCGGAAGCCATGCGGGCGTCTTCGATTTCCACCTGCTTTAGCACACGCCGCTCCGGATCCAGGGTAGTCTCCCACAGCTGTTCCGGATCCATCTCGCCAAGACCTTTATAACGCTGTAAAGTAAACTCCCCTGTGTGGGTTCTGCGGTACCGTTCCAGATCCTTCTCATCATAAAGATACTGTTCTTCTCCCCGTTTCGGGATTACCTTAAACAGCGGCGGCATGGCAATATATACATGGCCGTTGTAAATCAGCTCCGGCATAAACCGGTATAAGAAGGTCAGAAGCAGGGTATCAATGTGGCTTCCGTCTACGTCGGCATCCGTCATCAGAATGATTTTGTCATACCGGAGCTTTGCAATGTCAAAATCGTTTCCATATCCTTCTGAAAATCCGCATCCAAACGCATTGATCATGGTCTTGATTTCTGCATTCGCCAGCACTTTATCCATGGAGGCTTTCTCTACGTTTAGGATTTTGCCTCGGATCGGCAGGATGGCCTGATACTGGCGGTCTCTGGCGGTCTTTGCAGAACCGCCTGCCGAATCTCCCTCTACAATAAAAATCTCGCATCTGGAGGCGTCCCTGCTCTCACAGTTGGCCAGCTTCCCGTTGCTGTCAAAGGAAAATTTGGACTTGGTCAGCATATTGGTCTTTGCCTTTTCCTCTGCCCTGCGGATCTTAGCCGATTTTTCTGCACAGGCAATTACCGCTTTCAGTACCTCTAAATTCCGGTCAAAATACCGTTCTAACTCGTCTCCGGCTACCGTAAACACTGCCTTGGTTGCATCTGCGCTGGCAAGCTTGGTCTTGGTCTGTCCCTCAAAAATCGGATCCGGATGCTTGACTGCAATCACTGCCGTCATTCCGTTTCTGGTATCTGCTCCGGTAAAGTTGGCATCTTTTTCTTTTAAAATCCCCAGCTCTTTGGCATAGCTGTTGATTAAAGCCGTAAATTTGGTCTTAAAGCCAACCAAATGGGTGCCGCCTTCCTGGGTAAAAATGTTGTTGCAGAAGCCCAGAATATTTTCTTCAAAGGCGTCTACAAACTGGATGGCTACTTCCACTTCTACCCGTTCCAGAACTCCTTTAAAATAAATCGGGTCGTGCACCGGCGTTTTTCCGGCATTCAAAGCCTTTACATAAGCGGTAATTCCGTCCGGTTCTGAAAAAACCACCCGCTCTTCTTCCCCTGGACGTTTATTTTCATAATTTAATGTAAGACCTGGATTTAAGTAAGCAGTTTCGTGAAGACGGCTTTTAATCCACTCTGCCTTAAATCTGGTTTTTTCAAAAATTTCTCCATCCGGAAGGAAATTAATCTCCGTTCCGGTTTCTTTTGTCCTTCCAATTGTCGGAAGAAGTCCGTCTACCAGCTCGACTACCGGAACGCCCCGCTCATATCCGTCGTGATGAATATAGCCGTCCCGATAAATTTTTACGTCCATCCGTTCTGACAGCGCGCTTACCACAGAAGAACCCACTCCATGGAGACCTCCGCTGGTTTTGTATGCATTGTTGTCAAATTTTCCGCCTGCATGAAGGGTGGAAAATACGACTCTGGCTGCAGACACTCCTTTTTTATGTAATCCTACCGGAATTCCTCTTCCATTATCTCTGACTGTGCAGGAGCCATCTGCCTCCAGCGTTACCCAGACCTGGCTGCAAACTCCTGCCAGATGCTCGTCTACTGCATTATCCACGATCTCATAAACCAGATGGTTTAATCCTTTTGTTCCTACGCCTCCGATGTACATACCAGGCCGTTTTCTGACCGCTTCCAATCCTTCTAAGACGGTGATACTGTCTGCATTATACTGTGTACTAGCCATTCTGCTCCTCCATATCTTGTGAAATCCATACAGCCGGCACTTCATTCCTCCCTTTGAAAAATGCCGACGTTTCCCATTATACACAAAAAAGAACCGGTTTGGCAAGGGATTTTCCTATCCAATGCCAACCGGCCGCTTTTGTCTCATACTAATCTGAGCCTGCAAAAGCTCTCTTTTTTACTTCAGCACACCCTCTGCGTCTGCCATTCTTCCGTCCGGAGCCAATTCTTCTTCATATAATACGCCTCTGGTGCTGTCTGGTGCAAATTCAAAGAAGTACCACTGACCGTCAATCTTCTGCCAGCCAATCAGCATATGGCCATCCTGCTCAAAGTAATAATCAACTCCGTCAATGTTCTGCCATCTTGTTACCTGATAGCCGTCTTCATTCAGGAAATACCAGTTGCCATTGGCAGTCTGGAACCATACGTTGGTTAAGAATGTGCCGTCCTCCAGCACATACTTTGTACCGTAATCGTCTTTTTCCCAATGAGCAGCAACTTTTTTCTCTTCCCACTCATAGACCTCTTCTGCATGATTTCTGGCATCAATAACAGAAACCGTTCCATCTGCTGCCAGTACAGTCATAGGAGCCAGCGCCATTAAAGCAGATACCGCCGCCATAGTTGTGACTTTAAACATACTTCTTTTTTTCATAGCCAAATCCTCCTGCATATTTTATCTAAAAAGATTTAGCATTATTATGCACGTTTTGTCTAATTTTGTCAATACAAACTGCCATTTAAACCTTCACTTTTTCTGAAGCTTTCTGAAGTCTCTGGATATGAACGGTCAGATATACCATTTCTTCTTCCTGTACGGCATAGGGAGTCGTTTTTTCGATATAGGCTGCAACCTTAGCCGCGCACTCATAGGCATCCAGATATTGAATCCGTATCATATCCATCAGGCTTTTTTCCCAGATTCTGGATTCTTTCTCGTGCATGGCTCTCTGAATAAAAAATTTCAGATGGGTCACAAACCGCTCATAATCCAGGGATTCCTCATCAATCGCAATGGAAAAATGGTATGTTACAATGTTTAACACGTCCTGGATGATCTTGGTCATGATTTTAGCCCTCTCCATGTCCAAATCCATCTCTGCATTTAAAATATGCATGGCAATGAATCCTGCCTCGTCTGCCGGAAGTGTTACATCTGCATATTTTTTTACAATCGAAATTGCCTCTGCGCCTATCCGGTATTCATGGTTATAATAATGCTTGATTTCCCACAGCATGGAGTTGGGCAGATAGATTCCCTGCTTTGTCCGGTTAATAGCGAAATTCAGGTGATCCATCAAAGAAATATAGATCTCCTCATTCAGCTCCTTGTTTAAAGAAATCTGGGCATAAGCCACAATCTCATTGGTCATATGCATATACTCATAAGGAACTTCCTGGGCCAGACGCTGGAAATTCAGCGTCTGCTGCTCGTCGAAACGGGCAAATTGCTTTTCCACAGTGTCTGGATCCACCAGATCTCCTATTTTCTTTTTAAATCCAATTCCGCTTCCCATTAAAACCAGTTCCTGGTTATAGTCGTCAACTGCCGCAACTACATTATTATTAATAATCCGTGTTACCTTCATTTACTTCTTCTTTCTGCAGGAGCACAAGTTACAAGTTCTCGCCATTGGAGGCAATGACTTGTTTGTACCAATCAAAGGATGCCTTTTTTCTTCTCTTTAATGTTCCTTTTCCTTCGTTATCTTTATCAACATAAATAAATCCATAGCGTTTCTTCATCTCGCCGGTACTTGCAGATACCAGATCGATGCATCCCCATGGCGTGTATCCCATCAGGTCTACGCCGTCTAATTCCACTGCGTCTTCCATTGCCTGGATATGGGCTCTTAAATACTCAATCCGGTACTGGTCATTGATCTTGCCGTTTTCATCTGGAGTGTCCACAGCGCCAAGTCCATTTTCTACAATGAACAGAGGCTTCTGATACCGGTCGTACAGCTCATTTAATGTGATTCTAAGACCCAATGGATCGATCTGCCATCCCCACTCAGACGCCTTTAAGTATGGATTGCGCAGCGTCTTAAACGCATTGCCCGCTGTTTCTCCATATTTGGAAGGATCGGCGCTGGTAAGTCTGGAAGAATAGTAAGAAAATGAAATAAAATCCACTGGATGTTCCGCAAGGATTTTTTCATCCTCTTCTGTAATTCCAATGTCATATCCCTTTTGTTCAAAAAACTTCAGCGCATAAGGCGGGTATTCTCCCCTGGACTGTACATCAATAAAGAAATAGTTATCGCGGTTCTTTTTCAGCGCTTCCAACTGATCCTTCGGATCGCAGGTATAGGCATAATACTGACCAGCCGCCAGCATACATCCCACCTGGTTTTCCGGATCAATCTCATGGGCAATACGGGTTGCCATAGCCGATGCCACCAGCTCGTGGTGAGCCGCACGATACTTGGATTCTTCCTGGTTTTCTCCTTCTTCAAACAGGATTCCCGCTGCCATAAACGGCAGATGAAGAATCATATTAATTTCATTAAAGGTCAGCCAATAGTGAACTTTTCCTTTATAGCGGGTAAACAATGTCTCGCAGTACTTTACGTAGAGGTCTATCATCTCCCTGCTCTTCCAGGAACCAAATTTTTTGGTGCAGGCAACCGGAGCGTCAAAGTGAACGATGGTTACCAATGGCTCAATGCCATATTTCAGACATTCGTCAAAAATCTCATCATAAAACTTTAAGCCTTCTTCATTGGGTTCTTCATCAAATCCATTTGGATAAATCCTGGTCCATGCAATAGACAGCCGGTAGCACTTAAAGCCCATTTCTGCAAATAAAGCAATATCCTCTTTAAAATGGCTGTACATATCAATCGCTTCATGTCCAGGATAAAAATATCCGTCTTCACACTCCAGCATTTTCCGGATTCCCTGCATGACCGGCCTTCTGTCCGGACCTGCCGGAATTAAGTCCACATTGGCAAGTCCCCTTCCGCCTTTGTCATATCCGCCTTCACACTGGTTGGCGGCTGTTGCGCCGCCCCATAAAAAGCCTTCTGGTAAACGTCCCATTCTCTTCCTCCTGTTAAATAATGGAAATCAATGCGTCTCCGGCCTTTACATCCTTGTTGACTTCTCCGGAAACGTCTACAAACTCCATGGAATTGGTAATCAATATCGGGGTCGTTACATCATAGCCGGCTTTCTTGATTTCTTCCATATCAAATTCAACCAGTAAATCGCCTGTTTTTACGGATGCACCCGCCTGGGTCTTAATGTGGAAGAACTTGCCCTCTAATTTAACGGTGTCCATACCGATATGCATCAGAACTTCTGCCTTGTTGGTTCCGGTAATTCCGATTGCATGACCAGTTGGGAACAGGGCGGAAACCACGCCGTCGCAAGGCGCATAAACCTTTCCCTCTGCCGGCACAATTGCAACGCCTTTTCCAAGAGCGCCAGATGAAAATGCCTCGTCTTTTACTTCGGATAACGGAATTACACGACCGGTAATCGGAGCCATAACCATGCCCTCTTCGCCTGCAATCTCTGCTTTTTCTATTGCCTTTGGAGATTCTTTCTTTTCTTCCTTTGGCTCCTCTTCTTTGTAAAGAATCATGGTTGCAACAAATGCAATGGCCATTGTAATCAGAACCACGATAATAATCATCTTCACATCATATAATACATCGGTAATGCCCAGGGCTGCAATGGATTCCTCTCCAGGAATGAAGGTCGGAAGGCCAAAAATACCAAGGCCGCCGGACATATATTTTGTAAGGCCAAAGGCGCCTACTAAAGCTCCGCCGATTGCTGCTGCGCCGCAGGAAATATAGAACGGAACCTTCTTTGGAAGGGTAATACCGTAAATAGCCGGCTCTGTAACTCCGCAGATACCAGAGATAAATGCAGGAAGCGCTAAGGTTTTCAGCTTTTTATCTTTTGTCTTAATAAACATTGCCAGAACAACTGCGGTCTGGGAGAAGGATGCTACAAAGTTTGCTACCAGGAACTTATCGTATTTTAAGGTTGCATAGTTGTTAAACATAATCGGGATCAGACCCCAGTGCAGACCGAAAATAACCAGAATCTGCCAGATAAATCCAATAAAAGCGCCAGCTACCATCGGGCTGATGTTATAAATGCTCTGGCACAGCCATCCAATGCTGTCGCCTACCCAGGAAGCGACTGGTCCGATTACCATAAAGGACAGCGGAACGGCAATAATCAGGGTCAGAAGCGGAACCATAAAGTTCTTTACAACGTCTGGAACGTATTTCTTCCAGAATTTTTCAATCTTTGCCGCAAACCATACGGAAAATACAATCGGAACTACTGAAGATCCATATCCGGCTGCAGGCCAGATAATCGGGATTCCTGCAAAAGTCTTGTAAACTCCGGTTTCTAAAAACGTACCGGAAAATACGGTCATAATTGCTTCGCCGGACGCCATTGCCGGAAACTTAATTTCTGCATAAAGGAACGCTGCCGCAATGGACATGGCCGTAAAATGATTCAGCTTAAACTTCTGTGCCGAAGAATAGGCTAACATCATTGGCAGGAAGTAGAAAAATCCATCTCCAATTGCATACAGAATCATATAAACGCCAGTGTCTTTAAACTCGTTGCCCAGTAAGAATACCGCCAGGCCTAACAGACCTTTAATAATACCAGTTGCACACAAAAGCGCCAGAATCGGGGTAAATACGCCGGACAGCGTATCAATCAGAACCGCTACCGGTCCCCGCTTTTCTCCCTCTCCAGCCGCTTCTGCGCCACCAGGCGCTGCCGCTGAAAACTTGCCTATTTCGTTTACTGCTGCAAACACATCCGGAACATGGTTTCCAATTACAACCTGATACTGGCCGCCGCTCTGGATAACCGTTACAATTCCGTCCGTCTGTTTCAATACCTCTGTATTCGCCTTGCTTTCGTCCTTTAAACGGAAGCGGAGGCGGGTAATACAGTGGGTAAGGCTGATTACATTTCCCTTACCTCCTACATTCTGGATAATAATCCTTGCGAGTCCATCATATTTACTTGCCATTTTTTCCTCCTTCTTGTCTGTGCTTTTGTGCTCCTGGCCAGGGCAGCACAGCTGCACCTTTGACATTTTGTTCCCTTTGAATCAGTATTTCCGGATTCCCGATTCAGGGAACAAAAAAAGACCCTGTCATACACGGATAGTCCCTTATATAGTTTTGCGTCAAACATATATAAAAGCACACGGTTGTATGATCCAGGTCTTGCCTAATGAAAGTAACAATCCACGAAATCAACATACTCTATTCGCTTGTTATAGCGATATTCTACAACAAAACTCTCGTTTTTTCAATACATTTTTATACTTTTTTTATTTTTCCCATATCTGCCTGGCAATATGCACAACTTGCAGAGGAATCTATTTCCAGGTACAGGCAGATTTCTCTTGAATTTTTTCATTTCATATGCTATACTTATGAAATCGTAAGTATCGCGCAGATATAGTTCATCGGTAGAACACCAGCTTCCCAAGCTGGGGAGGCGGGTTCGATTCCCGTTATCTGCTTTTGACTGATATGCCGGAGCCTTTCAGGGTTCCGGCTGTTTTTATCCCATAAATCAAGGCAGCCTCAAACCGAAGCTGCCTCTTTTATTGATTCTGTCCTATTTATTTTTCAGACACTCTCCATTCGTAGCGATGACCTCTTTATACCAATAAAAGCTCTTTTTCCGGCTGCGGTTTAATGTGCCGCTGCCATTGTCATCCTTGTCGACATAAATGAAACCATAGCGCTTTTTCATCTCGCCGGTTCCTGCAGATACCAGGTCAATGCAGCCCCAGGGAGTATATCCCATAACCGGCACGTCGTCCTGTTCAACCGCTTCCATAATCGCCTGAATGTGCTGGCTTAAATAGTCAATCCGGTAATCATCGTTGATTGATCCGTCCGGTTCTACCGTATCGACTGCTCCCATACCGTTTTCTACGATAAACAACGGTTTCTGATAGCGGTCATACAGATAATTCAAAGAAGTTCTGAGACCTTTTGGATCGATCTGCCATCCCCAGGCTGTCGCCGGAAGATATGGATTTTTTCCGCCCAGAATCTGGTTTCCTTCTGTCACTTCTGTATCTTCTCCCTCAATGGAGGAGAAATAATAACTAAATGCAACAAAATCTACGGTACCCTTCTTTAAAATCTCTTCATCTCCTGGCTGGATGTCCGGTTTTGCCCCTAATTCTCTCCAAAGAGACGTGCAGACATTGCTGTAGTAGCCTCTGCAGTGTACATCGCCGAAGTAATAGGTTTTATTAATCTTCTTCATTGCCAGAATCTGGTCATTTGGACGGCAGGTTGCCGCATAGCACAGAGGATATACCAGCATACAGCCAATTTTATTTTCCGGATCAATCTCATGGCCCAATGCCACTGCTTTTGCGCTGGCAAGAAGCTGATAATGGGCTGCATTTAACATGGTCTGGGATTTATTTTCCCCTTCCTGGTAAATAATACCTGCCTGATGCCAGGGTCTCCAGGTCAGCATTAACAAATTGATCTCATTGTGGGTCAGCCAGTAATGGACTTTTCCCTTATAACGCTTAAATAAAACTTCGCAATACCGGACATAAAAGTCCACCAGTCTTCTGTCTCTCCAGGAACCATATTTCTTTACCAGAGCCAGAGGCATTTCATAGTGGTTAATCGTAACCACTGGTTCCATATGGTATTTTGCCATTTCATCAAATACCTTATCATAAAACTGCAGGCCTTCCTCATTGGGCGTCTCGTCATCCCCGTTCGGGAAAATACGGCTCCAGGAAATGGACAGACGGAAACACTTAAATCCCATTTCTGCAAACAAAGCAATGTCTTCTTTATAATGGTGATAAAAATCTACTGCTACATGGCTGGGATAATAGGCATCCGGATGCACATACTCGTGAATCTCTCTCTGAACCCCGTGACGCGCCCCCATCTCTACATCATTGACAGAAAGGCCTCTTCCTCCTTCTGCATATCCGCCCTCATATTGGTTTGCCGCTGTTGCGCCGCCCCACAAAAAATCTTTGCTCATTTCCATAGCAATCCCTCCTTGTTTTCTCTGCTTTCAGGTATCCGGAACAGAGTTCCTGAAACAAAAAACCTGGCCATACACTAACGGCGCTTATATTGTTTTACTAAAACATATAAACATCTACTACTGTATGATCCAGGTCTTGCCTAATGAAAGTAACAATCCACGAAATCAATATTCTTTATTCGCTTACTCTTCTTACATTCTACAACAGCTTTTTGTATTTTTCAACTTCTTTTTCTCTTTTTAGTACCTTCTCCATTAAAAGCGCCTTTTTCTCTTCCTGTAAAAATGCCGCCTCAACGCTGTTTCTTAAAAGCTGCGCCTTTTCATCCTCTGTCATTCCGCACTTTTTTAAGAGTTCAAACTCTTTTGCAATTGTGGTATTGGATACGGTCATATTATCCGTATTAACCGTTACTTTTATACCGCTTCTTAGCAGCTTCAGCAAAGGATGCTCTTCTGCTGATGCAAAAGCTCTGGTCTGGATATTGCTGGTCACGCAGCATTCCAATACGATTCCTTTTTCCCTTATTTCTGCTTCTGCCGCCGGATCTTCTATACAGCGGACGCCGTGGCCAATTCTCTTTACTCCCATAGAAACAGCTGCTTTTACGCTTTCCGGTCCATCCGCTTCCCCTGCATGAATCGTATAAGGAATCTTCTTTTTCATCGCCAGCTCAAAGAGCGGTTTATAATCTCCGGTAAAAAACAATCCTTCTGCTCCTGCCAAATCCACTGCGGCAACTTTGGTATGACCAATAAACTCTCCGGCCAGTTCTACCGTTTCCTGGTTTGCTTCCTGATTATCCGATCCTCTCATGCAGCACAAAATCAGTCCCGCGTCCAGCAAAGAAGGATTCTCTTTCAGCCCCTCATTCATTCCCTCCAGTACCGCTTCCACTACCTGTCGCTGGTTGAAACCGCGGGAAGTATGAAGCTGGGGAGCAAACCGGATTTCTGCATAAACCAGTCCTTCTGACGCCAGTTCGCAAACCAAATCCTTCATGGCCTCCTGGAGCGCTTCCCTGGTCTGAAGCACCTGGAGCGGCAAATCAAACCGCTCCAGATATTCATTTAAATCCCTGCAGTCAGCAGGCGCTTCCAAAAAAGGACGCAGCTCTTCTTCGGAAGAAGCAGGAAGCGCAATCTCCTGCTTTTTTGCCAGCCTGAGCACCGTTTGAACCGGCAAAGAACCGTCAAAATGAAGATGTAAATCAATCATCCCTATCCCTGCCTTTCCAAATCCTTCGGGCCAAATCCCATGGGAAGAATTTCTTCCAGAGTAAACACCTGGTATTCTTCTGGATTTTTTGCAACAATTACCTGAAAACTCTTCGGATCGCAAAATTCCATCATTACCTGACGGCAGACGCCGCAGGGCGTACAGTAATCCAGATTTTTTGCCTCTTTTGGTCCTCCGACTACTGCAATTGCCTCAAATTCCCGTACTCCCTGACTGACTGCTTTGAAAAATGCCGTCCGTTCCGCGCAGTTGCTGGGCGTATAGCTGGCGCTTTCGATGTTGCAGCCGGTAAAAATCTGTCCGTCTTTTGCAAGAAGGGCCGCTCCTACCTGAAACCGAGAATAGGGACTATAAGAAAATTTCCGCGCTTTTAAAGCTTCTTCTACAAGCAATTTAATATCCATACAAAACCTCTGTTATTTTGATTTTACATATGGCTTTCCGTTGGCAGCAGGCACTCTTGCATGGCCTACAAACAGTACCAGCGTTACAATGGTTACCACATACGGGATCATGGAAATCAGGTTCGGCGATATGGTATTTCCAGTATTGGCCAGTACCTTCAGACCGCTGCACAGACCAAACAGCAGACAGGCCTTCATCGCCCCTTGTGGAGTAAATTTTCCAAAGATAACCGCCGCAATGGCAATAAAGCCTTGTCCTACGATAACGATAGGGCGGAACTGGTTAATGGTTGCCAGGGTTACATAAGCGCCGCCAAGGCCGGCTAAAAATCCGGAAAGTATCACGCAGATATAACGGATCCGGAATACATTGATGCCTAAGGTATCGCAGGCCTGAGGATGCTCGCCTACTGCACGCAGGCGCAGTCCAAAACGGGTCTTATAGAATATAAACCATACGACTGCTACCAGAATAAAGCACAGATACGCTGGTATATAGGTGCTGAATACGTTGTTTGCAAAGGAGCCTACTGGAAACATACCGTCAAACAGCTTCGGAAGTTTACTGGCTGTATCAATCGGCGGCGTATCGGTAGAATTGTCAAACATGGCCTTGCAGAGGAAGATTGCCAGGCCTGGCGCTAAGAAGTTAATCGCCGTACCGGAAATAGTCTGGTCTGCACCAAACGAAACGCAGGCAATCGCGTGTATCAGGCCAAATGCTGCGCCGGCCAGTCCGCCGCAGAAAAATGCAAGCCAGCCGTTGCCGGTAAACAGCGCTACTGCTGCGCCGGTAAATGCCCCGATGGTCATCATGCCTTCGATACCAATGTTAATTACTCCGCTTCGTTCCGAAAAACAGGAACCCAGAGCCGCGTATAAAAGAGGCGGCGTCGCTACCAAAGTTGCATTGATAATCAGTCCAAGGTTTCTAATAATTGCATCCATGTTCTCTTACCCCCTTTTCCCTTTCAATGCTAATTTTTTAAACACATGGGAAACTGCAATAAACAGAATAATCGTACCCATGATAATATCAACAACTTCTGATGGCGCATTAATTAGACTTAATTTACTGCCGCCGTATTTCATGGCTCCATAGAACAGACCGGAAAAAATACATCCGATTGGGTTCGAACCTGCAATCAGCGCTACCGTAATTCCCTGGAAGCCAAAGCTTTCCTGGGTTGCAAACTGGCTGATACGCATGGACATCCCCAGAGTCTGGACTGCGCCGCCAAGACCGGCCAGACAGCCCGAAATCGCCATTGCAGTCATAACCGCACGATTGGCATTAATGCCGCCGTATTCTGCAGCATTCCGGTTAAATCCTACTGCTCTTAACTGATAGCCGAGAGTGGTTTTGTTAATAATAAACCAGATCAGGACCGCTGCAAAAATGGCCATGAAAATGCCAAAGTTGGCGCTGCTGCAGCCCGTCAGCTGACGGATGCTTTCCGGAAGAAAAATCTGTGCAGACTCTAAAATATCTTTTGTCGCCTCTCCGCCGCCTTCTTTGTGGATAGCTTCCAGGTTGACTACATAGTTGGATAAATAAAATGCAATCCAGTTAAACATGATAAATAAAAGAACTTCGTTAATTCCCTTTTTTACCTTTAAATATCCAACCACGCTGCCCCACAGAGCGCCTGCTGCCGCTGCTGCCAGGATGCAGAGAGGAACATGGATAATGGCCGGAACATCTACTAAAATTCCAACTAATACTGCCGCCAGGGAACCTACTACAAACTGGCCTTCTGCACCAATGTTAAACACGCCGGTCCGGAACGAAAATGCCACGCTAAGTCCGGTAAAAATTAAGGGACTTGCATAAATAACTGCCCAGACCATAAATTTCGGTTTGCTGAACACGCCGTTAAACAGCTTGGCATATACCTCAGCCGGACTCAGCTTTGCCACCAGTAAGAAAATTGCGCCTACCAGGAAACCAATTACTATGGCAATAAAGGTATACAGTGCATTACTGTTTAAAATACTTTTCTTCTCATTCATGCCGCTTTCCTCCTGCCATCATTAATCCCAGGGTATTCTCATCTGCATCTTTGCCTGCCATGCTTCCGCTGATGGTTCCGTCAAAGATAACTTCGATCCGGTCAGATAAACTCATAATTTCATCCAGCTCAAAGGAAACCAGAAGAACTGCCCTGTTTTTATTTCTCTGTTCTACAATATATTTGTGTACGAACTCAATAGCTCCTACGTCCAGACCTCTGGTAGGGTTTACCGCAATCAGAAGATCTTTGTCGTTGGTCACTTCTCTGGCAATGATAACCTTTTGCTGGTTTCCTCCGGAAAGCTGACCTGCCGGTTTGTTTTCACTGCCGGACGGACGAATGTCAAATTTGCCAATCAGTTCTTTGGCATGATCCATAATGGATTTCTTATTTAAGATTCTGTTTTTGGAAAATTCTTCTTCTCCAAAATTCTGTAAAATCAGATTCTCCGCCACAGAAAATTCCAGAATCAGACCGTGTTTCTGGCGGTCTGCCGGAATACTGGAAATCCCCTTGTCAAACAACGCTCTTGGAGACCAGTTAAATACATTTTCCCCATTCATATAAATTTCGCCGGAATCTCCTTTTCGCAGACCAGTCAGGATTTCTACCAATTCGGTCTGTCCGTTGCCGTCAACGCCTGCCAGTCCTACAATCTCCCCTTTACGGACATTCAAATTCAGTCCCTTTAAGATTTCAACACCGCGGTAGTCCTTGGCATGAAGATTTTTCACTTCCAAAACCACGTCTCCTGGCTCTATTTTCTTTTTCTCTACCACAAATTCTACATCGCGGCCGACCATCATGGACGCCAGCTCATTTTCTGTGACATCGTCCACTTTCACAGTACGGATGTATTTACCCTGGCGGATAATGGTGCAATAATCTGCGCTGGATTTAATCTCTTTCAGCTTGTGGGTAATCAGGATAACGGATTTTCCGTCATTGGTCAGATGACCGATAATCTCAATTAATTCTTCAATTTCCTGAGGCGTCAGGGAAGCTGTCGGCTCGTCTAAAATCAGAATATCTGCGCCTCGGTAAAGCACCTTTAAGATCTCTGCCCTCTGCTGCATACCAACCGAAATATCTTCGATTTTTGCATCCGGATCCACCTGCATATTATAGCGTTCGGATAACTCCCTTACTTTTTCCCTGGCAGAATCCAGATCGACTGTCAGCCCTTTGACCGGTTCCATTCCCAGAATAATATTTTCTGTAACTGTATAGGGCTGAACCAGCATAAAATGCTGATGCACCATACCGATTCCCAGTTCAATCGCTTTTTTCGGACTGTCGATGTGAACCGGTTTTCCTCCTACAAAAATCTCTCCCTCTGTTGGACGATAAAGACCGTAAAGCACATTCATCAATGTACTTTTTCCAGCTCCGTTTTCTCCCAAAATGGCGTGGACCTCTCCTTTGTGAACCGTCAGATTAATGTGATCGTTGGCCACAAAGTTTCCAAATTTTTTGACAATGTCTTTCATCTGGATGGTAACGGTCGTTTCGTCTATATGACTCGTCTTTCCCACACTCGTTCCTCCTTTATATTCCTTCATTATGTTAGATAATGACGATTTTTTCCATGCCTTCTTCCCTGGCAGCCTCTGCCAGCTTCTTTAAATATTCCTCATCCGGAACTGGAAATCCGGCATACTCTTTCCGGACCCCCATCGGCCGGTAGGCGATTATCTTATACTGGATTGAACGGATTTCCTGATACGGCTTTAACATAGCCGCAGCATTCCGGACTGTTTTTTCTCCATCAAACAGCCCTGGTACAATTACTGTCCGGATCTCAAACAGCTTTCCAATGGATGCCAGATACCTGGCGTTTTCCAGAATCTGCCGGTTGCCTGCCCCCGTAACCCGTCTGTGATCTTCCTCGTCAAACGCCTTGATGTCCAGCATGACGCCGTCTGTCACACTCAGAAGCTCCGGATACTTTTTAAAATCCATTGTCCCATTGCTGTCTAACATGGTCTCTAATCCATGCTCCCTGCAGATAGAAAACAGCTCTGTCAAAAATTCCGGATATAGCGTACACTCACCTCCGGATACCGTCACGCCTCTGATAAACGGAATCTGCTTTGCAATTTTCTGAAAGGTCTCCTGGGCAGTCATCTCCAGAATCCTTGGGCTGGCATCATGGGTACAGACATGAATGCAGGTATCGCACAAGGTACATTTATCTGGATCGTAATGAAGAAAAACTGCAGAATCTTCCTCTTTGGCGTTCCAGCTTAACGCGCCGGCCGGACAGGCGGCGACACAGTCGCCGCAGCCGATACACACCTTTCTGGTCTCTGGATTATGGCAGTATAAACAGTTGATGTTGCAGCCCTGCAAAAATATGGAAGTCCGGTTTCCTGGTCCGTCTACCGCACTGAATGGAATAATTTTATTAACTAACGCTTTTTTCATCAGCGCACCTTCCGCTCCAGAATATGACCGTTTAATTCTGCTCCAAGTCCTAAATGCGTCGTGTCCTGAAGTACATTCTGCCCCGCTTTTAATTTTTCAATCTCTGAACGTTTTACCAGATAGCCGGTAATCCGGATTACATCACTGTCATTGGCATAGAAGGACAAATATCTTAAATCTTTCCGGAAAGATCCCTTTACAATATCCAGAACAAACTCTGGATTTTTATGAACTGTTGTATCAATCGGGAAAATATCTCCGGTTCCGGACGGGAAGTATTTGTGGAACTTTGCACACTGAAGCAGATGATCAATCAGCTCATCCGGTTCTTCTCCAATCGGAATACGGGTACCTGGACTGATATGCTCATCTTCCGCAATTCCTACCTGTGCATGAAGAAGGAAATGGCCTCCGGTTGCTTCGCAGTATGGATTGGTATGATTCTGATTAAACGCGTCAATCTGATCCATAATCTCAACGCCAAGCTGGGTTGCATATTCATCATGGCCGTATCGTCCGGTCTTGCCTTCTTTTTCCAGAAGGATGTTGACGCATTCTGCCATACCTACCATACCGAACATAGCGGTAAACCGGTCTCTATGGATAAATCCTTCTTTTGCCAGAAAGTTATTTTCGAAGAATCCGCTTTCTTCTACTTCAAACTTAATTCTGGCATCCATATATTCTGCCATAATCTTCATAACATACGGAAGCTGGTTTTCTTTAAAATCTGCAATATTTTTTGCTCTCTTTGCAATATTTCCCAGAATCAGACGGCACAAGGTATAGGATCCGCCGCCTAACAGCAGGCCATTGTAGCAGCTGGCAATGACATAATTCTCTCCCAGCTCGCTCTTAAACATCTTGTGGTTTGCAAAACTTGGTTTGGCGCTGTGAAGAGCCGTATCTACTGCCAGAAGGGCAAAATCATCTGGTGTTACGCCTTCTTCGTATTTCATGGTAAGATTTGGAACTGCCTGTTCTAATTCCCGTTCTACCTCTAATAAAAGGCGCCCCGCTTTGGTTGCCTTTGGACCAATATTCGCATGGGAAAAGGAATCCAGCACGGTTCTGTCAATGTGCTGCATAAACAGCTTTAACATTTTTTTAGCCTGTGCTTCGTCTACATCGTCTATAAAAGGCTCCAGCAGTTCATCCAGCGCTCCTACGTAAACCGGAAAGTTGGTAACGCTTGGAACGTGCTTATAGAAAATCAGAAGAGAATTCAGCGCCTCATACAGATCCTTAGGAGGATCTAACTGCAGGAATTTGCTTCCCTCTCTCATAAACTTCTGATAATCCGGAATGATATAACGGGGCCGTACCGGCGCATGGCCTTCTGCCAGATCGCAGATACACTTCACATCTCCTGGTACATTCAGCAGTTCATCCAGGCCTTCCGGAAGATCCAGAACCTCCATTAAGGAATCCGCCTTTCCCGCCATGTTTGCCACCTTCTGCTCATGGGTCAGAATCGGGCTTTCAATAATGTCTAAAATTTCCTGACGTGTCTGTTCTACACGTTCCATGCTAATTGCTCTCATAAAATTCTCCTTTCTTAAGACAAAACCTTATACATTTCCGTTCACTTACAAAAGCTGGATTCCGGCTTTCATAAGTCAGTGGAAATTCCATCTTTAATAAAGAGGATATCCATAAGCAGAAATTGTTTATGAATATCCTCCCTCATTGTCAAATCACAATATCCTGTCTGCTTTTATCAGTCATCCAGGGTATAGATATCGCCATAAGCTGCGTCGAAATCAGCCTTGTTGTTTGGAACAACGATTTCGCCAGAAGCAATCTTAGCCTTTACATCCTCAACTTCAGCAAGCAGTTCAGGAGTCAGGTTGTCAGTAGTAGGAGCAATGTCTACACCAGCAGTGTTAATATCATAAGTCTTAACGCCGCTCTCTAAAGTGCCGTATAAAGCAGCCTCTGCTACGTCAAAGCTTGCATTGTCTACTCTCTTCATTGCAGAAGTCAGAATTGTCTCAGGAGCGATGGAACTCTGGTCACTGTCAACGCCAATTGCCCAGATGCCGTTTTCCTTACAGCCTTCGATTACGCCAAGGCCGGTACCGCCTGCTGCGTGGAATACAACGTCAGCTCCGTCGGTAACCATCTTGGTGGTTGCGGACTTTCCGGTTGCCGGATCGTTGAATGCGTTTGCATTGTACTGTAAGATCTCTGCGTCTGGATTTGCATCCTTAACGCCAGCCAGGTAGCCGTAGCCGAACTGATGCATACTGTCGCTTGCCATACCAATTACAAAACCAACCTTGTTGGACTCGGTAACCTTACCAGCTACATAGCCTGCCAGGTAAGAAGACTGAGCCTGCTCGAACATCAGGCAGGTTACGTTTGGAAGGTCAGAGTTTGTCGCATCATCAATGATTGCAAACTGCTGATCCGGATATGCTTCTGCTGCCTTCTTGGTAGCGTCTGCCAGCATATATCCTACACAGATAATCAGGTCGTACTCTTCGTCTACGAAGTTTTCAATGTTTGGAGTATAGTCAGCATCGTTCTTGGACTCTAAGTAGTTTACCTGGATGCCCAGCTCTTCTCCTGCTCTCTGTAAGCCTTCCCAGGAAGACTGGTTGAAAGAGCCGTCATTAACGCCGCCTACGTCGGTAACCATACCAACTTTGAACTCAGATGGATCCTTTACAGGAGTTCCCTTTGTTTCTGCCTCAGTTTCAGCCTCGGTAGACTCAGCTTCGCTCTCTGCTGCGGTAGTCTCAGCTTTGGTTTCTGCTGCAGTGGTTTCTGCTTCGGTGGAAGCAGCTGTAGTTGCGCTGTCAGAACTGCTGCCGCAAGCGGTCATAGACAAAACCATGGAAGCTGCAAGCAATACTGCTACTGCGGATTTCTTCATAATTCTAATTCCTCCTCTATGATTTTATAGATACTCTTATACTATACCCTTTTTCGACAAATTCGTCAATAAAAGCATACTAATTTTAGTAAAAAATAATAAGATATTTTTTCTTTCTTCCATTTTGTGCACAAAAAAGCCGCCTGTTTCAAGGCGGCTTTTGTTTCTTACTTATAAACCTTAAAAAGCTACTGAGGGGACTTGAACCCCATTGCTTTTCCTTATAAACAAAGGCTCTGTTGATTGTCGTGTGATACTTCGTGTGATACTTGGCACAACGTTGCTGATTATATCACAACGAATCCAACTATGCAACTACTTTTTTACAATCCTGATGATGATACAATGCACAAGAATATAAATCTCTCTCAAGTATATTGCAAACATAAACCGCATATGCTATAATGCCAGTAGGCAATAAAGGATATAGTTGTTCCATAGTGAGCGACAACAAAAAAGCCGGAGGTGTGCAAGACCTTCGGCTTTTTCTATTCCTATTTTCGGAGTGGGAAGGCTTAACCCCACAGGCTAGTTACCGACTATTTGTCGCCGTCTAACCATTTGATGATGTAGTGGCAAACTACACCAGCCGCAACAGCGACAATAAAGGATAAAGCAAATTCCATAGCGGGCACCTCCCTTCCGTACCAGTCTAGGAGGCGGTAACAGAACGATTATACCACAATACACTCTGCTGTGCTACTTATTTTTAACTATCAACGCACCTCTATTATCCGTCTTTAAATCCATCTGTCCCTCAAACATACTGCCGTCTGGATTCAGTCGGTACAACTCCTGGCCAAGAAGCAGCCAGGTATCTCTCAACATCTTCCCGTCAGGCCCTAAATAGTACCACTTACCGTCCTTTCCAGTCTTCCAGGTATCATGCACCATCATTCCAGCACCGTCGAACCAGTACCAGTCTCCGTTATCTTCTTGGTGCCAGTCGTTGCGGATGGGTTCGCCGGTGTTGTCTAAGTAGTATCGCCAACCATCATCCTCCTGGTGCCAGCCAGACTTATGCACTAAAGACCAGTCTGGCAGGCCATACCCCAAAATCTTACTGTAATTTCTAGCGTAGGATTTCTGACACACACCGCCGCCATTAGAGATAACGCCGGATGCTCCGGAGGTGTTACCCTCTACAGTTTTAATCCGGCTTGCCGTAACCTCTGTAACAATGCCTGTATGATAAGCCCTCTGGCCGTTAGTAAAAAATACTACTGCACCAGGCTCCGGCTTAAGGCTCCAGCGGCCGACTTTTTTAAATTGCTCTACACCTGTAGGACAGTAATGGTACAGATTGCCGCCTAATAGTTTCCTGGCTGTTTCTAAGCCAAACGCCTGTACAAACACCTCACTCACAAACATGGCACACCACGGCTGTCCCTGATAGTTACCGCCAGTATGTACCTTGTAATCTCTGGCAAAACAGGTGTAGTTATTGTTACCGGCATTGGCGGTAAAACTGTCCAGGTTTTTATCGCTCTTCTTTTCCAGGTAGCCTGTCCAAACACAGGCCTGGTTAATTAACTTTTTTACTGTGTTTTTCATAGTTCCTCCAAATCACAAAAAAGCCCGACATTTCTGCCGAGCCAACTGATAATTAATATGTTGCCTGTAAAGGCGCCGGAATACTGTCCGGCCCAGAGATAACTGGATCACCTCCTTACTCTGCTGCTGTCCATCCGTCCGGATACACCTCCGGAGACCATACGCAGCCGTTCATCTTACAGATGTAATGCTTACCCTTAAAGGTTATCTTGTCTCCAACCTTATAAGCATCATGGGCACCTGTAGGTGCTTTCCACTCCGGCCATTCCTCTTCTGGGACTTCCGGAACCTTTCCGCCCTCCAATGTGGTAACTCGGTTGGTCAAATCCAAGATAGCCTGTCCCATCTCACCTATATTGGTATACAGGTTATCAATCTGCTTCTGCACGGATGCGTAACTGTTTTCTGGGTCTGCATTGGACTGTGCCAGAGACACCAGCTCCGCTTTCTGGCCGTCCGTTAAATCCCCCTGTAGCCAGATTACATCAATCTTTTTCAGCATGTCCGACAGTTCATATCTGCCGGACTGGATTACATTCTTAATAATCTCGTACATATTAGCCTCCAATCATTGCAGTGCTTATTGCCGCTATTTTTTCATCGATATATTTTTGGGTATCTGCTACGTACTCCACAGCCATTCCTGCCCCAGCATCATTGACAACAGTGGTATTTGGGCTGTAAGTATGGAGCACCTTGTAAGCGGCTATTTCCTCCTGAGTGAGAGGAGTCCGAATAGGGGTATCTAACTGAACAACAAAATGCAGCGGTGTTGTTTCTAAGAACTTCAAAATAGCAGTTTTATTCTGTTCGTTTGTAGTTTCTGTGCCTAATCCAATCCGCTCCCTGGATAGCCTAAAATCAATGCCCTTCTCGACTGTTCCGGCACTTTCCTTATCGTTGCTCCAGTTTTCAATTATTTGCAATTCTTTGCACAGAATTGCTGTCTCTTTTTTTATACTTTCATTAAAGTATCTACCGATAACCGTATTTTCTTGCAGTGCTCCATAATCTGCCAAATCCGCTGCTATATGGGCATCACTATTTACAACAATTTCTCCAATCCTCTGCACATACTCTGCAATCCCATCCCTACACTCTATAGTATCGCATATCCATTGCTGACCATTCTCATCTACATAATTGCCACCAGACTTAACAGGAATCCCTGGCAGACCATTTGGGGTTTTGAGGGTTAGAGTTTGCGGTTGCTTGTAGGGTTCGTAAGAGGTTGCGGCGGAACCGATTTCTACTTGCAGATTTGTAATCTGTGCAGTATATCCCTTACCAGTGTACGCATCGTCGAAATATAGTCCTATTTTTGTGCAATCCGCTATGCAGATAAATGTCTTAATCGTATATTGTTGAGTCTCTGGAAGATAAAAATTAACCTTAACATCGTCTGGAACATTTTCGCTGTATTTGATATCAAACGAAGCAGTATACTTTACACCTTTTTTTAATTTGCATGGAATATACGAAATTCTGTCCACCATTCCGCATGAAGTTAAAATATATCCATTTTGTATTTTTTCAAAAATATCTGCTCCTGTTGCATTCGTTACTCGTGATACATCTGCCAAATTCTTCCCTAACACATTAACATTAATCTCTCCACTGTCTCCTGCACTCAAAATCTCCTGCGGATGCTCAACGCTCGGTTCTGACGCCTGTGTAGACTTACCGTACACCGTTAATCCTACAAGTGGCTGCTCTGACGCATTGGATACTGTAATAGTCCCACCTTTAGTGCCTAATACAATGCCAGGAGCGAGAGTATTGGTTTTGTCGGTTAATGTAGCTATGTCAGCCTTATTGTGCTGTATCTGTTCCCTATCAGCCACAATCTCCGCCGCAGCTTCCTGCACTCTGACAACTTGCTTATCTCCCTCTGAGGCAACTGCTCCTACCGCTGCTGTCTTAGCTGTGTCAATCTCATCAATGGCCTGTGCGCCAGTCTCCTGCACAGTCGTGGCCTGTCTCTGCCCTTCTTCGGTAACTGCCGATACCGCGGTATTTTGTGCCTGTCCAAGGGCAGTAAGCGCGTCCTGGGTGGTCTGTCCAAACTCACTTACTGTCTGTTCCACTGCCTCTCTGTCCGCCTGAACATCCGCTTGCATCCTTGCCACATTGCTCTGCATCTGAGTGACAGACTGCTTTTTTTCCGCTACCTCCTGCCGGTCTGCTTCTGTGCCAGCAGCATACTGCCTGGCCGCGTCCTCCGCAGACTCAGCAGCCGTCTGGGCTTCCCTTGCAGCCATCTCCGCCTGTTTGGCCGCCTGAGCCGATATAACCGCATTACTGGCCACCTCCTGGGTCTGAGCCAATAACTCCTTAGCCTTCTCCGCTCCCTGTGCCACTGTGTCTGCATTAATTTCCACCTGTTCGGCCAGGGCCTGTGTGTCTGCCAGATGCTTTCCAGCCTGGGAAGCAGATTCCCTGGCTTCCCCAGCCGCTGCTGTTGCCTCCTTTCCGGCTTCCTCTGCCCGTTTGGCTGCATCATTGACTGCCTGAACAGCTCCCTCAAATAATTCCTCTTCCCCTGGTGTATCAAACACTTCCGGCCTTGGCCTGGACTTAACCCCAAGGGTAATCCTTCTGGTGGTCTCTCCACTGTCAGGAGTGGCAAGGTAAATAAACACATATATCTGGTAATCCTGACTTGCCCCGTCCGCTTCCAAGAGGCTGTCCGGAATGGTAACATCTGTCACGCCATCCTTTGTGATACCAATCCTGGTTACGGCCTCGCCGCCGGTTTCCGTGAGAGAGAAATGCATCTCCACTGCGGTTGGGAGGTCTAGTCCCTGGATACGCAGCACCTGGCCATAATCATACTGCCAGAGACCATAGGCCTTTTTATATTCTTCATTATTTTCGAAATTCACAATAATCATCGGTAAAACCTCCCTGTGCGACGTCACACACTAATTTTCTTCCTCTTCTGGTACGTCTATAGAAGTTTCGATTTTTTTCTTTACAAACTTAAGAATCGGACTCAGTATCGGTATTGTAACGCCTGTAGCTTCGCAATTTTCCGTAATCGATATTAATTCATTGATTACCAGCCAGGATGCCACCATAGCAGCGAACAGCAGTGGAAATTTCATTTCGACGTGCAACGTTGCTGTTACATAGGAAATCATACAGTCAATTCCGAATCCTACAAAAATCAGGATATACATCATAATCTTTTTCACAATACCCTCAAAAGATTTCTTGCTAGTAATAGCTTGCCCATTTACCTTAGCTGCTGCCAATCCTGTAAAGTAATCAATTACATTACAAGGGATTAGCAGAGCCAGCGGTACCGCCAAAATTCCGAAGAAACTAAAAAAAGCACCTGCAACAGCGCTGATTGTATAATTTATTGTTTTTTCTTTCATAGTTATCTACTCTCCTTCCACACACTCTCTGTGCCAACTGCACCAGGCTCCCAGACATTATTATCGACAAGAGATTCCCATACTTTTTCTTTGTGTTTTACTTTATCTCCCTTGGCATATCCATTGGTACTCTCTGGCTGTTCCCAGTTCGGTATTACCTCAGGATTAGGATTCAAAACCTTGGCAAATAAAGAATGGGCGGTATCCGGTGTCCAGTCTTCCTGGGAAGTATGGTTCTGTAACACCTTATACAAAATTCCATTATAGCGGACTCTCTCTCCTGAGGTATAAGATACACCTTTTCCAGACCATTCATCGTATAATTCTGGGACCTGTAGTGCCTGCTCATCTGGAAGTGCCTTAGCTTGCATAACAGCCAGTGTACGCACTGGCTCCATCTGTGCTATTAACTGCGTGATTAATTCTTCCTGAGTGGGATTTCTTGGAATTTCTGTTCTGATTCCATCCTCTGAAATCCGGTAAAATTTCCCATTATCATAAGTATCGCCTATACGTATGGGATATAAGGTAGTATCTACCGCAAACGCTGCATCTCCATAAGTACATCTGGCCAAATAGTTTGCCATCTCAAAGTTATCACATACAATTATGTTTTTAATTACATCTTCATTAATTTGCGAAAATATCTGATTACACCACATAGGTTCTCCTTCCTGACTATCCCCATTTTATCACAACAATACCGCTTCCTCCATGTCCGGCGGTATCTGCATAGGACTTGCCTCCTCCACCGCCTCCAGTATTTGGCGTTCCAGAATTTCCAGAATCTCCACCGCCTCCAGGGCCTCCGGATGCTTTCCATGATCTGTTGTTTTCTCCAGCTCCGCCGCCGGCATATAATGTACCGCCAAATGCTCTTGTGGTAGAATGCTGACCAATTCCAAAATTAACCCCTGTTCCACCGCCGTCAGAACCATCGGAACCTCCGCTTCCAGGTGTATACGGATTACCTCCACCAGAACCTCCATTACCGCCATGATAATAGAAACTCGTTGCTGGAGAACCTCCTCTATTACCTCCGGTTCCTCCGAATCCTCCGCCTGCCGCATATGCTCCAAAGTAGCTGGTTCCTCCGTTTGCTCCTACGCCGCCAGAAAAAGAGGTACCGCCTCCACCAACACTAACATTTATCTGCTGGCCAGGTGTGACTGCAATACCATAGTAGTTATTTACGTATCCTGCACCGCCTCCACCAGCGTGGATTCCTGAACAGCCTCCTGCGCCACCTCCACCAACAAGGCATACATCCACAAAATATACGCCCGTGGGTACGGTAAACACTCCTGATGTTGTAAAATTCTGACTGCCGATAGGCCTGGCTGGTGTGTGAACCATAATGTTAATTGGATCTGACCACATATCCCTGGTACCTCCATCCACAGTACAATAAGAGGTAATTGTAAAATAGTAAGCGGTATTGGGAGTTAAATCCGATATCTGGCATCCGCTTACACCCCCAGGATTCGTATTCCACCCAAGTCCTGTATATACTCTAGTACCTCCGTTTGCTCCTGGATAGCCGCCGATTGACATCTGAATAAATACTCCACTATATGGCCCTTTTGAAGGATTTATCCAGGTAATATTTATATGTTGACAGTCAACGGCGGCGGCATTAAAAGAATACGCAGACTGGACATTCATTGTTCCTGTCCGAAGGATTCCGTCCTTCCAGTATTTATATCCAGACACTACTTTGTCATCGGTAGCTGTTGCACCGCCTGTCTGGCTGGCAAGACTATTTGCCGAAATCGTACCAGCTCCATTATGGAACCCTTTAGGTATTTGGTAAACCTGTCCGCAATTCAAAGATGCATTCTTTGCTCCATGATTTGCCATGGTTCCTTGAACAGGCTCATCGTCACTGTCGCTTGTTACGGCGGTCTTTCCAGCAATTACATCATCTCTTGTCGCCGTCAGCTCGTCAGAGGTTGTACCGCCTCCGCCTCTTAAATGCCATAATCCTCTCGCCACATTTACACCCCTTTTAGCATTATCGCAAAATCTGCATTTGGCTTTTTTCCAATACACGTTACCGCTACTTCCCCTGCCCCAGTATCAAAATAGCTTACACAGACTGCGGCTTTTACAAGTGCCTTTTCCTGTTCAGCTGTGGTTCCTCTTGGGATGTAGAGACATCCATCCAGTACCATATCTTCTGTAACTCCTTCTACCCTTACGGATTGTGTATACGGCGAACCAGATGACCAATTAGCTGCCGGTAGATTAACGGTTATCGTATGTTGCAGTTTGTTGATAGAATCTTGTGATTCTTGTTTTTGTTTCTTCAAAGTTTCGTCCAACAAATCCCAGTTCTCGTTTTGGTCATTAATGTTGAAATAGTCTGTTTTATCCGGCTTTTTAAAATTGTAGTTTTTCGTGTATTCAGCCATATTTTCCTCCTACTGCATTTTTACATTTGCACACTGCTGGTACGTATACTTTTCCAAGTACCCATAGGTATATGGCTCCAAATCGCCATACGTGTTGTAGATAATTACATAGTTAATAGCCAAGTGAGCCGGAATAATCTCTCTCAGAACTGTCTTTAAGGATTCCAACTCCGGCGGCATTCCAATCGTTCCGGTAAACGTAATAATTACGTTATACTTATCATTTTCCTCTTCTACATCCACGGCCCCATTTGTAAACTGCTCTGCAACATGTTTAACCAATGCAACCGTTGTAGTTCCCTGTCCCAGCAGCTTTGCTCGAATCCGTTCCCTGCGGTATTGGATTTCTGTTGCAACCTGATAGGGCAACCCTAGAATCTCTTCCATTCTGGTCAGCGTTTCTGCTGCTGTATTGACAAAAGATTCATCTATGACTTTCTGCAGTGCTGCTTCCCCATCATCGGCATATCCGGACAAAATGTCCTGAAGCTCTATCATGGTCTTATTGTCATCATAAAAAGGAGGTAATACGGTTTTAAGATCCAAGGCTCATCACCTCCACCAGATTGCAAGTGCCAAACACCGGAATTTCCTCCGCTTCGATGGGAATGTTAGCACTTGAACCATTAAGCTGCAACAGTTCATAGTCCAGGACCCCATCTGTATCAATCAGGAGGCTGCCTACCATACCATAAGATACTCTGGCCGAAGAAAATACCAGGCCTTTCAGATACTCCTTTACTCGCTTTTCATACGCCGCCTTAACGTTATCCAACGACTGGCTGCCATCCAGCAGGACCTTAGCAGTGATGTTAATCGATTTTCCTGTTGGGCTTCCTACTGTTACTGTAGCCCCAATAGGACGCTCTTTCTCGATGTAAGCAGCCACTGGTGCTTCCAGTCCTGAATTAATTTTCCCCTCTGAATCAACAATCAGTACCTTAACGGTTCCGTTTCCATTCCAGAGAGGGAATACTTTCGCTTTTCCTACTCCTGGCACTTCCCCAGCCCACTGCAGATAATGAGCCTCATTTCCAGAGGTAGCCGGCAGCCTTACGCGGTTGTAATATCTCGCCCTTAACAACTCATCGGACTCTTCATCTGCGCCGGCTTCCAGAATGTCTGTTAGTTCTGCTGTTTCCGATGTACTTCCGCTTACAAGAGTAAGCGCTCCGCTATGCTGGTTTCCGATAACTCCTGCAACCCCACAAACAGCTCTATACTGGTTTTGAGATAAATTTTTCTGGATTATGTAGGTCACTTCCTTAATCCCCCAGATAGACCCGATAGGAATCTCTCCGCTGGTTACTACCTTTCGTACTGCATAGGTGGCAGGGTTTCTTGTCATTCCCATATCGCCCACGCAACGGTCCAGATATTCCCCAACCGCCGTATCTGCAAACAGCAGATCCAGGAAATTATCCAGTCGGAAATACTGGTCTGCCAGATAATAAGCGCATGGAGCCAGTGCATCATAGATAATACTGCCTTCTCGTTTATCTACATCACTGGTAACTCTGTTTAACATATCTTGAAGGATTGCTTCGTAGGTCATTTTTTCAAACATCAGATTTCCACCTCCACATTGTCCTGGAACTCTCCAAAAATACTCTGTACGTGAAAACTACAGTTGCAAACGTCGCCTTGAAACTCAAACTCAAAGTCACTCACTTGCGTAATGCGGTCATCCCTGGACAATGTTTCCCGTACCATGCGTATCAGTTCCGGCCGGATATACTCCGGTTCTCTCCCTATTAAATCCCGCCAATTTACTCCGTAACGAAAGGAGTAAATTGGATAATCAAACTGCTGGGTTTCCAGACGCTTGTGGATGCTTTGCTTTAAGGCCATAAGGTCTGTTACAAAACCCTGTATCTGGATTTTCGTTGCGTGATAGTCCCGATTGGAATATACCGGCTCCTGTATGCTGGTATTCGTGGTTAATGTTATCATTTTAGCAGCGCCTCCGTTCTGATATCCTCCCGAAGGGCATACTGTTTCCCGATAATCTCCAGGATGTAGTATTCCTCCCATCCGGTGGGAGCTAACAGCCGGACCTTATCGCCAGACTGCAGTTTTTCCTTTGCATTTCCAGACATCATGGACACAGGAACGGAAAACCGGTCATTAATTACAACTGCTCCGCCCTGATAGGTTCCTATCAGGATTGCAGGCAGTTTCTTGTTGTTCAGGCATCCTTCTACAATCCTTTTAATCTCATTAATCATCTGGCAATTACCTCCAATTCCATTGTGTGCACCGGAAGATATTTGTGGGTAACGGTTTTACAGATAACCCTGCGGTTTAGCGCAATATCTGCAATGCTGCCGTAGATACTGCATCCGGCCCGAATCAAATGATCACCCAGACAGGATATCTTAATCGTTTCTTTCTCGTGGTTATATAGCTGTAGTAGCTTCTGGGACTTTTGCTGAAGCTTTCCCGCATCACTTTGTTTGTCCGACATATGTTCGTAATACAACAGGTTTCCGTATCGGTTTACGGATTCCTGGTTTACCGCCTGAACTGTCTGCGCTTTTCCTCCTGCCTCATCCATCCAGGACAACTTTACAATGTTATAAAAGTCCTCATCAATACTCCGTTCCCAGCTGTAACCGGTTGCAAGGCTCTCATCTCCGATTACCAATGGGAGTTGCAAATCCCTTAGGTTATCTATCTGGATTTTCCCGTAAACATCTGCCAGTCGGTACCATTCGCCAACAGTGCCATTGCCTCCGGTATATAACAGGGTATCAGCTATCATGCCATAAATCACATCCAGCCAGGTATCCTGATATTTTACCTTGTCAGAAGGAGCCATATAACTCACAGAAGCCATGTTACCGGCCGTCAGATTCAAATACCGGCACATGGCCTGCGTCAACGTTACAACGTTATCCTGACCAGCTTTAATCGTAATAATATCCTTTGCCTTTCCATAACGCAGCTGGTCATAGGCCTTTATAGTTACCTTGTGGGTTTCGTCCATTCCTACCTTAAATATTTTTCCGAAAAAGATTCCGTCCTTTTCACTGGTGTTGGACAGCCGCACCACATCCCCATTTTCAAGCTGCAGGTCATTATCAAACAGATAGGAAAATTCCAGCACAGAGCATCCGTTATTCAGTTCGTCCTTCCAGCTAATCTCTGTACACATCTCAGAGATTTCCCAGATTTTACCCTTGTTTTCTACGCACAACTGCATATCAGCCCTCCTATGCCGGAATCGTCAGAACCTGTCCAGGATAGATTAGGTTGGGATTTTTAATCTGCCCTGAATTTGCCTGGAATAATTTCGGATACTGCGCCCCGTTTCCATAAAACTGCTTTGCTAGTTTCCAGAGGGAATCTCCTTTTTTAACCGTATAAGTCTTATTAGGAGTTACCGCAGGATTAGCAGGCTGTGGCTCTTCCGGCTGCTTTACAACTGCTTCCGGAGTCACTACGGCCATGTACTTCTTGGATGGAGCCCGAAACTCCAGAAATGATAAAGTAAGGTACTTATCTCCTTCTTCTCCGGCTTTTTCCACTATCTCCATGCTCTCCAATAAGACCTCTACAGACTCATCCTCTGTAATATTATTGGAATAGATTAGCCGGATAGGTTCCATATCATCCTGTACTTGTTTCAGCATATCAATGTAGTAATCCGGATCTGCCCTCGTCCCTCGTTCCATGTAGTGCATTACCTGATGAGGCAGCTCACATTCAAAGGAGTATTGTGCCAGTTCCCTGTATGCCGGAAGGCTTACCTGTCCGGTTCCAAGCACCTGGTATTTCTCGATATTCATTTTTTTGGTCTTTTTAATTTCTTCCGGATTTACTGGAAGCTTATAGGTCTCCCCATTGCTCTTTAAATAGACACTGTATCCCATTAATATGCTCCTTCTGGCGCTGTCTCAATCTCATCCCTCATAATCTGCGTGATGCGTCCTGCCACTGCATCCACGTCAACCGTCTGGTTAATATCTCCTGTAAATTCGACATGGATATTAGGTGCTAAAGTGTTTTGAGAGATTCTGGCCACATAGTCGCGTTCTGCAAGCTGACGCAGATAATCAACATCTTCATCTTCCAGAGATACGTTTACGCTGCCATTTTTTCCAGCTCCCTTTACTGTGGCCGGATTGCCTGCGCCGCCGTATGGCTCGTAATTGTAACCGCCGCCTCCGGAAAAACCTTCCAGATTAAGCTCTTTTCCTGAACCGGAAAAGAAGCCGGTTACTTTGTCTGTTATACCATCTCCCCAGGATGCACCGGCCTGAAATGCGTCTTTTACCCATCCATCCTCGAAAGAATCAAAAGCATTCATTCCACTTTTAAAACTGTCGCTAATCGAGACATACTCATTTTTCTCTGCTGCAGCCGCTGCTGATTTTGCCGCATAATCATCTGCTGCTGATATAAGTCCAGAATAATCAAACTCTACAAAAGGCAGTTTGTTTAATTCTGCTGCAATTCTGGAAATCACAGAAACAGCAGTAGAAAGCAAATCATAAAACCATGCTTTTGTTCCTGATATTGCATTTCCAAAAGCTACCAAGATATTCGTACCTAATGCCATTGCCGCCGTACCAATTCCAAGCATAATATTAACCGCCAAAAAGAAAAGGTTCTTAAAAAATTGAATTGCAACATTCACACTGCCCGCTATTACTCCAAAACCGCTGGATGCTACTCCGGTAGTATCTGCAATAGCAGAAGCCAGATTATATAAGGCAACTGCGCCTGCTATTACCCCCGTAACAATCCAAAATACTGGACTTGCAAGCATAGTTGAATTTAACAATGCCTGACCGGTTGCTGCCAGTCCTGTGGCAAGATGGTAGGCCATGAATCCGGCGGCCACACCTAATACAATCGGTGCTAAAACATCCATATGCTGCCCGATAAACTCTATACCGTCTAACAGATAATCAGCTGCTTCTGCTGCCATGTAAATGGCTCCGGTAAGGCTATTTAATGCCGACTGCCCCATATCCGAGTTGAGCATATCATTTATCCGGTTGAAGACGCCCCCGAACGCCTCCATTCCGGCATTTTTAATCCGCCCCCAGACATCTGCAAAGGTCATAGGCATACTGCTAAACTTAGAGTTAATATCATCCGCAGCCATAAACATGGCATTTTTGATGATGTCTGATGTAATTAAGCCTTGCGAGGATAGTTCTTTTAATTCGCCTTTCGTCCGCCCTGTATACCTTGCAATGGCATCTGCCACCATGGGGGCATTTTCCATAACGGATCTGAATTCATCGCCCTGTAGTTTGCCCGCGGCCATTGCCTGGGTAAGCTGAAGGAAAGCCGAATCCTGTTCTGTCTGGCTTGCGCCGGACACCTTTAGGGACTTTTGCAAAAGTTCCACAAAGCCAAGAGCTTCCTGATTACTGGTAAAATTATCTCCAGCCAATAACCGCATCTTTGCCGTGGCGTTGGCCATGTCTGCATAGTTTCCTCTGGAACGGTTTGCGGCTGCAAAGACATCCCTTTGAAGAGCATCCCTCTCTTCATCAGAGCCAGTTATCATGCCAAGGCGTGCCTGCGCGTTAATATAGGTATCTGTAATTCCCATACCTTTTTGAGCTGCTGCCACGCTGGCTATGGTTCCAATCAGGGTCTTTAGTCCACTGTTTGCCTTCTGGGCTTTTTGGGTTACGCTATCCAGACCAGTTCCAAACATTTTTACTTTTGGAGTTGCTCCAGAAGCGCCTTTGCCCGTCTTGACCAAAGAATCATTTACTTTATCAGCGGCCTTGGAAGCCCCCAGCATTTTTGTCATGGCCCTATCAGTACGGTCAATGATTTTATTAATCTGGCTGCTGTATCCATCCATTAGCTTAAACATTGCACTCAGTGTCGGCATCCTTGGTCACCTCCTAGCCTATCTTTGCGGCCAGCTTCTTTTCCTCTTCTACCCGCAGGCTAATGCTGGCATAAATATACGCCCGTTCCCTCTGGGTCATAGCTTCCAGCTCGGACGGGCGTATGTGTAATTTTTGCAGGGCAAAATGAGCATAACACAGCTCCGGATCACCCTGCCTTATCAGTTTTTTGCTTCTTCAATGTCCTCATTAATATCCCTATCAAGCCCTGACAGTTCCGTGACTGCCTCCATCAGAGCCGCGTATTCTCCAACATACAACATAGCAGACAGTGTTCTGGATGCGCCTAACGTACTATATGCTTTCTGGAGCTCTGCATTGTTTAAATCCGGCTCTACTACTGCAAGGGCGGTTAATTCCTGGTTGTAGAGTACTCTGTTAAATACTTCCACGCCCTGCTTGTCTACCTTGCGGTGTTTCTTTAACAGTTCTTCGTTTTCCCTCTGGGTAATGGGGCGAATGACAAAAGGAACCGTATTTCCGTTCTCTTTAAAACGTTCAGAGACAATTACCTCTTTATTTTCTGCCTGTTCTGGGTGTAAAAATGCGCTTAATGATGCCATACTAATTCCTCGCTTTCTTAATTTTTTGTATAAAAAGAACGCCCCTCCAAAGAAAGACGTTCTGATTATCGTTATGCTGTTTTTGTATTATTTGCTGTCCTTAATCCTTGTTCATAGCCATATCGGAAAGCCTGTTGGAACATATCTTTCTGAATAGCATTTAAATATTCATCAAATGCTCTACCCAGAACTTTATATGTTGACCGTATTTCATCTGATGCACTTTCCTGTATTTCTTCTATAAAATTATTGTAATAAGATAAGGCATTCTCTCTATCCATTTTACGCTACCTCCTGATAACAAACCCGACACTTATTGACGCTGCCATTTGCAAGCCGGAACTCTATCAATGAAGGGTAGCTGTTTTCTTCCAGCCATTCCTTTACCTTTTCAAGAACGCTTTCTTTATACTGGACTGTTACGCCATCGTGGCCGTTTCGGCTGTAAGCTGTCTTTACGATTTCATCGGTAAAGAGGTCAATCTTCTGAATAATGGCACTCACTGCTTTATCATGCGGTCTGCCGGATTCTGAGTAAATCCCCAGTTCCTTTGCAATACTAGTGCAATCCCAAAGCTTCGGCACATCAGAAATCAGTGGCACATTTACTGGATAGCCGGAATCGGAATAAATCCGCACCACCTCAGCAGCTATGTATTTGGAGTCTACTCCTGCATCGTGGAGGGCTTCTCTAATATTCTTTACCATCATATTAACGGAGGGGAGTTTTTCCTTCTTTGGCTTGTCCGGTTTCTGCTTGGGCATCTCGTAAGAGCCTGTCCTACGAAGGGTGGGAAGAACTTCATCAAACACCCAACGCTCAAAGTGCTCTGCGGATTCCAACTTACTGTGAGTAATTAAGCGATACATATCGCCCTCACCAATGAAGTTAACCTCCTGTTTTCTTCCCTTTGAATCTACGAGGTGGTGTTTTACCACCCCACGACAATGCTGCTTCAATGCATTAACTGTATCCTTGTAGCCTAATGCTAAAGCAACATCTTTTCCTACAAAATATGGCTTTCCATCAATCTCGACTGTTCTTACCTGCCCAAACTCCTCACTGTTAAAAATCTGCAACTCATTCATTGTAATCTTTTCTCCTTTCAAATTTGACAATTTTAAGGAAATAGGTTACACTACAGATAGATGTAGGTTCACCTATATCCCATTCTTGAGCAATCACGCGTACTCGCCAAAGTTTCAACGTGACTGCTCTTTTTTTGTTTCAAGTTCCTTTTTTACAAGCTCAACTACGATATCTGTTACTGTTCGATCATGATTTAATGCATATATTCTTAACTGCTTATGTAAATCATCATCAATTTTTACTGATAAAAGTTTCATACAAACCTCCTTTCTAGTTTATGTTATCATACTATTAGAATACAGTCAATACTATTTGTTAATTTTAATCCTTTATATTGAACTATATATCTTTCTATGTTATAGTATAAATATGGAGGTGATTATTATGGATGAAAAAACATCCTCTATTATAAGTGCTCGTTTAAAGGAACTACGCACAGACCTTTCTTTAACACAAAAAGAGTTTGCACAAAAAATAAATGCTTCAACGGTAAGCATCTCTTCCTATGAAATCGGAGCAAAAACCCCATCTTTGGATATGCTTATTAAAATATCAAACACATATGATGTATCTCTTAATTGGCTTTGTGGCCTAACAGAACGAAAAAGCGTTAACAAGGTGTTTACTACTTACATTGACATTATTGATATGTTTTTTGATATAATGAATATCGCTAAACTCAATGTCTATTTATCGCAAACGGATATATTAGATGCTGATAATATGCTAGCCACTGTATGGGGAATTTCATTCACTGACAAACATTTAAATGAGTTTCTAAAGGACTGGAACAAAATGAGAGAATTATACTGGGCTGGGACTATTGATGAAGAAGTTTATTCCCTCTGGCGAGAAAAAACCATTTCAAAATACAATATTCCAATCGAAGCAGAGCTCAATTAAATCATGTTTTAACTAAGCCACCCACCACCGAGTAGGTGGCTTTTCTGTATTATACATCAAAATAGCGCCCCCTAGAAGTTCACTTTTTTCATGTCTATCTCATATTCTCCGGAAGCACGTAGCTTTCCAGTTCATCCAAATCGTCAAAAGTAAAGTCTGTGTCTGTGGTACTTAATTCCTCGCTGTCATCTTCCAACTGGGCTACCGGAACTTTGGCAAGCACACAGTCACGCATCACAACCACTCTTCTTCCAATGGTGGAAGATGGATCCTCATTGGTTGTCTGGATGCTGACGGACGGCGTCTTTCCTTCCTTGACGTACTGCTGATAGATAGCCAGCGTGGCCGGACTTACATTGTACATAGTAATACTTCCTTTGCCCTCTGCTGCCACCACCTTATGTTGCTTCATCCTGTGTCCCAGAAGCTTCTTTGCGACTACAGTAAATTCAATCCCTGCTTCCAACTTGGAAAGTTCAAAAAAATACCGGTTCTGACCGTCTACTGTAATGTAAGCTGAGCCCTCGGACGCATTCACAAGATCCTTGATTTTTGTATAGTTTTTTCCAGCCATTTTTGTTCCACCTCCTAAGATAAGTTTACAGTGACATAAATCTTTTCGATGCTGTCAACCGGTTGGATGTATGCATTTACAACAACTGCATCTGTATCCGTTCCGGCATCAACTGTCACGTCATCCGGCTCAAAATTCTGGATAGCAGACATACTCTGCAAGGTAACAAAATAATCTACCAATGCGGCTTTTAAAAGAGAACGGCCATCTGCATTGTTGTTAACCTTTCCCACATAATTGCTTTCAAAAATTGTGGTAATATCATTAGCGATATTGTCCAGCGTCCGGACTACTCTATTTTTAGTAAACATCTTTCCTTTTTCCACGGTGATGGTAGTAAGGGAGTTGATGTCATACACCGCTGTCACATTCTGGGCCGTGTCCACCTTAAAAATGAATTTGCCAGCCTTTACGGCCGCCTCCATCTCCGATTTAGTCATACGTGGGCTTACGTCAATTGCTCCTACATACTTCGCCCCAGTGTTTGAAGTTGTGATGCTGGCTCCTGCGGTTGCTCCGGCTACCCAGGCAGTCGTTTCTGCTGGCGTCAGGGTTACATCTCCTGTCAGGATAACCCCCTGAGCAACATTAATCACACCCTCATCGTCTGCAACGTGATTTGCAAGCACTGCCTGACACTTGACTCCCTCATCGTTTCTCATTGCCTTAATCCAGGTTGCGATAGCTGTCTTATTAGCGGTCGCCGTAGCAGGTGTAGAACCGTCAAACGGATAACACAGCGTATGAAACTGTACTGTCTTAAGCTTTGCCAGTGCTGCATTTACGGCTTCTGTATCATGCCCGTCTGGAAGTTTATAGATGATGACTGTTTTGGCCTTTTTAAGAGCCTCTGTAGCCAGTTTCTTATCCTCTGCTGTAGCTTTCTCCGGATATGCCTGATCAGTTGCAGTAATGGTATACATTTCCCCATCTTCTCCAACAGACATCTCCTGCAAGATAACCACGATTCCTCTATCCCCTGGCGTAATGGACAGAGGAGCATTGGTCTTGATATTGATATAGGCGCCTGGAAGCACCTTGTTCTGAGATTCCCATGTTCCACCCATGGTGTCATACCTCCTTAATATCCGTGTTCTGGGACATAGTCTGCATCTGTGCACCTGTAGTTTCCAGATATTCCCGATAATCCACATCAAACATAAAATGCAGTACATTGTCCTCTATTTTTAAGTTTCGGTTTTTAATTTTAAAGCCAGGAACCGCAAATTCCCTTGTCAGTTCCTGGCCTGTGTTCCAACATTCTTCCTGGAGTTCTGCCTTACCCTGGTTCTCCGGAAAATATAGTACATCCAGGCTTACAGAGTTTTTCAGCCGCCCATTGATACCACGAGAAGGATTCTGGTCATAAATCGTTACCATAAAGCAAGGGCGACTGAATCTTTGCGGCACATCTTCCCGATACACCTTACAAGCTTTTACTTCCTTTAATCCAGCGGCAACAGCTCTGTATAATTCATTTATCATGTTTCTTCTGTACCGCCTCCACTTCTTTCTTGAACAGAGCAATCATCCGTCTGTTTACATAGTTTTGGGTTTTTTCTAGAAGATGATCTCCTGCTTCACTTTTTACATATCCGGTGGTATTGCCCTGGCTATCAACGGTTCTGTGACCATAATTTACGTAGGACGCATACTCAGCACTATTGACCAAGTGCTTACTTACGCCGCCGTCTTTGGTTCTAACAGCCGGATCTGAACGCCAATTCTTTTTGAAAAATCCAGTTATCACAGGGGAGTTCTTCTTTGCATAACGCATTCCTTCATTGACTGCCTGGTTTAACACTTTCATATCAATTTCCTGAATGTCCTCTACCATTGCCATCAATTCCTTGCGAAACTGGTCAATAGCCGCCTTGTTCCTACGGTAATTACTGCTACTCATGCATCCTCATCCCTTTTTACCTCACACTGCCACTGGTATGTATACGGGTGACACTCTCCCAAGGACAGCTCTATAGTTTTTCCTGTTCTGAGGATAACAGTAATGCGGTCGCCCTCCTGCATATCTACATCCAGGCCGCAAAACAATTTGTGGTTGTTCCGGATAGATGGATTGGGCGTTCCGGCCGGAACCTGACCAGAAGAACTGTAGCGGCAGGGTACCCCCTTTGCCACAGTATAAAGCTCCTGCCTGGTATACCCTCCCACCTGTATATCTTTAAATCGCCATACGGTCATCCTGGCATCATACGTCACTGCATATGGATTATACATACCTTCTCAGCCTCCTGTGCCGGCGCAAGGCTGCCTTATCACTCTCAGACAACCCATAGATACTTGACTTGGTGTTCCCATCTGTCTGAGCCCAGGTAATCGTACCGTCTCCTTCTTTGATGCTTGCAACTTCCGGATGATAGCCGGTTCCATTGGCCGCTTCATAATCCATGATACCTTTGACTTTTTTCCGGACAAATGGCTCTAAAATATCCGGTATACAGTTTTGATTCAGATTACAATAATCACATATCATCAGGATTACATCTGAAATAATAAGTCTATGTTCTCCGACTATGAGTCCCAGGTTCTCTTCTACCGTCTCCATCATCTCAGAAAATGTCATGGCAGCCCTCCTTATTTCGCAATAACGCCGGCATCCCGAAGGGATTTAAGTAAGGCGTTAAATTCCTCCTGAGTAGGGGCAGCAGCGGCATCTTTTACCGCCACGCCCTGCTTCATACCTACAGCCGGAATTCTTCCATCTAGGTCTTCCAGAATTTCCCGCACCTTCGGAGGGATTCCGGACATATCAAAATTCGCTTTCATACGCTCACCTTATCCTTTCAGGCCAGTAATCGCGCCATGCATAAACGCAGGACCATGATCCAGACCAAACTGACCGAAAATCTGGCCTTCCTCAGATGCGCCAGTCTTTGCCAGTTCTTCATAGAAGAAGTTACCTTTTCCAGGTACTGGCTGGAATACGGGAGCAAGTACGGACAGCTCTGCCGCGAGAACAGCCGTCTGTGGCATGAACCGGTCAAGAGCGATACCGATATTTCCAAAATCGGTCTCAATCTGCTTGATGTTAGTGCCGCCTACGTTTCTGTCTGTTGGAGCATAAGAATAGATGTCTGTAATAATCTGTTTCTGGGTGCTTCCTACATACAAAACCATGTTAGAGAACACAGCGCCAGCATCATACATCGCCTTAAAAAGCTGTTGCATAAGTGCCTTTGTCAGAGCCGCACTCTTACCGTCAATCTTTGTACCTCCTTCTCCGCCGCAAAGTGTCAGAAGGCCGCGAGTCTTATTGGCGGTTGCTGCACTGTCCGCTTTCTGATATACACCGTTGATAATGGTGTACTCAACATCGCGGGCAATCTTCTCCAACTTCCTTGCAATCTGCCAATCCTTCTCAGTAGACTGCACATTATTCTGCTGTCCAGCAGTGTTTAGCCCGCTCATCCGTCCGCGGTTGCTCTCCTTTACGTAAGAGATAGATACCTTTTCATGGAAGATCTGGGTTACGTTCGTGCTCTGCTTTCTCTCCACTTCCTCTGCCTCCGGCGCTGTAAGGGAAGCGGTTTCTGTAATCTCCGGCTGCGCCGCCTCTGGAAGACTGTACTGGGAATCAGTTGGAAATTCGAAATTTTCTGTCTGTACACCGCCAGTCAGTCCGCCAATCGCGGAAAGAATCGGGGTGTTAGTGGTATCAGCGGTAAATAAATCTCCTGCATAGTTTGGTAAGTTCCAGGTTGTTCCGGTTCCTTTTGGCATATGTTATTCCTCGCTTTCTGCCTGCTCCAGGCTAAATAATTCATTTCGTGCTGCAATGCGGTCTATCAGACGGGTCTTCGGGTCATTCAGCAGCTTTTCAAGCTGCTCCTTTCTCGTTCCATCGTCTGTAACCTGCGGTGGAGTTTTTCCATTGTTTGGAGGGGTCTTCCCTGATACTGGAGGGACAAACAGTTCCTTATAGGTCTCCTTTACAGTTTTTAACTGCTCTGCAAGACCGGACACGCTGCCATCGTCCGCTAATATCAGTTTAGATCGGTCAAATTTATCCGCTACCAGTTCCGGATACTTGCAGTCTGTCAGCTGGTCTTTAATGGCACTGGTCAGCTTCATATCGCGGATTTTATCCTCATACGCTTTCTTAGTAGCCTTATTTGCATCCTCCAGTTCTGTAATTTTGGTCTGAAGGGCCTCGCTGTCCTTAGCCTCATCCTTTAAGGCCTTAAGCTGTTTGTCCCTGTCAGCCACCTGTTTTTCCAGATCAGCTTTAGCCATATTTACTTCGTCAAAACGGCTCTTCGGGATAAGCCCCTTCATTTCCTCGGTATAAATGTCCATGACCGTCTTGGCCTGTTCCTCTGTCAGACCTTTTGCAATCAGTTCTTCTTTTTTCATATTCAATTGCTCCTTTCATCTTCGCTTGTTATCTCTGTCGCGTCCGGTAATGTCCCGTTCTTTTTCGCCTGCGGTACCGGAAAGGCGAAAAAATAACACCCAGGTAAAACCTGCGTGTCTATAAAAAGAACGCCCCTACAAAGAAGGACGTTCTGATTATCGTTATGCTGTTTTTGTATTATTTGCTGTCCTTAATCCTTGTTCATAGCCATATCGGAAAGCCTGTTGGAACATATCTTTCTGAATAGCATTTAAATATTCATCAAATGCTCTACCCAGAACTTTATATGTTGACCGTATTTCATCTGATGCACTTTCCTGTATTTCTTCTATAAAATTATTGTAATAAGATAAGGCATTCTCTCTATCCATTTTACGCTACCTCCTGATAACAAACCCGACACTTATTGACGCTGCCATTTGCAAGCCGGAACTCTATCAATGAAGGGTAGCTGTTTTCTTCCAGCCATTCCTTTACCTTTTCAAGAACGCTTTCTTTATACTGGACTGTTACGCCATCGTGGCCGTTTCGGCTGTAAGCTGTCTTTACGATTTCATCGGTAAAGAGGTCAATCTTCTGAATAATGGCACTCACTGCTTTATCATGCGGTCTGCCGGATTCTGAGTAAATCCCCAGTTCCTTTGCAATACTAGTGCAATCCCAAAGCTTCGGCACATCAGAAATCAGTGGCACATTTACTGGATAGCCGGAATCGGAATAAATCCGCACCACCTCAGCAGCTATGTATTTGGAATCCACTCCGGCATCGTGGAGAGCTTCACGGATATTCTTTACCATCATATTGACGGAAGGGAGTTTTTCCTTCTTTGGCTTGTCGGGTTTCTGGGTGATGCCTTTCTGAATGGTTTCCTCCTTATATTTCTTTTCCACCTGGATGAAGTAACGGCGTACCTGCTTGCCTTTCTCATTACGCTCTAACATGGCCATTTCCTTGGCAGTGTCGAGTTTGATTAAGTACTCTTTTGACTGCCCGCCGCTTACTAAATTTTTAGTAAACGCTTCGTAATCTCCATTTTCTACTGCTTCACAATCATTTAAACGATTGCGAATCCAATCATTAAACCGACTTTTCACTTCTAAAACTGCATGAAGTTCTGAACCATAAACCACCTTTTCTCCCATGCTGGTCTCATATACTGGTACTAATTCATTTTCAATTACTTTTAAATTCTGCATAATAAAAACTCCTTTCAAAAAATACTTGCCAAAAGGAGAAATACAGTGCTATTATTTATATACTCCTTTTGGGGTGTGGAGCAACCATTTCACTTTGGTCGGTGGGGTTGCTCCTCTTTTTTTATTTTAGGTCATCCTCCAATTTTTTAATTCCCCGTCTTATTGCTTCTGTCTTTGCCACTTTTTTCTGTTCACAGTATCGTTCAAGAATATTGTTACTTTCAATATCAAGCCTTACATGAATAGGTTTTGACTTTGGATTCTCTACTGGTGGTCTTCCTGTTCTTGGGCTCATCATATCACCCACTTTCTGTAGCCCATAAATATAATATAATTGATGTAGCCCAATAAGTCAAGCACTGTTTTCTCAAATTCTTCTTGAAAGAGGCTCCTTTTGCTGATATACTATATTTATCAGATGGGAAACCTCTGTAACTCTTAGAAGTTCGTTAAACTTGGTAGGTGGAGCGAACTTCTATTTTTTTAATTTCCGGTAAACTTCATCTATTCCCATTCTCAATACATCTGATTCGGACAGTTTCAATGTATCGCAACAATATTTTAATTTTTCAACGTCTTCTTCTGACATTCTCGCACGTTTCACGATTGTTTTAGGATTATCTGTCGGCCTACCCATTTTTCTCTTTTCTACTTGAATCACCTCTTAACTCTTGCCTTTATCCCAAATCTGTGCTACATTTTATTTGGGTGCTGGCGGTGGCAAGTACCGCCAGCTTTTTGTGTTTAGCTCTGCTTATTTATTAAGCAGGGCTTTTACTTTTTCTCTTGCTTCCTCAATGTCCTTACACTCATTAAGGATTTCAAGAATCTTTCTTGTCTGATTCTCTTCTGCAACTTCTTTGAGTAACTCGCCTACATTCATTTCTTCGTCCATGCTTTTCTCCTTTCCGGCTCCTGCCTGCCTTACTCGTTAAGTTCTTCCTTAACTGTAATCTTATTATAACTTATGTAGCTACAAAAGTCAAGAGGTTTTTCAAATTTTTTCACGCCTACCTCGCGAAATCAAAAAGGCCCAGCCTTTCGCTGAACCTTAACCATATCTTCAGGGAGGCCAGGAACATACCCTGACAGGACTTCTCCCCTGTGTGCAATTTTAAGCATCACGCCCTCCTTTTTTTTGTGCGACGTCGCACAAAATCAGGTACAAAAATACCAGAGCAAAACGCTCTGGCTTAACGTGAGTTCCAATAATTAATAATTGCCATAATCAAATAAATGATTGCCATTACTATGCCGACGATTAATAAAGCGGTCTTGATTTTAAAATATAACTCCATTTATCTGCTCCCACAAAAATACCACCGGCCATTTCTGACTGGTGGTATCTACTGTTCCTGTTCCCAAGCCCATTTTTTTGTTTTCTCAAATGCCTCTATTACTTCTTGGGGTGCATCTTTAAGTTCTCCATTTTCAATCCTGTCTTCGTAGGGTTCACATATCTTAAATAACTTTTCGATCTCTTCAGGATACCGACGAAACGCCACTGATCACACCTTCTTTCTGTTTGCTACCATATACTCAGCTTCAACTTCATCATATCGCTGTCGGTTATACATTTGTTTAGCATAATCACTAATCTCACCAACATTATACCGATCAATTCCAGCTTGGTCAATTACATTCTTCGCCTTTTGGCAAGAATATTCTATGTATTTCCCATAATTTTCTCGAATGATTTCGCCATGTTTCTTTCGGAAGTTTTCTGCCTGCCTCATGTGCCACATTTCGTGATACTCTACATCTCCCAATTTTCCCACAACTTTTTCATCGACAATCTGTGGAATATAATACACAGTGTTAGTTACTGCATCATATTTTCCATAAGCTGTTGGCATCTCATCTGGAGAAACGATGACTATTTTCGGTTTTCGCTCTAAAGGAATTCCCCACTGTTCTAAGGCCCTTTGCGTATGCAGATTTATCGTGTGTAGTGCACGTGGTTTGATGCTTGCACTGGCTGATATATAAACTTTATCCAAATAACCATCAACCTTTTGAATGCTGATTTTCTGGTTTGGTTTTATCTCCACAAATATGATTTTACCTCTTGAAACTGGTCTGTATGCTTGCTGTTTCCGTTTCTCTCGTCTGTCTGCATATCGCTTCTGATTCTCTTCCTGCTTATTGACATACTTCTTCTTCCACTCTCTCCACGTCATATCTGCCGGCACTTCATAGGTTTTTCCTGTTTCTGGGTCTCTTGCTACTCTAGTTAAATCCTCGGTAGGAGTGTCATCATAATACGGGACCGTCGTACACCGACACAGTGGATGGAACGGCGGCATATTGACGCCTACCACTTCTTTTCCAACCTCATATACTTTTTCATCCAGATCTCCACAGACGCCGCAGGTCTTGCTGTCAAGTGTGGCCAGAATCTCATACTTTTCCACACCGTCCTCTTTATATCCGGCATGAGCGGCCTCGCTCATCAGAAAGGAACTTTCCGTATGCAGAAGCCGGTAAGCATCAAACTTTTTGGAATTCATCTTCTTGGCAAAGTCTTTCGCCAGCGTAGACGGATGTTTTCCTTGTATCATCATGGTTGTGACTGCTTCCATCAGCTGAGCTTGCAGATGGTCTTTCTGTTTCCACAAACGCGTAGAAAATGCGGCGCCGTTAAACGGGTACCCCAAGAGCGTTTCCACAACCATAGGATCTACCTGAGCGAATGCCATATGCACTCCATGGTGCTGGTCTACGTTATACCAAGTGCGGTAGTAGGTATCCTCGTAGACCTCCTGCATGGTCTTTTCTGCTTCTGCCTGGTAATCAATTGTATACAACTGTCGGAGCATGGCATCTATCTGAGCTTCCAGAGCCTGATAACGTGTAATTCTGGCCTTAATGGACATATTATTGACCTGCTGATTGTATCTGCCAATATTCTGCATAACCAAGTCAATATAGTCCTTTAGTTCTCCCAGTTCTGCCGCGTCCAGCTTCTTCTGAGCCAAAGCGTAAGACAGACCATTCTCTTCGGCATACCGAAAATAAAACGCGTCAATGGTCTTCTGAAGCTCCCTGCGCGTCTGGTTAAAGGCTTTTTCCAGTCTGGAAAAATATTGGTTTACCTTCATCTCGCCGGCCTTGTACATATCCTCCTGGCGTTCTTCCCAATATCCCATCACTCATCACCGCCCTGGACCTGCTTAGGAAACATATCCGATAGTTCGGCCTTCTCAGCTTCCCGCTGGGCGTTTAAGAGGGCAAGTTCTTCCGTGGCATCTTCTACCCATGGATGGTTTTTGATAATGGTTTCATCAGAGATAATACCTTTCGATGCAGCGCAATCCATAATAGCCTGGCTCTCATTAATGGCAATGTCCCTGTTAAAGGTTACATCAATCTCGCAATCTGGATAACTGCTGGCTCCAGTCAGCTCTAAGTACCTGCGGATAAACCAGAATAATTCCTCCATGCCGGCCTTAAATGCATTCTCCATTCGGTTACATTTCAGATCAAGTCCGGAGTAAATGAATTTAAGAGCGATACCCGATGGGCTGTTTCCAAGCTTATCACTGTTTTTATCTACCCCCTGTCCAAAGTCATAGATGTCTTTCCGCAGCGTGTCAAAGTCATCCTTAGCCGCCGCAATATCCACTGGTGCCGTAACTGCCTCTGCACCGCCATCATCGTCCAGCGAAATAGCCCGAAAGTAATTCAGATCCCGCATAAACTCGCCTAGATCATTCCCACCGTACCCTTTTAAGGCATATACAATAGAGCGTACCTCATCGAGGAAGTTGGCTACATCAGATCTGGACTTATCATAGCCATCAATCAGAGTTTTTACAAACTTAAGATCTGGCAGTTCGTAATCATTATTCTTAAACGGTATAAATGGAACCTTGCCCCAGGTTCCAGGTGCACTCCCAATACAGAAGTGCTCCATAAACTCACTGTCCTCATCTACCACCGCATCCAGATAACGTTCCGAATCAAGCCTTAAATCCCATCCTTCTCCCTCGGAATCAGAGATGTAATACGCTACTCCTTCCGGTATCCAAAATTCCACCTTCGTAACGGTCTTTTGTTCCTGCCCTTCAATGACCTGAACGTCATAAAACCAAATAAATCCATCCAGTTTTTCGTGGTCATTATTCTGCCAGAGCGGGATTCCCTGTTCTGGTGGAATAATCATGGTCTGGAATTCTCCCTTCTCATCAATGTATGGATGCAGCCAAGAAATACCGCCATTGCTGGCAGATACCCCTAACCGCATCAGCCGCTTATTCTGGAAGGATTTTCCTAAGATAGTCTGAACCTGTTCCAAATACTCCTCAGATTCCTCACAGGTCAGAGTATATGGCTTAGAAAGCAAGTAATTTACTTTATCCTCGACCAGGAGATGCATAAAACCATGTGCCCGTTTATTGTTTGGTTTGGCCTTGTCCAATATCCGCTCTACTTGTCCGGTTGCCTTGTTTTCCCGATACCGATACATTTTCCGGTTCATAATCTCCGGATTGTCTACACGATAATATGCCTCTCCATCCAGCATCCACTTGCGCTCCGGAGAACGCACGAACTCATCCATGTACAGCCGGCACAGCTGCATATTGGTCATTTGGTTTTTATTCGGGTCAAATAGTATGTCCATCTAATCCACCTCACTTCAAAATCCGGATTCCTGGTCGCATCCGGATAATCGTCATGCAAAAATACCTAAGGGCATCAAGTGCGTGGTCATGTTCTTTGACCGGCTTATCTTCGCCCTTCTCTGCTGCCTTAGCATCCCAGATATAGGAAGCAAACTCCTTAATCAGATTGTCGCAGTTCTTATCAATCAAAATAGCACCCGTAAGCAGCAATGTAGCCACAAACCGGATGCCATCCAACACGTCATTTTTCGCTTTTTTAACCTTAAAACCATCCTTCTCAAGCTGGGCCTTGAAAGATGCAGCAGCAGGATCCAGAATTACAGCTCTGATTTCTGTATTTCCCAGCCAATTTTTCAGATCTGCGGAAAACTCAGCGTCCGTCTTCTGCCGCCCCTTATCTCTGCCAGAGTAGTAATACTCCCGCCGGCAGTACCATTTCTTATCAGCTCCCTGCTGCCACAGAAGAAATACCGTAGGATTCTGGGTACCATAGTCACAACTTACATACTTATCTCCGCCCCAGAAGTCGTGCCCTGTCTGTGCTTTATACGCAGCAGCCAGAGCCTCAGTATCCACGGTATGCTTGTCAGGGTCAAACATATCATAGATAACACCCTCAGCCATCGCCCAGAGACCCATGATATAGCGTTTAAAAAAGACACCTGTGTACATGCTCCGATACCTGGCCTTAATCTCTTCTGACAGGCTCAGGTTATCGTCCATAGTGAAATGAACATACAGCAGTTTCTTAAGATCTGGTTCTTTTCCTGCGGCCTCTGCCTCTGATTTTATCCTGGCAGCCTTTTTCTTGCCAAGATACCCGATAGCCTTATCAATCCAGTTGACTTTAAACCAGTGATATGGTCCATCTGGGTTACAGTTAAACCAGTACTTAGAGCCGTCGATAGAGCATCGGCCTGTTGCCTGATTAACAAAGGATTCCGGCATCAGTGCAACCTCATCACAGAACAGGCCTGCCAGAGTGATACCCTGAATTAAGTCCTGACTGCGCTCATCCTTACCACCAAAGATATAAAAGTAGTTGGTCACCCGTCCTTTGCTGATTTCTACCAGGTTATCCGCTCGATGGTCTGTTACATGATACCCTCGGCTCTTAAGCATCAGCTTAAGCCAAAATAATACGTTGCGCCGGAAAGAACCGATAGTCTTGCCACACATAGCAAAGTTCTGGCCGTTAAATGTGCTCATGGCCCACATCACAAAGGACAAAGACATACACACCGTCTTGCCGGAACGGATAGCTCCATCCGCGATAATACCGTCATAATCCTTTACAGGGCTATTTGGTGTCCACCAGGTAAGTACCTGCTTCTGTTTTCTGGAAAACGGCTGGAACTGAAAAACCTGTACCTTTGTAAGAATTCCCCTCTGCCCTTTTAGGTTTTCCAGCTTTTTCTTAAGCTGCCTAATTTTGTCCTGAATCATCTGCATCACTCCACAAATCTCCAGCCTCAGCATTGAGTGCTTCCAGAAAGCCATCGTCCTCTATCTCAGTCTCCTGACCGCCCAGCTTAAGTGCCTGAAGGTCAAGCCGCATCAGCTCTATTTCCAGTTTTGCATCATCTACGCCGTACCGATGCAGTGAATCAATGGCGGCCTGCTTTCTGGCCTGGACACGTGTCAAGGCGTCCTCTATATTTTGGAACTGCCCCAGAGTACCTTTATGTTCTTCCAGGTCAGTAATCTTACCTTTTTCGATTCCAGCTTTATGTCCCGTTACTGTCATTCCTGGCGGTACCGCAATCCCATATCTGCTCGCAGTTTCAGACGTTCCCTCAACCTGTCTCAGATTTTCAATACGTTTCAGCATTCGGCGCTCTCTGATAGTAAGAAGCTGTATCTCTTGAAGGAGTAACTGTTCCTTGTCCTGCGGAACGACCGCAGCCAGTTCTTTCTCTTCTGGATCCAGACAATCAAAAAAGAGAGCTTCAAACTCTCCCGTGGTGACTGCGTTTTTGTTGCCTTCTGGAGCAGCGCCGCCATGGTTTCCAATAGCGTTCTGGTTGCCTGGTTGACCGCCCTTTGTTTTCGCAACGTTGCGTTTGCGCTTATGCAACGTTGCATTGGATTTCTCATCCCAGTTATACCGATTCTTCCAGCTCCGGACCGTCCCCACAGGAACCTCCAAAGCCTTAGAAATATCAATTAGTTTCATGCCTTGCAGGAACAGCGCCTTTGCCTGCTCCTGACGTTCATCTGGTGCCCTTGCCAAGCCTCACCACCTCTCATTCGTGTTTGTTTTCATGCATAGAAAAAGAGATAGCCGAAGCTATCCCTCTTCCTGATTCGTTTCTTCAATAAACTTTTCCATCATTCTCGTGATTTGTCCGGCCTGGCTGACTCCAGCCTTGTCGCAGGCCGCTGCAAACTGTTCAACCAGTTCGCGTTTTAACTTGTAAGATTTGCTGATAAGTCCGGCCTTAGCGTTCCACTTGTCCTGCGGCCTAATCTTCTTTTCTTTCATGGCACTCCCTCCATTCGCAAAATAAGCCTATTATCAGCTTTGCACAAGCAATCAAAATAAAAAAGATACCAAGAAATTTCAATGCGCTCATATTGCTTTTATACAGATGAGTGTGTTATACTTTAGTTAAGAGAAGGGCTTTCGCCCTTCCCCGCTACTCTAGTAGCTTATCAAGAATCAGCAGGATGATTCCAATGATTAAATCCGTTAATGCTTGTCGCAACCAAGTGTTATCGGATTTTTTCTTTTTCCGGCTTCTGCCTCTCATCTGTATCACACCTCCTTACATTACTTATTATAACATACGGTGCACCGTATGTCAATGATTTTTGTAAGGATTTTCAAAAGAAAAGTCCCTACCACTCGGTAAGGACTCTCTTGTAACACTATGAAAATAGGAGGGAATGTCAATGGCTTTCGCCTGTTGTTTCTAGTTTACATATTAGCATATTTAATCGGGACATTGGGGGACATTTTCAAAATTTTTGAAAAATCTTTGGATTCTTTTCTTTACATTCTCATCTGTATACCGAATCTTTCGCTTCGGAAAAGCCTGATTCATTCTTAGTGCCACGGCAGTGTAACTATAGCCATCAATAAAATACAGTCTGAACATAACCCGTAACTCTGCTTTCTGGATATTGTCTATGTACTCTTCTGCCTGACAGGTAAGCTCCAATAGTTCCTGTTCCTTCGCTTCCAGCATCGCCTTATATTTTTCCCATAACGCCGCTTTCTTCCTATATTCTGGATTTGGAATCCCGCTAACCTTAATCGGTCCTATCGTTCCATCTCTTCTCGTCCCTCTTACCGTGTCCGATACAATAGGTGGATGCTCCAGGAACTTATCCAGCTTTATAATCCTGTTCCTCAAATCCTTTATCTCTTCCTTCATCTCACAATATTGGACTAATATTTCTTTGTCCACTGGTCTCACCTCCCCGCTGTCAATCTGATACTTTGTATTTTACTCCATATTTTTCATACACTTCTTCTGCTACAGCCCTTATATCCATCATCTCATCTCCGCATATCCGGTTGACTTCTTCCACAACAGCCTCAGAAAACTGAAGCAGTCTGGAACGATGATCTTTTTCATCTGTTATTGGTTTCCACCCAAATTTCTCACACAGAACTTTGACTGGCGCTGACATTAAAAGCACCAGTACCTTAAGCATTCTTTCTTCATCCGTTTCGCCGGATAGTGCCTTTTCCCGCTCTTCCCATTCGGCATCTATCTTCTTTTCGATTTCCTTGGCAATGTTGGCCTTAAGTTCCTCGCGCTTAGCCAGTATCGCCTCCTGCTTAATAAGCTCCAGCTGGAATGGTATTCATTCTCGTCCGGCTTACGCCGTAGGCCTCTGCCATGACCGCAACGGTCATACACTTTTGGGCACGTTTTAAATCAATCTTTTCTCTGGATAACTTCATTCTTTTCCCTCCTGCTGCATCCTGGCAGCTAACAGTGCGTCATAATCCACTTCTCGCTGGTGGAAATTGTGGAAAGTGTTGGATTTACCGCCTTTCTGTGGGGATTTTTCCCCCATATCCTTAAGCGCAAACAGCCCTTTCCAGCCGTTAAGCACTGACTGGTTGATAATGGCCACCTGGACGGACGGGTTACCAGGAGCCAGCTCGTTAAGCCTGTTTACAGCCAGCTGAACCGCCCTGTCCGTCATAGGAGCGCTTATGGATTTCCGGTAGTCCATGTACCCCCGAAAGGCTTCCAGCACTTCCCCAGAAAGGGAATTTAGGGCGCACTTTTCTGGTGTATCGTCAGATACACTCTTTTGTTTTAGTTTTTGTTTATGTTTATATAATGTGTTACTTTTTTGCACACCATTTTGCGTACTATCTTGCGTACCAATTTGCACACCATTTTGCGTACTATCTTGCACACTAACTTGCGTACTATTTGCTATAGTGAGGACTTTGTACAGGGTCGCTTTCGTTCCCTTTTCCCTGAAATCAATCAGCCCTCTCTGCTTCAATTCATTTCTCGCCTTCAGTATTCCTGACCTCGAAAGTCCTGTCAGTACCGAAAGCACCTGATTTGGCGCTGCAAACCACTCTGTCCAGTTGCTCCTGTTGCATATATGCAGTAACGCAAAATATAACGACACCTGCCCTGTAGACAACGGATTTGTTGTGGCCGAATCCCAGAAAGAATTGATAATAGCAATATAATTCATGTAGGCGCTCACCTACCCTTCTGTTTCCTGTCCGGCTTCCCACTCTCTGTAGAGTGAAAACCAGTCCTCTAATCTCATCGTTACCAGCCATTCACACCGGTCACGCCGATGGAACACTGCTGGCAGTTCTCCTCTTTTCGCATCCCTGACTGCCTGCCTTATAGCGTCAATGAGGTTTAACTTTTCCACCCTCTTACACTCCACATGGATACCTGGAAGACCGATAACGTCCGCATCCCCATTGGCTCCGCAGTACTGCTGGCCTCTTCTGGCAGGATAGCCATAGTCCCTGAATATCGCAGCCAGTTCCCGCTCTCCCCTGGCTCCTTTTTGTCTGCTGTTCATAGTTTCATCCTTTTTTTATAAAAAGGCGCCTGGCACGGTCAGATTTCCAGACGCCCGAAAGACACACTTCCTGGCAAAATATCGTGACATATCATAGCCTTAAGGTATTCAAAATGTTCTTTCTGGTTAGCTGCTGCTTTTAAGTACTTTTTCTGTACCACCCCCTAATCATAAATAGCTCTTTCCAAATTCTTTCTGAAACTGTTCCCTGGTTCCATAATGGCTTTCATAGTATCTTTGTGCTTTTCTCTTCATGCTCTCGTCAAATTTCTGGTCCATATGGATGCTGTACGGCGTGAAGTTGTGCCAATCCGGACGCAGCGGAACCAAAAAACCATATTTCTCCGACAGGTCATGGTTCGGCCCATTAAACACATGGTGTATCTGTATATTGAAATCTCCGGTTATGATACAGTGCTCTAAATCGTCTGTTAATACGCTAAACAGTCTCTTCATGGTGTTTCCTCCAGTTCTGCTCATACATCTGCATCATCCTTTTCAGTTCTTCTTCCGGCAGCGTTTCAATCCCCTGCTCCTTACATTCCGACACCAGACCGTCAATCAGCTCACTCATTTCTGCGGTATTGTAAGTGCTGGAACCTCGAAGCATGACATAAGTCCGGTACACCTTTCCGTCCACACCTGTTTTTACCTGGGAAGTCGGACGGATATGATAGGTCTCTGCTTCATCTGCCTTTCTGGTTCCGGATTCGCTGTCCGGAAGCACCAGAAAAACCATCTGCCCGTCAACTATCTCCGGTTGTCCATAGCGCCGCAAAAGAAGGTTATGCAGATGCGGCTTGGACAGATTTAATACTTTGGCCAGCTTTGTCACAAGCACCCAGTAATATGCATTGGCGTCCAGGCTGCGTTTTCTCTTATATTCCTTTACTGAAAATACCAGTCTTTCATTCTTTCGCAGATCGTCCCATTCTCCTCCTATGTCATCCCTGTCGCATTGCACCGTCATTTCCATCCTGCGTGAGTCCACATCAATGCGCAGACCGCCTACAAACCTTCCTGTAAATTCCATAAGCGGTTACCTCTCCGGCGTATTCCATGGCAGTTCTTCATCTGCATCATTATCTGGAGGAATCGTTGCCGGATCCAGCGGCTTATCCGGTTTACCTTTCAAAATATCTATCGCTTCGTCAAACTGGGGAACCGTCATTTCTCTGATATCATCCAGACCGTACTGTCTCAGAACATCTTTTATACCGATTCCGGTACGCTGTAATTGGATGTATATCGCATTAGCGTGTTCCGGTTTGATTCGTTTCGGTTCATCCGGCGCAGGATGAGAAGGTTCTGGAACATCCTTGCCCAGTGCGTACACCGTCCGGTTTTTGCATTTAATTTCTAATGCATTAATACTTCCGTTTTCCCCGTATCCAATCTGACTTACATAGAATTTATCTCTGCAGTTATACTTTGCTTTTCCATTGTAAGTTGTTTCTTCAATACTGCATTGTCCAGCCGGAATCCAGATGAACGGGGCGGTATACAATTCCCGCCCGATTCCCCAGTTAAAACAGGCCCGTTTGAAAGAATCGGAAGCAAGTCCCTTCTCTTTTTCTGCATTACTCTCTGTGCCAGTATCTTCTTTTTCAACCCACTGTTCTTTTTCATAATCCCAGATGGATACAATGCAGTTGGCATTATCTCTGGTATGGCGCCGCTGCCAGTTCTCCGGACCAACTGTCTCGTCCAGAATATTCATATCACAGCGGGCATCCTTGTAGAGCAGAAGGGATACCCCTTTTTTTGTTACAGTTGCTAACCGGCAGTCAATCTCATCAGCCCTTAGCGTCCGAAATTTCTTCATCCTTTCGTCCCTCCACTTCTACAACGTGAGAGGCCCACATATCCGCCATATGTAACAGCAGATACAGTGGCGTCTCTTTCCCTGGAATCTGATACCGGAACGTCCCATACATACCGTTGTGCATCAGAATCGCCCAGCTCTCATCCTCGGTCAGTTCGATATACTTTGAAGCTATCTGGATAGAGCGGATTTCATGATCCATATATTTTAAATCCGGATTACTTACAAACGGCTTATCCTCTGAACGGACCGGTTCCGGATTGGGATTCGCCTTCGTTGCCCTTCCCTTCTTATAATTTGGAATATAACAGGACTTTCCAAACTGTCCGGCCTTACCCAGGTCATGCAGCAGCGCTGTAATAATAACTGCATCCATATCAATCTCCGGATAGAGAAGGCCTGCCAGCTTCTCAGCTAATACGCATACATTTAAACTGTGTTCGGCCAGTCCTCCCTCTTTTGCAAGATGGTATCTGGTGCTGCATGGCGCTTCATAGAATCCGATGTTTCTCATGCAATCAAGCAGCTTACCTATTCCATCTCTTCCTGTGTTTAAAAGCTTTCTCTCTATCTCTGCTCTGATTTCCTTACACACCTGCCAGTTCCTCCATTCTCATTTCATACTGACCGTCTTTTCCAAGTGACAGTATTTCTGCTATAGCCTTCGTTTTCCGGCTTCTACGCTCAATTTCTTCCCTGCACTCATCGCAAAGGCTGCCTTCGTTTGGATCCAGATAGCAACCGCATGAATCACAACGGTACATCATCGTCTCCATCCTCCTCAACCCAGTTATCTGAATAAAACCATCTTACCAACGTTTTCCGAAAATCCTCCTGGTCTTGGATTGTACCATGCAGGCACCTCTCCAAGGCATAATCATATGCTACATCTTCGGGTACTACGTGGCCTTCCTCTGGTCCGAATCCTACGTAGTTCATACCAGCCGCTCCCTTTCTTCTTCCAGCCAGTCTGCCATCTCTGAAAGGGATACTTCCTTGTAAAAAGGCTTTCTGTGTACTGGGGCTTCTTTGGTTACGTGAAATTTTCCGGCTCTCCATCCATCCTTGTAAAAATCTATCTCAATTATCCCTACATGACCTGAAAAATTAAAAAGTGTTGTCGGATGCGGCTCTTCATTTGCCTGCAATCCGTTAATATCTAATCCAGAATCCGGTGGATATCTCTTCTAGCCTGTCTTTTGGCCTGTGCAATTTTCCTTTTACGGTTATTCATTGTCCATCCTCCAATATCTTCTGAATCTTCTCTGCGGTATGGTTATGCAGAATTTTTTCCAGCACTTTCAGATTAATCATATAATCCGTCCGGCTTGGAGATGCTTCTCTAACCGCATCCACAGCAAGTTCCGCTAAAGCGATAGTAACGTCTCTCGCATTTGCTTCGCCAAATGCAACCACATATGCATCGACTATGTCTTTGTCATTGTCTATAATTATGGCGCCTGTGAAGAACTTTCCCTCCCGCTCAAAAACTTTCTTGTCATCCTGTACGACTGTTACTTTTACCATTGACTTTTCCTCCATTTTCTCCCATAATTGGATTGTGATATTTTTTATCTGGGCCTGTCCGGCGGCTATCCGGCAGGCCTTTTTAATGCATTAAGAAGTCCAGCATCACGCCGAACATATACACATTGGCACATAACATGGCCAGATTCAGTGCTACTGTCCAGCCAAGGGCGCTGTGCTTCTCGGCCAGTCTGCCGCGCAGCCGGCCGTTTTCCCGAAGCACGTCCTCGTAGCTTGGCTCTTCTGGGCTATAGATTTGTCTCATCTGAAACACCTCCTCTCACAGTACGTTATTTTTCTTTCTTAACTGTTGCAGCATATCCTGCACTCTTAAAATAATGCCGCCGTTGACGGAACAAGGGTCCCGCTTGGCTGACCGTATGGTGCATACGGACACGCCTAACTGCTTCGCAAACTCTTCATCCGTCCATCCGGTGTAGCGTTTTACACCGTCTATGGCAATCTGAAACTCAATCATGTATCCTGGCAATTTTGCCATCTATTCCACCTCCTACCTCTCTTGCCTTTACCCTTTCCTTAACTGAATACTTGGAAAATCATCCAGATGAAACAAATGATGCTACTTCCAACCATTCAACGCCTGATTTATTGTCTTCAGACTCTCAACTTGATATTGCAACACCTGATTCTGCAATTCAGTCGAATCTTGAAGCTGATTCCAAGCCCGATAATACTGAATCGAATTCAAAATCTGAATAACTATTGTTGCTGTTACAATCCACATTCTCCAATCAGGGTGTGGATTTTTCTTTTCATCCATCACTCCGCCTCCTTCTTTTCTGGCAAATTTCCTTTTTCTGTGCTACAATCTCCTTATCAGCACTGCCATGCTGAAATATATAAAAAGAGGATAATGATATTAAATAAAAAATCGTTTCGCATTTTGAAATACATATACCGCCACAAATCTGTATCTCGCAAACAACTATTGAAAAAATTCTCTAAAATTGATGCTGCTTCATTATTAGATGAGGTTCTTGCCCAGTATGTTTTTGTTGACAATTACTACACCTACGAGAAAGGTGGCTTTACTTATCATAAAATATGTGATTCTTCTACTTACAGCTTAAATGCAGATGGGGAGTCTTATGTTGAAAGCCACCAATGGTTTAATGCCGAATATATTGTAAGTCATATCCTTGTGCCCACCATTCTCGCTATCATTACAACTTTAATCACATTAACCCTAACCAATGCGCTAAGCCCATCCCAACAAACGATCCAAGAATTCCACACACAACAGGAACTGCATAGTCCCGAAGAAATGCCTTGATACTCCGCACCACCTTCACCTCCTATTCTTTTCTGGCAAATAAATAATCAATACTTTCGTTACTATAGATAAGGTATTGTAATTTTTTACTTGATTAGCATAAAATTTTTCCATATAATATACTTAAGGCACACTTAAAAGGAGAAACTGTATGCGTTGCAATGAATTACAAAACTTTACCTATGATGAATTACAAAAGTTCACTTATGACGATTTAACTCTTGACAAATACGAGTTAATTGCAAAAGCTGAGAATGCTTCTATTCAACTTCCTGCTGATGTTCAAGCTAAATTTCGTGAACTTTGTACTGAACTGACAGAAAAAGTTCCCGAGAAAAAAACATCCTTTTCCAGAATATCGGTAAAAACCGTTGGAGATGCTGCAAAAGTGTTGCTTACCCTCGTACAAATCGCCAAAGGATTAGATGATATCAACATTGCTATGCGTATCAAACAAATCTACGACTTTATCCAGTCGCAACTTTAACTGATTCTGGAACACGATTGCCGTTAAAACCATAAATAAAAACCATAACCAACTGATTGCCCTCCAACAATCATCAAAACTAAAATCAATTACATCCTTTGCATTGGCATCCCCTGAATACCGCTTTCTCCCAAGAATATTCATTCGCTGGGAAAAATGTGGTATTTTTTTATCTCCCCTCATTCCTCTCACGCTCCTTGCTCATCTGGAACACTTTTCATCAGATACTCCATTGTGACTCCAAACAATGAAGCCATTTCCATCAACTTTGTACTAGGAATATCTGTTTCCTCATTAATCCAGTTATAATAAGTCTTGGCTGCAATCCCCAGCTTTTTTGCCAATTCTTCCTTGGTTAATCTACTTCTGGCTCGCTCAGCTTCAATATTAACTTTCGTTGTATCCACCTCCCTACTCTGCCACAGAAAACATTGTCATCTGCTCGTATTCTAGAATCTTCACAAAATCAGCCGGAAGACAGATTCCGTATTGTTCGCAAACCATCTTTACCATTTCAGCGGATTTATAAGGGGCAATGCCCTGTTTATCCATTCGATTGGAAAGGATTTTGAGTAAGTTTGCTACCTCTCCAGGATGCTCCGTCAGAGGAGTCTGGTTTTTCTGATTCTCCATCTCGTTGAATCGCTTTACATATCTAGCTGTAAACAGCACTCCCTTTTCTCCGGTTGATTTATTTGCCAGAAAATCACATCCCATACGAGTAACTTCATAACACTTGTTTTCCTTTCCGCTGGCATCCCGATAGGTAGATGGGATAAAATAATCACTGACGCCCATTTGGGCTTCAGTTAAAATCTGAATAAAACCTTTACGGTCTCTGCTACCTTCCAGTTTTCTGATAATTTTAGAATGCTCGATTTCCATCATCTCTGCTACTTCAAGAGTAGTAATTGTTGTTTTTCTTAAATCATTCATTCCACGTGCCCTCCTTTTTTAAACTGTTTTGTTTTTCCTTCTCTTCCGACTTATACTGTCTGTACAGGCATCTGCCAATGCCGAATACAAAGCAAAGGAAAGGAAAAAACTGTATGTCAGATATTAAAGCATTTCTTATTCCTCTTCCGGATGATCCAGCAATCAATCATCCTGAAATTTTAGATCACGGAAACTATTTCCCCCAATCTTTGTCTTTTTCTCAACCCGAAATACAACTGTCTGAAGAAGAATTGGAAGCGTTTCGCGAAGCAACAATTTCGGATTCTACGCGTCTCATTGAACATTTTAGCCCCAAGCTCGAGGCACAAAACGCAGCCTTAATACAGCAAGTCGAAGCTATTGAAAAGATTGCGGTAAGTGCAGAAAATCAGGCTAAAAATTCTTTACAGATAGCCGAATCGTCAAAAACTCTGTCCGATATCTCAACTAAAAAAGCTAATAAAGCCGATGTAAAAAGTTGGCTCGCCATTGCAATTTCATTGATTGCTTTGTGTATAGAAATTATTTTAAATCGAAATGAACTTGCCATTTTCTTTCAGTCATTTATTTGATTGTAGACTTGATAACGACTTCGATAAAAATAATCACTGTTAAAGTGAATACAGAAAATCCGAGGGCAATATTATTAAGTCTTTCGGATTTTTTTTCTTTCTGATTGATTTTGTCTTTTTCCATAGCATCCACCCTATCTTTTACATTTTGTATTTGACAGCACAAAGAGTTCCAGTCGTTTACCAGACTCCAAAGCCTAGCTTTAAGCTTTTCATCCTCCAGCCAGCTATTAACAACTTCTGTAGCTTCTTTTATAGATTCTTTCTTCTCGCCCATATTCTCTCACCTCCTACTCTGTCTCAAATAGATAGTCGAACTTACATTTGAACAGCTTGCACAAAGCTTTAATCTCCCAAGTTGTGAACTTTTGTTTTATCCATACTTTGTTATGATTTTGTTATAGGAAATATTGATTTTCTAAATATTGTACAGTATAATGTATAGGAAACTTTTGTTCGTACTATATCTAGAAAGGAGCCTTTGTAAATGGAGGATATCAAATTACCTAAAGCATCTTCATTTAAAACAGGTATGGTTTATGCCTTTACGGCTATGACTAAACTCAAAGAAGAAAACTTTGACTTTACTGCAAACTCTCTTATTATCGTTACTGCTACTGGAATTATTTACGGTACTCCTTATTTTTCGTTACCAAAAGATAACACAGCTGATATCTTGATGGATACCGTTCATAAACAAGCCCAGAAAATGACCCTCTCTGAAGTACCGAAAGATACTTTGATTTTGAAAAATGTCACTTTAATCACAAGTGCCGGACTCAAACAGTCTTTCGAGACACTTTTTGTATTTCCTGATGATATCATCGCAATTACTGTTGGAAAGACCGTCAACTTGTAGATACACTTTAAAAGACTGCTTTTGTGGGAAGCGGTCTTTTTTCTTTTTATGCTTTCCCATTCTTGTATCACTTCTCCTTCTTTCTACTCCACCTCCCTCTTTTCTGGTAATCTGGGTTTTAAGAAAAAGTCGGTATTTACCCCAAGAACCCCGCAGATTTTCGCATATTCATCCAAAGTCAATTTGCGATTTCCGTTTAAGGATAAATTTAATTTTGTTAAATTTATTCCTGCTCTATTTCCTACGTGTGCTTGAGAAATTCCATTCTCCTCTAAATATTTTTTGATTTCCAAGTTTTCTTGCAATCTTATCACCTCATTTCCAATATTCTTGGAATCTATTGATATGGTACTCCAATTTTATTGTATTGTCAATATGTTTTCGAAATAATTTTCAAAATTATTGGAATATCTATTTACATTTTCCAAATTATATTGTACTATCACCATAAGAGGAGGTACATTATATGACATTCGGTGAGAAGTTGAAACAGGCTCGTACTGATGCCGGTTTAAAGCAATCAGAACTTGCCAAAATAATCGGAACAACAAACACAACTATTAGTAATTGGGAAAAAGGCGTTAGCAAACCAGATCTAGATATGCTTTCATATATATGCGGTGCATTGAAGGTAAGGGCTTCCTATTTCCTTCAACCCATACTTCCTGATGATGGAGTTAGTATTCCAGAATTTAATCTGATAAAAAAATACCGCTCTCTCGACCCTCACGGCAAGGATATGGTAGACACTGTTCTAAATAAAGAATACGACCGCTGTGAATCTATAAAGAAAGCCAAGATTACCCAGCTTCCCGACCGTTCCTATCTAGCCCCCAATGCTGCCCATGAGCGTACTGATACTGAGGTAACGTCAGATATGGTGCAGACTGATGACGATATAATGGATAATAGTAAGATTTGGTAACAGGAGTTGATAATCTTGACCTATGAAGAATTACTAATGGAGGCGGATGCTTCTGGAATTGTAGTAAAAGAACTTCCGTTACAGGCCAGCGATGGCCGATGTAAAGGAAACAGAATTGCTATTCGACAAGGTATTCCGACTATAAAGAAAGCCGATGTCCTCGCAGAAGAGTTGGAGCACCATTACACTACTGTTGGAAACATTTTAGACCAAAATAATGTTTCCAATCGTAAACAAGAGCGAATTGCCCGATTTCGTGCCTATAACCGTAGAATCGGCCTTTCTGGAATTATCCAAGGCTATCGCAACCATTGCCAGAGTTTGCACGAACTTGCTGAATATTTGGATGTAACTGAAGAATTTTTGAAAGATGCATTAGAATGTTATAGAGAAAAATATGGAATATCTACCAGTATAGACGGATATATGATTGTGTTTGAGCCTACACTGGCAGTAATTGAAAGACTTTAAAGATTAAACCGCCTATGGCGTTTTAATAAAAATCAAAAGAAAAGAGGAGGGTTTTGCTATGGCATTTGGAATGAAAGGTATTCTACAAGGAGGGTTAGGGGGAAATTACAGCGAAGTATCTGCCGAAGAACTTAGTAAAGAATACGGAATGTATCTTATGGACAATGAAACCATTACTATGGGATTTAAACTTGTTAGAGATGCTCTAATATTTACAGATAAGCGTATCATTCTAACTGACAAGCAAGGAGCTACTGGAACTAAAATGAGTGTAACATCTATCAATCTGTTTTCTATTATTGATGTAAGGATGGAAACCTCTGGTTTTGGATTTGATGACAGCGAACTGACGTTTACTTATATTAGTTCTCCAGAATTGAAGGGGCACCACGTAACCTATGCATCTCATAAGTTGGAATTTCCAAAAAAATATAATGTCCAATCTTTATATAAGATTCTGCAAGAACTTGCTTACAATAATTGCTTAAAAATCAATAATTTACTTTGATTTTCCACCCCTGTCTCGCAGGAGCGATATTCCATGAAAGAATTGATTGGATTAAGATTAAAATAGCCTATGGCGTTTTAATAATATATCTAGGAGGGGAACTGATTCGGAGACTGTAGAAATGTAAAAAAACAGCATGGATCCAACGCCATCGGGCAAGTAATTAGCATTCTTGGCAGGTGTACTGTCATTGTTAATCTGGGTAAAGCCAGAGGATCGTAAAGTACGAATTCTGTTAAGTGCGCTTGACAAAAAGCAAAGATAAATGGTAAGATGGGACATAACAGAAATGGTCGTTGTCGAGATGACTAGCGAAAGTCCCTCTTACCGATTTTCGGAAGGAGGGACTTTTTCTTTTTGTTATGATGGAAGCTCTGTTTTTAAATTACTTGGTTTCCCAAACAACTTATTCTACCGATTAGAAAATCTAATGCAAAAAAATATAAATAATACAGACAAGGGGGAAAGAATTTGGAAGATTTAACCTTACACCTTTTAGAAAAATCTAAAGAGGCCTTTTCCATGGCTATTGAGTTATATAATAAGCCAACTATCCGCTACCGTGTTGAGGGATTTTCTATTTTTATATGCAATGCATGGGAACTGATGCTCAAAGCTCATATGTTAAATACGATGGGACAAAAAAGTATCTATTACCCAGACAACCCCAATCGCACTATCACTTTAGAAAACTGCATTCAAAAAACTTTTACCAACAACAAAGACCCTCTTCGCATAAACCTTGAAAAAATCATAGAACTACGCAATACAAGCACACATTTTATCACAGAAGATTACGAAATGGTATATGTTCCACTTTTTCAAGCATGTGTTTTAAATTTTAACGAAAAAATGATGGCGTTCCATAATATAGATATGACCACCATCATCCCTCAAAACTTTTTATCTCTCTCCGTCAGCATGAAAGCCTTAAATGAAACCGAAATCATTGCCAAATATCCGGAAGAAATCGCCAGCAAAATGCTGGATATGAAAAATAAGATTGATGAACTTTCCATCAATAACAGCAGTGCTAAATTTGCTATACATATTGAACACCACCACTATCTTACTAAAAATAAAGATAACGCAACATCTTTTGTAAAAATAGATAATAATGCTGATTCTTCCGTCAAAATTATAAAAGAATTAAAAGATCCTAATAACACCCATGGATTAACAGCAAAATCCTGTATCTCTAAAATACGAGAACGATTAGCCAAGGAAGGGATCGAACTTTGGTACAATGGAGCTGTTACCAAGTTTACCAGTTTTCATTTTACAAACTTCTGCAAATACTTTGGGATTAAAGAAAATGAGCGCTTTTGTTATATACATAAACAATTTTCGTCACCGCAATACTCCTATTCCTTACAAGCAGCCGAATTTATTTTTGAAGAACTTCGAAAAGATCCTAAAAACATACTAAATAACATAAAAAAATAAGCTAACCCCAGGGGCAAAGGAATTCTAAGTTTTTCAACCTACTCCCATTCGGGAACCCAGCCTTATCCTTCACGAGTTAACTTATTCATAGTATAATAGTATGAAGTATACTTGTCAAGATATTCAAAAAAATTGTAAGAAAGAAAAAACCGCCCCTGCGCCAACAGGAACGGCTTTCAGATATACCGTGGATGATACCACAGCACACCTACCCTACGTGCATTGTATCATCTTCGGGGACAGCCTGCAATACGAAACATTTGTTTGGCTGTTATTTTTGTACCATTTTAGTGAAAAAAAGGAGGAAAATTATGGGAAACCCGAAGAAGAAAAAGAAAAACCAGCTCCCCAGTGGGAGCTATCGCGTGCAGGTGTATGATTATACCGATGCAGACGGAAAGAAACACTATAAATCATTTACCGCTGCGTCTAAAAAATTGGCGCAGATGGCCGCAGCCCAGTGGCAGGCCAATAAGGAGCAGATGCGGGATGTACCGGAAAACCTTACAGTCTATGATTCCATCACACGCTATATGAGCGTCAAAAAAGGTGTTTTAAGCCCCGCGACGCTTCGAGGGTATACCGGACTGCAAAAGAGATATTTTAAAGGCACTCTGGGGCTCACACGACTTTCTGACGTACACAATCAGGATGTGCAGCTATGGATAAGCGAATTAGCATCCCGACTGTCTCCCAAAACGGTCCGCAACGCTTATGGTCTCCTATCTGCATCCCTGGAAATGTTTGCTCCGGAAATACACCTTAAAGTCACTCTTCCGCAGAAGCAGAGCGTCCAGCTCTACTGTCCCAACGATAAAGATGTCCAGAAGCTTCTAAAATACATCGAAGGGACGGAGTTGGAACTTGCTGTACTGCTGGCCGCTTTCGGACCTCTGCGCCGCGGAGAAATCTCTGCTCTTATGGATACAGACATATCCGGAAACTATATTACCGTACAGCGAAGCGTAGTAAAGGGCGTAGACGGCGACTGGTATACCAAGACCCCCAAAACCACTAAAAGTACCCGCACGATTGAATTTCCGGATTTCGTGATCAAAAAATTTAAAGGCCGGAAAGGGAAACTGGTTCACATGAATCCGGATACCATTACCCACCGATTCTGTGAAGTGCGTGAGAAGCTGGATATTCCTCACTTCCGATTCCATGACCTGCGCCACTATTCCGCATCCATCATGCACGCCATCGGAGTGCCAGATCAGTACATCCTTCAGCGTGGTGGCTGGACTGATTCCGGAGTTATGCGCGAGGTCTACCGGAATGTTATTGACATGGAAGCAGCCAAACAGAACAAAAAGATTAATAAACACTTTTCAAAAATAAAATCCGTGTGACTTTCGTGTGACTTCGTGTGATATTTAGGCATATATTTTTGTTTTTCACACTAACATTTCTATTATGTCAGAGTATCAAAAAACCTTGTATCTATAAGGATTTTCCCATAAATACAAGGTTTTCAATAAAAAGCTACTGAGGGGACTTGAACCCCTGACCTACTGATTACGAATCAGTTGCGCTACCGACTGCGCTACAGTAGCATAAATTTTGATGCTTTTTCACAAAACAAGCTGCTGGATATTCAGCAGCTTGTCTTTCGTGACCTGTCCGGGAATCGAACCCGGGTTTACGCCGTGAGAGGGCGTCGTCTTGACCGCTTGACCAACAGGCCGGAATCGAGGCGACGTGATTCGAACACGCGACCTCTGCGTCCCGAACGCAGCGCTCTACCAAACTGAGCCACGCCTCGATAAGCATCTGTCCCAAGAGCTTGTCTGCTCTCAATCACAAAACGTAGTATAATACAAAACGCTCCTGCTGTCAATGGAAATTTTGCCAATTTTTAAAAAAATTTGCAAAATTCTTTTTTTGCCCTGTCATCGCCTGTCAGATATAGAACAATCCTGGGGCGATATTCTGTCGGACCGGATACCGCCCCTCTTCTTCCTTTAGATTTCTACTGCTGTAAATCCTAAATCATCCAGCAGTTCTACTGCCTTCTTCTCACAGCTTTCGCATCCGTCAATGGTTACGGTCTTGTTTTCCAGACTGATGGTATGCTTAATTTCTGCTCCTGTTAACGCCTTGTCAATTCTGTTTACACATCCGTTGCACATCATTTCTTCACACTTATACGTTTTCATCTTTCTTCTCCTTTTCTTTACTTCATCATTTTCTGGATGGCCGTACACAATTCATCGACTACATCCAGATCGCCTTTTTCAATATCGCTTACCACACAAGTTTTAATGTGGTTTGCAAGCAGTACCTTACTGAAACTGGAAAGAGCTGCCTGAGCTGCCGAAACCTGGGTCAGAATGTCAATGCAGTACCGGTCCTGCTCCACCATATTTTTAATTCCCCTGACCTGCCCCTCTATCCGGTTTAAACGGGTCAGCAAGTCTTTTTGTTCTACCGGCTCTCTGTGCTTGTGTTTACAGCACTCCCGTTCTTCTGTCATAGGCTCTTCTTCTCCTTCCATCTGTTTGTGTATTCATGTTTCTTCTATAACTTTAATCGCCTTAACCGCAATGCGTTTCCTACTACGCACACAGAACTAAGAGACATTGCAAATCCGCCTATCATCGGGCTTAACAGCGGGCCTCCAAAGAGATACAGCACTCCCGCTGCCACCGGAATTCCCAGGGAATTGTAGAAAAACGCCCAGAACAGATTTTGTTTAATGTTGCGGATCGTGGCATTGCTTAGCTGGATGGCCCGATATACGTCCATAAGGTCGGATTTCATCAGAACAATATCTCCGGATTCCAAAGCAATATCGCTTCCGGAACCAATGGCGCAGCCGGCATCTGCCTGAACCAGTGCAGGAGCATCGTTAATGCCGTCTCCTACCATCATAACCGTTCTGCCTTCGCTTTGCAGACGGCTTACCTGAGCCGCCTTATCTTCCGGCAGAACTTCTGCAATCACTTCGTCTACATGAGCCTGCCTGCCGATGTACTCTGCAGTCCGGCGGTTATCTCCAGTCAGCATATACACTTTAATTCCCATGGATTTTAACTTGTCAACCGCTTCCCTGCTGGTCTCTTTGATCGTATCGGCCACACAGATCATACCGGACAGACGGCCGTTGATGCACAGATACATAGGAGTCTTTCCCTGACTGGATCCGTATTCGTTTTCCGCCTCTTCATCTGGCTGCAAATTCATTTTTTCCAGAAGGCGCCGGTTGCCTACGCTGATTGTCTGACCTTCTAAAACGGCTTCAATTCCAGAACCGGTAATGCTGGAAAACTGCTCCGGCATCGTAAGATCCACTCCTTCTTCTTTCGCCTTTTCTACAATCGCCTGTCCCAGAGGATGTTCTGACATCTGTTCACAGCTGGCTGCAAGACTAAGGATCTCTTCTTTTGTACGTCCCTCTTCCAGAACAATGACATCCGTTACATTTGGTTTTCCTTCAGTAATGGTACCGGTCTTATCTAAAATTACAGTATCTACCTTATGACAGATTTCCAGAGCCTCGCCGCTTTTAATTAAAATTCCATGGCTGGCGCCCACTCCGGTTCCTACCATAATAGCCGTAGGAGTCGCAAGTCCCAATGCACATGGGCAGGCGATTACCAGGACAGCCACGAAAATGGTAAGCACAAAGGCAATATCCTTTCCGCCGATTACAAGCCACAAAAGAGCGGATGCAGCCGCGATGACCATAACGGTCGGCACAAATACCCCCGCCACCTTGTCAGCCAGTTTGGAAATCGGCGCTTTCTTTCCCTGTGCATCCTCGATCATTTTAATAATCTTGGAAAGGGTGGTGTCGCTTCCGGTACGGGTTACTTCTACTTCCATGGCGCCATTGTAGTTCATGCTTCCGCCAATGACTGTATCCCCCAGTTCCTTTTCTACTGGGACGCTTTCTCCGGTCAGCATAGACTCGTCTACGCTGCTGCTTCCTCTTACCACAGTACCATCCAGGGGTATCCGGCTGCCTGGTTTAATCAGAATGTGCTGGCCTGGAAGCACCAGCTCGGTCTTCCTCTCTTTTTCAACACCATTTTCGTAAAGAACTGCCGTATCCGGAGCCAGCTCCATCAGTTTCCGGATGGCCTCAGAGGTCTTTCCCTTGCTTCGGCTTTCCATATATTTTCCAAGCATAACCAGGGTTACCACCACTGCGGCAGACTCGTAATACAGATGATGGGCGTTCATGGGATTTTTAGGGATCCCCATGGTCATAACCAGGCTGTAGAGAAAAGCGCTTCCCGTACCAATGGCAACCAGGGAATCCATATTGGGATTGCCTTTTGCCAGGGCTTTCAGTCCTACAATATAAAACTTCCGGCCGCAGATCAATACAGCAACGGTCAGAAAAAGCTGGGCAAGGGCATATCCCATAGGCCCTGTCTCCATATCCATAAACGCCGGAAGGGGCAGAGGGAACGGAACCATATGGCCCATGGAAATATAGAGAAGAGGCAGGGCAAAACAGATCGCCGTAATTACCCGCTTCTTTGCAGTTTTCAGCTGAATCCGCTGTTTTTCCATCTCCCGCTCCTGCTCTTTTTTCTCTGCATCCGGATCCAGCAGCGTAGCTTTAAAGCCTGCTTTGTCTACTTTCTGCATAATCATGTCTGGCGTGACCTGGTCTTCGTCATACGTAATGACCATCCGGTTTGTGGTCAGATTGACATTGCTCTGATCTACGCCTTCCATCTTTCTGGTAACCCGCTCTACCGCCCCGCTGCAGGCCGCACAGCTCATTCCATCTATTAAATAGCACTCTGTTTTCATGTCTGGACTCCTTTCTTGTACGTATACCATATAGGGGTATATGGTATCTACTTCTGATTATAATGTCCGGACTTGAAAATGTCAATTCTTTTTTTGCTGCTTGCGGCTGTCGAAATAGACAAAGTGGTCGACAGCGTCTAAAATATCCTGAAACTCTTCTCTGGGAGCCAGATCCATATACCTCTTTAAGAGTTCTGTCTCTTCTTTTTTGTAACGTCCGTAAAAAATGTCAAACAGATTATGTCCTCTCAGATGGATTTTAATTTCTTCCATATGCTGTTTCATATCCTCCGCACAGGTAAAATCTCTGCCCATCGCCTGCCGCAGGTTCTGCCCGCTTTTCAAACGGTGCAGATATTCTCTCCATTTTTCCCACAGTGTATCATAAAACGCTTCCGGAGAAGCTACAATCCCCAGCTTTGCCATAATTTCCGGATTTAAAAAGTAATTTTCAAAGGAATAGTATTTTAATATCAGCACATTTTCCGGACGTACTCTGGGAAGCTTATCTGCATCTGCCAGAATCGCCTCGTCGTAATACCGGCAGAGCTGGCGTTTCAGAGCTTCGGCATCCTGGCCGTCCCCGTCCCGTATCATCAGGAACTGATCCTTTATGTATAGCTGGTTCATGTATTTTAAATTCGCGTAAGTCTTAATGTTGGTACAGCTGTTGGTGGTAATGACTGCAATTCGGGACAGGTTGCCATCCAGATCCGTAATTTCTGAATAGTATTTTTTCAAAAGCAGGGGCAGACGGCTTTTATCCTGTTTTCCCTCTACAAAGAACACAAAACTGACGTTCATCAAATCGTTGGCTCCATAGCCCAAATCATCCAGAATCCGGCCAATATCCGTATGACTCCGGATTACCGAGCAGTCCGCTTCATCCAGAACTACCTGGCGGATCTGGCGGCTGTTAAAGTTAAAAATCAGATTGGGAGAATGGGTGCTGAACATTATCTGGTTTTTCTTAGAAAGACGGTATAAAATCTCACTGGCTGTTTTCTGCAGCTGAGGATGGAGATACATTTCCGGATACTCTACCAGTATAATCGTAGGAACCTGATCCCGCTCCCCGCTGTATGTCTCTAAAAGGGACAGCATATAAATGTTTTTCATGCCCCTGCTTAAATTGTCAATGGACACCAGCCGGCCGGATTCTTCTTTGTAAATCTGGGCCTGAATCTTAAAAATCTCTTCTGGATTCCAGTTCAGGCTGTATAAAATCTCTTCCAGTCCTCCATTTTTATGAAAATTCTCATTGAGACGGCGGGTAAAGCTGCTTAAATTTACCTGGTACATCTTAAATTCCATCAGCCTGGAAATTTCCATAATACTTAATTCTTCCGGTTTTTTCTGATGAATCAGGCCAATGCACTGGAAACAGTGGCGGCAGGTTTTGGCTCCGTCAAAAATACAGGAGCCAGCCTGGATCTCCCGCCTCATAATTCTTCCCTGCGTCAAAAGCAAATCGCTCTGTAAAAGCCCCATATCCCGATCTGCATTGATATAGGAAATCTTTGGGAGCATTTCTTCGATGTACTTATTATGTTTTTTGATTCCATCCCCAAACCGCCGTTTCCCGCTCTGATTGATGGTACAGGTAAATGACAGAGTCTCTCCCCGAAAGGACGGAAGCCGTTTCCGGACTTCCTGTTCCCAGACAGAAAACCGTTTATAAGCGCTGACTGCCCCTCTTTTGTGAAACAAAGACAAGTCTTCTGCCGTGATTTCCAGAGAGACGTCTATTTCGATATTCTGGGCTCTTTCGTTAAAATCTCCTTCCTGAACAGGACGGAAGCCGGTCAGCAGACGGATGGCATCTAGTACGGAAGTTTTTCCGGTATTATTTTTTCCTACTAAAATCAAGGCATTTTCTATGTCCTTGATTTCCATGTCCTCAATGGATTTAAAATGGCGGATTCGAAGATAGGTAAAACGCATCGTAGTTTCTCCTTATAAATCAAACAGGGACAACTGGTTGTTCTCCGGCAGATCTCCTAAGATATGGAGTTCTGACATTAAATCGCAGACGGTTTTGCTGACCTTGGACCGGTTGCGGAAATCTTCCTTGGATAAAAAAGGGCCGTCCTTTGCCGCATCCACAATCCCCTCTGCCGCTTTTTCTCCCAGACCATCAATACTGCTGAGAGACGGCATCAGTTTTCCGTCTACAATCTGAAAATGACGGGCTTTTGCCTTATAAATATCAATGGGAGTAAATTCAAATCCTCTGGCATACATTTCCTGGACAATTCTCATGTCCCGCAGCGTATCCTGCTCCTTTTTCGACAAGGTATCACTCCGCTTTTTGTAGTCTGCCAGATGAACCTCTAATTTTTCTCTTCCCTGACACATCAGTTCATAGGAAAATCCACTGGCGCGGATGCTGAAAAAAGCTGCATAATAAGCCAGCGGGTAAAATACTTTGCAGTAAGCAATCCGCCAGGCCATCATAACGTAAGCGGCTGCATGGGCCTTAGGGAACATATACTTGATCTTTTTACAGGACCAGATGTACCAGTCCGGCACTCCATGCTTTGTCATCTCTTCTTCCCACTCCGGTTTTAACCCTTTTCCTTTCCGGACGCTTTCCATAATGGTAAAGGAAAGCCCCTCTTCCAGCCCCATCTGGATGAGATAGATCATAATATCATCTCGCGTACAGATGGCCGTCTGAATGGTGGCCTTGCCTTCCTGAATCAGAGTCTGGGCGTTGCCCAGCCATACGTCTGTACCATGGGACAGACCGGAAATCCGCACCAGATCCGAAAAATACTTAGGCTGGGCGTCGATTAGCATCTGCATGGCAAAGTCTGTGCCAAACTCTGGAATACCAAGGGCTCCTAGCTTACACCCACCAATGTCTTCCGGCGTAATTTTTAAAGCGGATGTGTTCTGAAACAGGGACATTACCTCTTTGGAATCCAGCGGAATGTCTTTTACCGGATCCAGGCCAGTCAAATCCTGAAGCATCCGGATCATGGTAGGATCATCGTGTCCCAGAATATCAAGCTTTAGCAGGTTGTGGTCAATGGAATGGTAATCAAAATGGGTCGTAACCGTCATAGTGGTCATATCATTTGCCGGATGCTGGACCGGAGTAAAGGAGTTGATTTCCTCCCCCAGAGGCAGTACGATAATACCGCCAGGATGCTGTCCGGTAGTCCGTCGGACGCCGACGCAGCCCTGGACAATCCGGTTGATCTCACAGTTCCGCTTTCTGGTTCCCCGTTCCTCATAGTATTTCTTTACATAGCCGTATGCTGTCTTATCTGCCAGGGTTCCGATGGTTCCGGCCCGAAATGTCTGGCCTTTTCCGAAAATAACTTCCGTATAGTCGTGGGCCTTACTCTGATACTCGCCGGAAAAGTTTAAGTCGATATCCGGCTCCTTATCTCCTTTAAATCCCAAAAACGTTTCGAATGGAATGTCAAATCCTTCTTTTTTTAAGGGCTTTCCGCATACCGGACAATCCTTATCCGGCATATCGCAGCCTGCCATTCCACTGAATCTTTTTACCTCATCGGAAGTAAAATCGCTGTAATGGCAATGAGGACAGTAATAATGGGGACTTAACGGGTTTACTTCTGTAATGCCGGCCATAGTCGCTACCAGAGAAGAGCCGACCGAACCTCTGGATCCGACCAGATATCCGTCTTCGTTGGATTTCCACACCAGTTTCTGGGCAATGATGTACATTACCGCAAATCCATTGGAAATAATGGAATTTAATTCCCATTCCAGTCTTTCTACTACAATGGAAGGCAGATCTTCTCCGTAGATCTCGTGGGCCCTGTCATAACAAATCTTCCTTAATGTTTCGTCGGAATTGGGAATGACCGGCGGACATTTGTCTGGACGGACCGGCGCAATCGGCTCGCACATATCCGCGATGTTTCTGGTATTGGTAATCACGATTTCCTCTGCCTTATTTGGCTCTAAGTAGTCAAATTCCTTCAGCATTTCTTCTGTGGTCCGAAGATATAGAGGCGCCTGTTCATCGCTGTCCTTAAAGCCCTGTCCGGCCAGAATGATCCGGCGGTATACTTCGTCCTGGGGATCCAGAAAGTGGACGTCACAGGTAGCGCATACTGGTTTTCCATACCGCTCGCCTAACTGGATAATCTTTTTATTCAGGTTGATTAAGTCTTCTCTGGATTTTACCGTACTTTTCTCATCCCGAAGCATGAACGCATTATTCCCTAAAGGCTGTACTTCCAGATAATCATAAAAATCGACAATTTTGGCCAAATCCGTCTCCGGCGCTTCTCTCAATACCGCCTGAAACAGTTCTCCTGCTTCACAGGCGGAACCGATAATCAGCCCCTCCCGATACTTCTCAAGCTGGCTTTTTGGAATCCTTGGCCTTCTGGCAAAATAAGTCAGATGGGACATGGATACTAATTTATATAAGTTAATTCGCCCGACGTCGTTTTTAGCCAGAATAATAATGTGATACGTAGGCAGCTTCCGGATAGTCTCTGCAGATACCTGGCTACTGTCGTTTAACTGATTTAAATCCTCAATTCCCATCTTGCGAAGCATTTCCACAAACGCTGCAAAAATCTCTGCTGTCGCGCCTGCATCGTCTACTGCCCGATGGTGGTTTGCCAGGGAAATTCCCAAAGCTTTTGCAACCGTGTCCAGCTTATAACGGCCCAGATTAGGCAGCAATTGCCTGGCCAGCGTTACCGTATCTAACACCGTAGGCTCAATGGCAATTCCCATCCGTTCTGCATTTTTTGTAATAAAGTTTACGTCAAAGGAGGCATTGTGAGCTACCAGCACCGCATCGCTGCAAAACTCCAGGAATTTGGGAAGCACAGCGGTAATGTCTTCCGCATCCAGAACCATGGAGTCGGTAATGCCAGTCAGTTTTTCAATCTCAAAGGGAATGGGAATCTGGGGATTTACAAAGGTGCTGAACTTCTCTGTAATTTTTCCGTCTGTTACCTTTACAGCTCCAATCTCGATAATCCGATCTTTGGATGGGGAAAATCCGGTCGTCTCAATATCAAATACCACATAATTACTGGAAAACTTCTGGCCTCTGGGGCGTTCTACCAGCTGCTTTAAGTCGTCTACCAGATACCCCTCTACCCCATACAGCACCTTAAATGTGTCGCCTTTGTCTAAGGCATGGTTTGCGTCAGGGAAAGACTGGACGCAGCCGTGATCGGTTACGGCAATGGCCGGCATCCCCCACTTTTTCGCACGTTTAATAATATCTTTTACTTCAGACACTCCATCCATATCACTCATTTTGGTATGGCAGTGGAGCTCTACCCGCTTTTCCAGGCTGTTGTCCATACGTTTGGAAGTAAAGTCCTCGCATTTTTTGATTCCGGTTACCGATCCTAACGTCAGCTCGCCGTCAAACTTGTCAATGGTGGTTACTCCCTTAATCTTGATAAAAGCTCCCATTGTAACCGCCGCATTCAGATCTTCTAACATCTCTTCCCTGGCAAACATTTTAACGGTAATGCTGTCTGTAAAATCCGTAATGTCAAAAATAATAATGGTCTTTCCGCTGCGAAGTTCTCTGGAGTCTTTGGCAATAATTTTACCGCGAAGGGTTACTTCGCCGATTTCTCCATCGATTTTTTCTATCTCAATGATCTCGTCTTCAAAATCCCTGCCAAATAAAACGTCCGGATTGTCGGAACGTCTTGGCAGATATTTCTTTTCCCCGTCGAATTTGCCTCTGCCTTCTTTTAACGCCGGACTTTCTGGAGCTTCCGCTCTCTGTGGTCTGGACTCAGCCGCCGCCGGTCGGGCGGCTGGCTTGGATTCCTCAAAAGGCGCTTCGTCCTTTCTTCTCTCTCTGGCCATCTGACGGCATTCTTCTTCTAACCGCTCTTCTAACTGCCTGCGCACCTTGCTTTCTGTTGCTGGAATATAGTGATAGCGCACTTCCACAGGAAGGCCGCACCGTTCCAGAAAAATCTTTTCCAGAATCCGTTTCAGTTCCCCCGCCTTTTCTTTCGATACCATACTGTCTTCGATGGTCATTTCCATTAAATCCGGTTCCGGAAAAGAAATCTCCCCTTTCCGGAATATGGTATATTCAATAATACTGTACTGCTTCAGTTCTAAAAGCAGGCTGTCTTTATAAACCATCAGAAGTTTTTCCGGCGTATACTGACCGGAAAGATGGTATTTTTCCATAATTTTTATTGTCAGCTCTTTGCCTGGAAAGAGCTGATCCTTTATTCCTTTTTCCAGCGCATAAATATTGCTTTTATGAATCAGCCTGGGACTTTCCAGATAAATGCGAAGAGAGCTTCTGTCTCTGGAAGAGGTTACTTTTTCCACCTGTACCAGATTTAAAAGCTCTTTTAACTGAGGGGCAATATTTAATTGCGGAAATACGTCAAAAAACGGTTTTGCCATTCTTTTTTCCTTCCCTTAACGCCAGCAGTTCTGCACGCAAGGCTTCCAAAAGCTCTCCTTCCGGAAATTTCTTTACAATCTCGCCTTTTTTAATCAGAAGGCCCTCTTTTACGCCTCCTGCAATGCCAAGATCCGCTTCTTTTGCCTCGCCAGGCCCGTTTACCACACAGCCCATTACTGCTACTTTTACATCTAAATCGTCAAATTCGGTTACCATAGTTTCCACCTGGTTGGCAAGTCCAATCAAATCAATCCTGGTGCGTCCGCAGGTTGGACAGGAAACCACCTCAATACCGCCTTTTCTAAGTCCCAGGGTCTTTAAAATCCTCTTGGCGCTCTTAATTTCTTCTACTGGATCTCCGGTTAAGGAAACCCGAATGGTGTCGCCGATACCCTGGTTTAAAATAATTCCCAGTCCTACAGCAGATTTAATATTGCCGGAAGTCAGAGTACCTGCCTCAGTAATTCCTACATGAAGCGGATAATCCGTCTGGCTGGCAATCTGTTCATGGGCCTTTACGCACATTAAAACGTCCGAAGACTTAATGCTGATTACCAGATTGTCATATCCCATTTCCTCGATCATATGGACTTTGTCCAGAGCGCTTTCCACAATTCCTTCTGCTGTCACGCCGCCATATTTTTCAATGAGGTCTTTTTCCAGAGAACCGCTGTTCACGCCCACGCGGATAGGAATGTGATGCTCTTTTGCCTTATCCACAACGGCCTGGACCCTGTCCTTTGAACCAATATTTCCTGGATTAATCCGGATCTTATCGGCTCCGTATTCCATAGCGGCAATGGCCAGCCGGTAGTCAAAATGAATGTCTGCAACCAGAGGAATGTGGATCCGCTTTTTAATCTCTGCAATCGCCTGGGCATCTTCCATAGTCGGTACTGCCACCCGAATAATCTCGCATCCTGCTGTTTCCAGACGAAGAATCTGCGCCACCGTTGCCTCCACATCTGCTGTCCTGGTATTGCACATGGACTGAATCAGAACCGGACTGCCGCCTCCGATTTCCCTATCCCCAATTCTCACTTTTCTCGTATTGTCTCGATACATCTTTTTCCTCCTGTTTTTCAAGGCCTACGGTATTTTATGGAAAAATCAGGCTCTTAATATCCTGGAACAAAATAAATACCATAAATACCATCAAAACTGCCATGCCTGCCGCATGAACCATGCTTTCCTTTTCCGGATCGACGGGCTTTCCTCTTACTGCCTCAATCAGCAAAAAGAACAGCCGTCCGCCGTCTAACGCCGGAATCGGCAGAAGATTCATAACGCCTAAATTGGCGCTTAACATAATGCTTAAATTCAACAGATTCAGCAAAACGGTTTCAAAACCATACTGTCTGGCTTCACTGACGGTTTCGCTGACTACAGACACAATTTTTACCGGACCAGATACGTCTTCTGCTTTTATCTTGCCGCGGAACATCATTCCTAAACTTTTTACCGTTGCTTCTATTTGATAATTTACATTATAAACGGCATATCGCAGGGTTTCCCAAATATTTTTCGTTGGCGTATATCCTGGAAAATAGCATCCCACCAGATAACTGCCAGTTTCTTCTGAATAGACCGGAGTAACCAGACTGCTGTATGTGGTTCTGGTTCCGCCTTCTTCCCGCTCCCATTCCATTTCATAGGATTTTCCAGGATTTACGGTCTGATACAGAAAAATGTCCCGATAATCTGCTACTTTTTTTCCTGCAATTTCAGTAATCCGGTCTCCTTTTTGCAGACCGGCTTCATAGGCAGGGCTTCCCTGCTCTACTTCTGCAATGACTGCCGGCATATAGCCCACCTGGGATACCACGGCCAGGGCGCATAGAAACGCCAGCAGAAAATTGGCTGCAGGTCCTGCCGCTACAACGGAAATTCTTGCAAAAACGCTTTTATCTGTAAAGCCTTTTCCCTGTACGTCTTCCTTCGTAACTCCCTCCGGAAGCATTCCTGCGTCATCTGCTCCGTCAAATTCACTGAGCATCATGCAGGAACCGCCGAATGGAAGGGCTTTCAGGGAATATCTGGTCTCCCCTTTTACAAAACTAATCAGCCTTGGACCCATGCCAATGGAAAATTCCACCACATAGATTCCGTTTAATTTTGCAAATAGGAAGTGTCCAAACTCATGGATCAGGATAATCAGTCCGAACGTAATCACTGCTGCTGCAATATTCAGCAATTTACCACCTGCTTTCTATATATTCATAAGCTTCCTGTTCACAGCTTAAAATCTCATCTACAGTCGGATTTTCAATGATTTTGTGGTGCTCCATAGCGCCTTCAATCAAGTCTGTAATCGTCAGATAAGAAATCCTTCTATTTAAAAATCCGGCTACTGCCAGTTCATTGGCGGCATTAAAAATCGTCGGCATAGAACCTCCGGCATTTCCTGCCTGATAAGCCAATTTCAGTCCTCTGAACGTTTCCGGATCCGGCGTCTCAAAGGTAATCTGGGACAATTTTGTAAAATCCAGCCGGTCTCCAGGCAGATATCTTCTCTCCGGATAATACAGAGCGTACTGGATCGGAAGCTTCATATCCGGAGTTCCAAGCTGAGCCATAACTGCCCCATCCTCAAACTCTACCATAGAATGGATGATGCTCTGGGGCTGGACAACCACCTGCACCTGATCCATATCAACGCCAAACAGCCACTTTGCTTCCATTACCTCCAATCCCTTATTGACCATAGTGGAAGAGTCAATGGTAATTTTACGGCCCATAGCCCAGTTGGGGTGCTTTAAGGCGTCTTCTACCTGAACCTTTTCCATCTGCTTTCTGGTCCATCCTCTAAACGGGCCTCCAGAAGCAGTCAGCAGGATCTTGTGAATCTGATTGCCTTTTTCTCCATTTAAGCATTGGAAAATCGCCGCGTGTTCGCTGTCTACGGGAAGGAGACGGACGTTCTTTTCCTTTGCCAGAGGCATAATAATATGGCCAGCCGTTACCAGGGTTTCTTTGTTGGCTAAGGCAATATCTTTTCCTGCTTCCATTGCCGCAATTGTTGGACGGATTCCAATCATGCCGACGACTGCCGTAACCACAATCTCTGCATCTGTCCCCGCTGCCGCCTCAATTAAGCCATCCATTCCCGACAAAACCTTTACGCTTAAATCCGGAATGCGAAGCTGCAGTTCCTTTGCTTTTTCTTCCTGGAATACACACACCTTCTCCGGCCTAAATTCCCGTATCTGGGCTTCTAATGCTTCAATATTGCTGCCAGCCGCCAGGGCTGTTACTTTTATATCTCCGTTGTTTCTTACCACTTCCAGGGTCTGGGTTCCGATGGAACCAGTTGACCCCAAAACCGCTATTTTTTTCATAACTGTCTCCAATCTGAATGATTTCCCTAAAGTACCTTATCCAGCAGGGATACTGCAAAAAATATTGCCGGAGCCGTAAAAATCATACTGTCAAACCGATCTAAAATTCCGCCGTGTCCAGGGATCAAATGTCCATAATCCTTGATATCGTGGTTGCGCTTAATAGCAGACGCCGCCAAATCTCCAATCTGGGAAATGACCGCCGCAATGGCGCAGGCAATGGCGCAGGCCGCCTGTGGATTGACCAGATTCAGCATATTGTCCTTAAAAATGCTGGAATACAGGAATCCCAGAAGCGCCGCTCCTGCTACGCCTCCTATCGCCCCCTCGATGGACTTTTTCGGACTGAGTACCGGCGCCAGGCGGTGCTTTCCAAAGAGCATTCCCACGCAGTAAGCACAGGTATCACATCCCCAGGAACTGATAAAAATCAGCCAGACTACGTAACTCCCATCCGGCATCTGTCTGGTCAGATACAGATAAGACAGCATAACAGGGACGTACAGAAGTCCAAATACTGCTCCTGTTACCTCTTCCGTTTTGTATTTTGGAAAAGTCACTACATAGATGGTCATACAAGTCATCAGAAAGCCGATAAATACCATCATCAAATACTCGGTATCTGAGATCCAGAGCAGGCCAAAATAGGCCAGGGCTGCCAGGTATCCGGCAGCCGCCATAGGACTTTTCTGGATTTTTAAAGCCCGATACAGCTCAAACAGCCCGATAAGAGAAATTACTTCTGTAACTCCAAGCAGCAGACTTCCGCCGGACACTACAAAAATAAGTGAAAGAATTACCAGAACAATTCCGCTGATTAGACGTGTTCCAAACATATAAAACTCCTTTCCGTCCCCTTAGCGGCCGCCAAACCGCCGTTCCCTTTTATTGTACGCAGCAATGGCTTTTTCTAATTCCTCTTTGTTAAAGTCCGGCCACAAACAATCTGTTACATAGATTTCGGTATAGGCGCACTGCCACAGCAGATAATTTGAGAGACGGATCTCTCCGCTGGTACGGATCAGCAGATCCGGATCCGGAATTCCGGCAGTATCCAAATAAGACGCTACCATCTTTTCGTTAATTTCATCTGGAGTTACCGTTCCCGAGATGCAGTCTTCTGCCAGTTTCTTTGCCGCTCTGGTAATTTCATCTCTTCCCCCGTAATTCACTGCAATGACAAAGGTAAGCCCTGTATTGTCTTTGGTTTCTTCTTCCAGGCGATTGATTCCGTCAATGATGTCCTGGTCAAATCGGCTTCTCTCCCCAATCATTTTTACCCGAACGTTGTGTTCCCCTGCAATTTTTAAAAGGCGGACCATATAGTAGCGGAACAACTGCAGCAGAGCTCCTACTTCTTCGCTGGATCTCTTCCAGTTTTCCGTGGAAAACCCATATACAGTTAAATACTGGATCCCCATTCTGGCAGCCAGTTCTACGGTACGCTCCACAGTCTTGCATCCCTCTTTGTGGCCCATGGCTCTGGGAAGTCCTCTTTTCTTGGCCCATCGGCCATTTCCGTCTAAAATAATGGCTACATGAGCCGGAATTGCCATATTTTCTATTTTTCCTGTATCTGGCATGGTTTGTCCTCCTCTATCTGTTTCCCGATATGCAAAGAAGGACTGCCGCTGAAATTATCTTTCTTCTTGTTGCGGCAGCCCCCTGACAGATTATACAGTCATAATCTCTTTTGTCTTTACTTCTACAGCTTTGTCGATCTTTTCAACCATCTTGTCAGTCAGTTTCTGAATCTTATGTTCTAAATCCTGCTGTTCATCCTCTGAAATCTCGCCTGCCTTTTCTGCTTTCTTAAATGCGTCATTGGCATCCCGTCGGATGTTGCGCAGTGCAACTTTCGCATTGTCGCCTTTCTTCTTTACGTCTTTTGCCAGATCTTTTCTGCGCTCTTCAGTAAGTTCCGGAAAAATCAGACGAATTACACTGCCGTCATTGGTTGGATTGATTCCCAGTTCGGAAGTCTGGATTGCCTTTTCAATTGGCTTAATCAGACTTTTTTCCCAAGGCTGGATAACCAATACGCGAGGCTCTGGAACAGAGATATTTCCTACCTGCTGCAGTGGGGTTGGCGTTCCGTAATAATCTACTCGGATCTTATCTAACACATGAGGATTGGCACGTCCTGCTCGGATGGTTCCATACTCATTGGTTAAGGAATCTAAGGTTTTATTCATCTTCTCTTCATATGTCTTAATATCCATAATGTCCTCCTGATTATGCGGTCACGATTGTGCCGTTAATTTTCCCCTGCATGGCCAGGGCAATACCGTCTTTTTCATTGAGGCTGAATACAGCCATGGGCATTTTGTGTTCCATACACATAATGGACGCCGTTAAATCTACAACGGCCAGTTTCCTGTCAATTACTTCCTGGATGGAAATGGTATCGTATTTCTTTGCGTCTGGATTCAGCTTCGGATCGCTGTCATACACGCCGTCAATGGCCTTTGCAAGTAAAATACAGTCCGCCTCCATCTCAATGGCACGGAGGGCAATACCGGTATCGGTTGAAAAGTATGGATGTCCGGTGCCGCCTGCAAAAAATACAACCATGCCCCGCTCAAAATATTTATTCGCTCTGTCTTTTGAAAACAGCTTGGTCATGGAACCGCACTCAAAGGGGGTCAGAATCTGGGTTTTCATCCCTGCATTGCGGAAAATCTCAGATACATAAATGCAGTTCATAACCGTAGCCAGCATCCCAATCTGATCTGCCTTCGTCCGGTCAATGGCCTCACTGGTACGGCCCCTCCAGAAGTTGCCGCCTCCAATCACAATCCCCACCTGTACGCCTGCATCTACTGAAATCTTTACCTGACGGGCTACTTCTTTTACCGTATCCTCATCAAAGCCTGTCTTTTTCGGACCAGCTAACGCCTCGCCGCTTAATTTTAACAATACGCGTCTTGTCTTCATCAGAATCAATCTCCTATTGTATAATCTTCTGGTGTCAAACACCTCATCTGAAAAACAGATGGACTCTGAATTTTATTATATCATACTTATTCTGCTTTGGAAAGACAGGATTCAAAAAAAGAAGGCCCCTTCCAAAATCCGGAAACGGCCTTCCAAAACATTCTTATGAAGTTTATTTCTGAGTGGTGTAACCAAAGAAGAAGAATCCAAGAGGAGTATAGTACATACCCTCAATGTCATCTGCCAACATATATGGCTGTGTATAGAAGTACAGAGGAGCTAATACGCTGTCCTGACCAATCAGAATGTCTTCTGCCTTATGGAATGCTTCCATACGCTCTTCTGGAACAGTAGTTGCCTTTGCTGCATCAATTAATGCATCGTACTCTGGGTTAGAATACTGAGCATCGTTGTTGCCGCCGTCGGTATACCACATATCTAAGAAGGAGCAAGCATCGTTGTAGTCAGCGATCCAGCCGTTACGTGCGATCTGGTACTGACCCTGCTTACGGCTGTCTAAGAATACGTTCCAGTCCTGATTGCTCAGGGTAACGTTTACGCCCAGAACTTCCTGCCACATACTCTGTAATGCCTCGCCGATTGCTTTGTGCTTGTCATCGGTGTTGAACATATACTCAACAGTTGGGAAGCCTTCGCCGTTTGGATAGCCAGCTTCTGCTAACAGAGCGCGGGCTTCTTCACAGTTCTTCTCGTAGTCTTCTGCTGCTACGCTGTAGTAGTCGCCGCCAACGGTACGGAAATCGTCTCCGGTAGTATCTGCATCAAATACGCCAGATGGAACGTAACCAGTTGCTGGAAGCTCACCGGTCTGGGTAACATTTTCTACGATGTAGTTTCTGTCAATTGCTAAAGAGAATGCCTTACGGATCTTTGGATCCTTGAATACTTCGTCTTCTGTGTTGAAGCATACATAGTAGCATCCAATGTAATCTGCAACATCGATTTCTCCAGAAGCTAAGTAGTTTGCAATCTCATCTGTCGGGAAGTTGTTAATAAAGTCTAACTCGCCGCTGTTGTAAGCTGCTAACATAGCGTTTGCATCGTCTAACAGAGTAAACTTAATGGTGTCTGGACCAAGTTTGTCATAGTCATAGTAAGTCTCGCTCTTTTCCATGCTGATGTATGCGTTGTGAGACCACTCAGTCATCTTATACGGACCATTGCCAATATAAGTTGCCGGATCATATGTCCACTCGTCGTTGCCTTCTACCATGTCCTGACGAACTGGGAAGGTTGCTGGGAATGCCATGATCTGATCAAAGTATGGGCAGTCGTAAGATAATACGATTTCCAGAGTCTGATCGTCAATTGCCTTAATTGCTAAGGTATCTGGATCTGCTTCACCGGATGCAACTTCTGCATAACCCTTTACCATGTCAATCATGTAGCAGTAGTCTGCAGCAGTTTCCGGATTAGCCAGACGCTTCCAGCTGTACTCGAAATCACCAGCAGTTACAGGCTTTCCATCAGACCACTGAATGCCTTCACGCATCTTAAAGGTATAGGTAACGGTACCGTCATCGTTTACTACCTTCTCGTAAGACTCTGCCTGGCCAGGAGCCGTTACTGCATTGCCGCTGCCATCGTCAACCCACTTTACAAGACCTTCGAATGCGTGCTGAACCATGATGCCGCCGTCAATCGCGGTATTTAATGCTGGGTCAATGGTCTGAGGCTCAGAAGCGATACAAACAGACAGATTGTATTCGCCGTCGGCTGCTGCCTCAGTGCTTTCTGCTACCGCATCTTTGCTCTCTGCTGCGGTTGTCTCTGTGCTTTCTGCTGCTGTAGTAGCTGCAGTGGTATCTGCGCTGTCGCTGCTGCCGCACGCTGCTAAAGATACAACCATTGCAGAAGCAAGAGCAAGAGACATGATTTTCTTTGTCTTTCTCATAATTCTTCCTCCTTTTTTTCTTATCCCCGAATTTTTTCGTGAGATTCTATGACAACGCCCCATTTAAGGGGGCGCTGCTACCTACTCTTATCCCGTCCCTGCTGTTACTGATCCAGTAAATGGCAGGCTGCCCAGTGTCCAGGTGCGTGCTCTTTAAATTTCGGCATCTCCTGTCTGCACTTTTCTGTTGCATATGGGCAGCGGGTGTGGAAACGGCATCCGCTAGGCGGATTGATCGGGCTTGGAATATCTCCTTCCAACACGATTCTGCTGCGGCTGCGGCTAAGCTTTGGATCCGGAACCGGAACTGCTGACAGCAGCGTCTTAGTATATGGATGGATTGGATTGCGGTTTAATTCGTAACTTTCTCCCAATTCCACCAAGGATCCTAAATACATAACGCCAATCCGGTTGGAAATATGGCGTACTACGGATAAATCATGAGCAATAAATAAATAGGTCAGACCTAATTCTTCCTGCATATCTTCCAGCATATTTACAACCTGGGACTGGATCGATACGTCTAACGCAGAAATCGGCTCGTCACAGACGATAAATTCTGGTTTTACAGCCAGGGCGCGGGCAATCCCGACTCTCTGCTGCTGACCGCCGGAAAATTCATGGGGATAGCGGTTTGCGTGTTCGGTATTTAATCCTACGCGGCGCAGAAGTTCCTTGATCATATCGGTTCTGTCCTGCTTGCTGGAAGCAAGTTTATGAATGTCAATGGCTTCGCCGATAATCTCTCCTACTGTCATACGCGGATCCAAAGATGCGGACGGATCCTGGAAAATAATCTGCATTTTTCTTCTGTATGGCAGCATATTGACTGCCTGCAGCTTTCCTAAGGGTTTTCCGTCTTCCCCAAGAGGGTTATCGTAAATCGGCGTTCCGTCGTAAATAATACTTCCTCCGGTCGGTTCGTGAAGACGAAGGACCGTTCTTCCCAATGTAGTTTTTCCACATCCGGACTCGCCTACCAGACCTAACGTTTCTCCTTTTTTAATAAAGAACGATACGTCCTGGACAGCCTGAACACCAGGCCCCTTCATTCCCTTAATCGGAAAATATTTTCTTAAATTTTTAACCTCAAGGAGAATCTTCTCATCATGATTCATTGTTTTTTTCCTCCTTGTTTAAGCGTTCCTGAACCCGAAGCCAGCAGGCGGAACGGTGATTTTCACTGATTTCCACATATGGCGGCATCTTCTTTAAACAGATCTTCATACACTGCTCACACCGAGGTGCAAACGGGCATCCTTCCGGTGGATTCAGCATATCGACTGGTGTTCCTTCAATTGGAATCAGACGCTCATAGCTCTCTGCATCTACACGCGGCATAGAGCGGAGCAGACCTTTTGTATAAGGATGGGAAGGATTGTAGAAAATATCATCTACCGGTCCCTGTTCTACCATCTTTCCTGCATACATAACCGATACTTTGTCGCAGATATCTGCCACAACGCCAAGGTTATGGGTAATAAAGATGATACCCATCTTTGTCTTTTTCTGAAGTTCTTTCATTAACTCCAGAATCTGCGCCTGAATGGTAACGTCCAGTGCAGTAGTCGGTTCATCAGCAATTAAAAGCTGCGGATGGCAAATCAGTCCCATGGCAATCATAACACGCTGACGCATACCGCCGGAAAACTCATGAGGGTACTGCTTCATACGCTTCTCCACGTTGTTAATTCCAACTAACTCCATCATTTTCATCGCCTGCTTTTCTGCATCGGCTTTGGAAATGGATTTATCGTGGGCGCGAAGGGCCTCTACCAGCTGATTTCCAATGGTATATACCGGATTTAAGCAGGTCATTGGATTCTGGAAAATCATCGCTACCTTGCTGCCGCGGAATGAAGTCATTTCATCCTTGGAAAACTTCAGAACATCCTGTCCCTCGAAGGTAATGGAACCGCCAATGACTTTGCCAGGGGACTGCAAAAGTCCCATAATGGAATATGCCTCCACACTTTTACCGGAACCGGACTCTCCTACTACGCCCATAACTTCGCCATAGTTTAAATCATAGGAGATTCCGCTTACTGCCTTTACCTCTCCGGCAGGTGTAAAGAAGGAAACGTGCAGGTCTTTCACTTCCAATAACTTCTGATTTTCATTTTTTGTCTCAGCCATCTTGTCTCCTCCTTCCTATTTCTTCAGTTTGGGGTCTAAGGCATCTCTAAGGCCATCGCCAAACAGGTTGAATGCTAAAATCATAACAGATAATACGACTGCAGGAATGATCAGACGATAGGTATAGGTATACATACCGCTGAGCGCGTCTGTTGCCATGGATCCTAAACTTGGAAGCGGTGCAGAAACACCTACACCCAGGTAAGAAAGGAAGGATTCCAGGAAAATTGCAGATGGGATCTGCAGACAGGTAGTAACAACGATCTGCCCAATACAGTTTGGAAGCAGATGTTTACGGATAATACGGCCGCCGGAAGCTCCCAGAGCTTTTGCTGCAGTTACATATTCCTGTTCTTTTAACTGAAGTACCTGGCCGCGGATAATACGGCTCATGGTTACCCAGTAAAGCATACCAAATGCAATAAACAGAGAAATCAGGTTGGGACCTAAGACGCCTACAAATGATTTCAGCGGGCCGGAACCAGAGTTTACAAACTCTGTTAAAATTGGTTTTAACGCTGTAGCAATCAAAAGTACAACCAGCATTTCTGGTACAGAATAAATCAGTTCAACAATACGCTGCATCACAGCATCGACTTTTCCTCCGCAGTATCCGGAAATGGAACCATATACTGCGCCAATCAGGAGTACCAGGATTGCAGCACAGATACCGACAGACATGGAAACGCGGGCACCGTACATAACACGGACTAAAATATCACGTCCATACATATCTGTACCAAACACATGAGGGAATACCTTCTCTCCTGCTGCCTTACGCTCTAATTCCTCCTGGGAATATCCAAACATCTTTTTCTTGATTCCCAGTTCCTTGCGGATTACCTTCGGATCTGCCTCTTCGCTGCTTTCTGTATTTTTAGCAGCGACCTTTGCCTGAGCTTTGATTTTTGCCTTATCTACAGAAGATAACTTTTCGCCTTTTGCAGCCGCTTCCTCTTCTGCTTTTGCAATCATCGCATCAACGTCTAATACTTCACTCTGGGTTCTGGCTGCAATTTCTTCGTCCAGCCGCTTCTGATCTTCCAGAGTATAGTGATAAGGATACAGATTTTCTGCACCTTTGTTAAATTCATCATATCCATAGGGAACCAGGTAAGGCCCTACAAATGCAAAGAGGATCAAAAAGATTACAACGCCTAACGCTACCATGGCAACTGTATTCTGCTTTAATCTTCTCCATGCATCTTTCCAATAAGATACACTGGCACGTTCCTGAATGAAATCTTCTCTCTCATTCTGAGTTGCCGGCTCAAAATCTGCCGGTGTTAATGTATTCCAATCCAGCATAGACTCGACATCTGGCTGCAGAGAAACGATGCAGCGTTTCATCTTTTTTTCTTTCGCCATGCTTATTCTCCACCTTTCGTCAGACTGATTCTAGGATCTGCAAGCTTATACAGCAAGTCAACTACAACATTCATCAGGATAATGAAGGTTGCCAAAAAGATTGTAGTACCCATGATAACCGGATAGTCACGGTTCTGAATAGACTGAACAAAATAACGTCCTAATCCAGGGATTGAGAAAACGCTCTCTACAACGAAACCGCCGCACAGAGTAAATGCTACCTGCGGTCCTAAATACGTAATAACCGGAATCAAGGCATTTCTAAGTGCATGTTTGAAAATAATCTTTCTGTTCTTCAGACCCTTTGCCCTGGCAGTCTTAATATACTCCTGGTTTAAAGAGTCCAGCATAGCAGAACGGGTCTGTCTGGCTGTATAACACATTGGATAAAATCCTAATGCAAAGCAGGGAAGCACATAAGAGCGCCATCCGGCTGCCGGATCAAAAATTGTCGGGAAAATTTTCAGAGACGCAATACCGCCTGCAAATACAACCAGCAGGATGGAAGCGACTACGAAACTCGGGGTTGAAATCCCCAGCGTACAAACAACTCGAAGGATACTGTCTGTCAGTTTGCCTCTCTTAAAAGCAGCCAGACATCCCAGCGGTACTCCGACTAATACAGCCCAGGTCAAAGCGATGGCGCCGATTTTAGCGGAAACCGGAAACATATCCAAAATAATATCCATAACCGCACGATTTTTCTGCATCTTTAAAGATACGCCAAAATCTCCATGCAGCAGATTTTTCAAATACATTCCCAACTGTACAATGACTGGTTTGTCCAGTCCGTACTTTGCATTGAGAGCATCTATGGTTGCCTGGGAAGGAGTTTTTTCACTCAGCCAGGGACTTCCTGGAATTGCATTCATCAAAAGGAAGGTAATACAGGTTACTAAGAAAATTGTAACAATTGCCATTCCAAGTCTTTTTGCAAAATATTTGCCCATTTTATCACACCTTAATATTTTATCAGTTCTCTATATAGCTGTCGCGCCAATAAAGACATTTGTTTTTGTAGAAAGTACATATTTTGGTTGAAAATCGCCCTTGAGAAAAGCTTCTCAAGGGCTTTTCAAATCATTTAATCAGGCGGGGATTACTGTCCCATCTGCTTTGCAACTTCTGCTGCAAAGTCCTCTTCCTTCTTTTCCATACCTTCGCCGGTCTCAAAACGAACGAACTTCTTAATGGCAATCTTAGCGCCGTTTGCTTTTGCAACCTCTTCTACGTACTTGCCAACGGTCTGCTTTCCATCCTCAGCCTTTACGTATACCTGGTCTAACAGGCAGATTTCCTTTAATTCCTTGTTAATACGACCCATAACCATGCCTTCAATAATCTTATCGTTTGCATCTGGCTTCTCATTTCTTGCTGCAACTGCAAGAATCTCTTTTTCTTTTGCAATGTAGTCTGCATCTACTTCGTTTCTGTTGGTGTATAATGGCTTTAATGCTGCAGCCTGCATAGCTACGTTTCTTGCCATTTCTCTGATTGCGTCGTTTACTACGTCAGTCTCAACGTCAACTAAAACGCCAATCTTTCCGCCTGCATGAATGTAGGATGCAACGAAACCGTTCTCTTCCTCTACACGCTCAAATCTTCTGATATTCATGTTCTCGCCGATTACAGCGATCTGAGCAGATAAAGCTTCCTTTACAGTCAGAGATTCATCTTTTGCCCACTTCTCAGCAAAGAAGGTATCCATATCAACTGCAGTGCTGTTTAATGCCTGAGCAGCAACATCTGCTACATAACCTCTGAACACTTCATTCTTCGCAACGAAGTCTGTCTCAGCGTTTACTTCAACTACAACTGCTTTCTTCTCATCATCGCTTACCAGAGTAAATGCGATACCTTCAGCAGCGATTCTGCCAGCTTTTTTCTGTGCAGAAGCAAGTCCTTTCTCTCTTAAGAACTCAACTGCCTTATCCATATCCCCATCGGTTGCTGCCAGCGCCTTCTTGCAATCCATCATACCTGCGCCGGTCATTTCTCTTAATTCTTTTACCATTGCTGCTGTAATTGCTGCCATGATTTTTTCCTCCATCTCTGATTATAGTGAAAAAGATGCTCCACCCGTATTTTCTAATCGGGCGAAGCATCTGTCATTTCAAATTAAGCCTCTACAGTCTCATCTGCTTCGATTTCGCCAGCTGCTTCCATATCTGCAACTGCCTCGCCCTGATTTGCTTCAATTACAGCATCAGCCATCTTGGAAACGATTAACTTAACTGCTCTGATCGCATCATCGTTACCAGGAATTACATAATCCAGCTCTTCAGGATCGCAGTTGGTATCTGCAATACCGATTAACGGAATGCCCAGGGTGTGTGCTTCCTGTACACAAATTCTTTCTTTCTTTGGATCAACTACGAAAATTACGTCTGGCAGTTTCTTCATTTCCTTGATACCGCCTAAGTTCTTCTCTAACTTGTCCCATTCTTTCTTTAATTCGATAACTTCCTTCTTAGGCAGAACATCAAATGTACCGTCCTCAGCCATGGTCTCGATTTCTTTTAATCTTGCAATTCTGCTCTGGATAGTCTTGAAGTTAGTCAGCATACCGCCTAACCATCTCTCGTTTACATAGAACATATTGCATCTTTCAGCCTCAGTCTTGATTGCGTCCTGAGCCTGCTTCTTGGTTCCTACAAACAGAACAGTACCGCCGTCTGCAGCGATGTCTGCTACTGCCTTGTAAGCCTCATCAACTTTGCCTACAGACTTCTGTAAGTCGATGATGTAGATACCGTTTCTTTCGGTATAGATGTAAGGAGCCATCTTAGGGTTCCATCTTCTTGTCTGGTGACCGAAGTGTACACCAGCTTCCAGTAACTGTTTCATAGAAATTACGCTCATGTTTCTACCTCCATTTGGTTTTTAACTTCCGTCGGCATCTCATGCTTCCAGGGAGACCTGAATCTTTCAGGCACCTTCCCAAGGAATCCGCCGACGTGTTTTTTCGTAAGCCACTCCAATATAACATAAGTCAACTTATGGTGCAAGTATTTTTTTGTCCTTTTCTCTGTTTTTTATTGCTTCCCATAGAAAAAGCAGCCGGAAAACCCAGAATTTTCCAGAAAAATCCAGATTTCTGAGTGCTGCCGGCTGCTGATGCATCACAATTGTTTTATATTTTTGTTTTTCCTGCATTTGCCTTTATGGCCTTCAGTTCATCAAACACGACATCATTTAACACCTTAATATAGGTTCCCTTCATACCAGATGAACGGGACTCAATAACGCCGGCGCTCTCGAACTTGCGGAGTGCATTGACAATAACCGAACGGGTAATTCCTACCCTGTCCGCAATCTTACTGGCTACCAGAATTCCCTCATTGCCATCCAGTTCTTCAAAAATGTGCGTGATTGCTTCCAGCTCAGAGAATGACAATGTGCTGATTGCCGATTTTACAATCTGAACTTTCCGGCTCTCCTCTGCATTTTCTTCATTTACCGAACGCATCATTTCCAGCCCTACTACGGTTGTTCCATATTCACTGACAATAATGTCATCAATATCATACTGGGAATCTGACTTATACATAAACAGTGTTCCGAGACGCTCTCCTGCAATATCAATCGGAGAAATAATCGCCTGGTACTTTTTTACATTTTCTTCTGCAAATCCCAATGTAGCCAAATTTACGTTTTCCTTGGTAGACAGCACACTAAGAAGTCTTTCATTCAGCAATTTATCTACATAGTCTCCTACCTGGTCAACGATTAATTCTTCAATCTCATCAACTCCAGGCCAGATGCTGACCCCCAGGACTTTTCCCTTCTTGCTGATTACCAGAATGTTGGATAGCAGAATTTCGCTTAGCACCTTGCAAATGTCATTAAAAACAAACTTGTGTGAATTATTGTTATGCAATAATTTATTGATTTTCCTTGTTTTATCCAACAACTGTACACTCATTTTCCAAAACCTCCTTGTTCTGTTGAAATGGTTTTCCGAAAAAGCTATATATTACTTGAATTGTACCATGTTTATTCAACATTCACAATAGTTTTTGGAAGTTTTTTGATTTTTTAAGAAATACTTCTATTTTGATTTAATTTTCTCACGATACCCGCAAGTTTCACTAGAACATACCAGCTGGCTTCCTTTTTCCACCATATAGCTGCCACACTGCGGGCACTTTTCTCTGGATGGTTTCTGCCAGGACATAAAATCACATTCCGGATTTGCTTCGCATCCATAATAGCGGCGTCCCTTTTTGGTCTTTTTAATAACAATCTCTTTGCCGCACTTCGGACATGGAACTCCTATTTTTTCTAAATATGGCTTCGTATTCTTGCATTCTGGAAAGCCTGGACAGGCCAGAAACTTTCCATGAGGACCATATTTTATTACCATGTTCCGACCGCAAAGCTCACAGACTTCGTCTGTTACCTCATCTGCAATAGTAACAGACTCCAGCTCTGCCTGGGCATTCTTTACCGCTTCGTCTAAATCCGGATAAAAATTACGAACCACCGTCTTCCAATCTACCGTTCCATCTCCTACCTTGTCCAGAAGGTATTCCAGATTTGCCGTAAAGGCAGTATCTACAATACTTGGAAAGCACTGTTTCATCATTCCGTTTACGACTTCTCCCAGCTCTGTCACATATAAATTTTTATTTTCCTTTACTACGTATCTTCTGTTTAAAATCGTTGTTATAGTAGGCGCATAGGTACTTGGACGTCCAATCCCCTGCTCTTCCAACGCTTTTACCAGAGAAGCCTCCGTATAGTGCGCCGGCGGCTGGGTAAAGTGCTGACTTGGCAGCAGTTTTTCTAATGTCAATTCCATTCCCGTTTCCAGTTTTCCAAGAAGAACATTTTTTTCCTCTTTTTCTTCCTCCTGGACATAAACGGATAAGAATCCATCAAATACTAATTTTGATGCAGTCAGCGTAAACAGATATTCCCCTGCTCCTATTTTTACTGTCGTCGTCTCATATCTTGCAGCTTCCATTCGGCTGGCGGCAAACCGTTTCCAGATCAGCTGATACAAGCGGAACAAATCTCTTTGAAGCGATTCTTTTATAATAACCGGAGTTAATGAAATATCTGTAGGACGGATAGCCTCGTGAGCATCCTGGATAATCTTTCCTCCCTTTTTGGCATTTTGTTCTGCCTTTGCCACATATTGACTTCCATATTGTTTTCCAATAAATTCCCTTGCTGCCAGATCAGCTTCTTCTGCTACACGGGTAGAATCTGTACGCAAATAGGTAATCAAACCAATCGTCCCATGACCTTTTACTTCAACGCCCTCATACAGCTGCTGGGCAAGACGCATGGTTTTCTGAGTAGAGAAGTTCAGTACTTTTGAAGCTTCCTGCTGAAGAGTACTGGTGGTAAATGGAATCGGCGCTTTTTTTAACCGTTCGCCATTTTTTACTTCTTCTACCACATAGGTCTGTTTCTTCAGATAATTTTGGATTTTCTCTATTTCTTCCTTATTTCCGATAGAAACCCTGCCCTCTTTGTTTCCATAGAACTTTGCCATTAATGGTTTTTTGCTGCCTGGGAACTTAAATGCCGCATCCAGGTTCCAGTATTCTTCCGGAATAAATGCGTTAATTTCTTCTTCCCTGTCACAAATCATCCGAAGAGCTACAGACTGGACTCTGCCTGCGCTCAATCCACGTTTTACCTTTTCCCATAAAAGGGGGCTGATCTTATATCCTACTAAACGATCCAGCACTCTGCGGGCCTGCTGCGCATCTACCAGGTTCATATCAATTTCTCTGGGATTCTTAATGGAATTTTTTACCGCATTTTTTGTAATTTCATTAAAACTGATACGGTATACTTTTTTATCTCCAGCCTCATCCAGCTTCAACGCCTTCATTAAATGCCAGGAAATCGCTTCTCCTTCCCGATCAGGGTCCGTTGCAAGATAAATCTTATCTGCTTTCTTCACTTCTTTCCGCAGCTTCGACAGAATATCTCCTTTTCCCCTTATGGTAATATACTTTAATTCAAAATCATTATCCACATCAATTCCCATTTGGCTTTTGGGCAGATCCCTTACATGGCCATTAGAAGCATCTACCTCATAGGTAGAACCCAGGAACTTTTTAATTGTTTTTACTTTTGCAGGAGACTCTACAATTACCAGATTCTTTGCCGCCATAACTACTCCTCATTCACAGTTTTTTTCTGTAATAGTGATTTACGTCCTGCACAATGTATCCTGCCATTTCTAAGTCCAGAAGGATCCCCACACATTCATGCATTGGCAAACCGCTTTCTTTTACAATCTCTTCAATAAATTTTGGTTGCAAATCCAAGCAAATATACACCTTTTTTTCTTTCTTGGCAAGTCCCTTCTGCTTTTTTTCCTGAATTCCCTGTATTTTTCCATGTTTCATACCAAAATAATCCAATATATCGTCTATGCATAAGAGAGGAAATGCTCCCGACTGAATCAGATGGTTGCATCCCGAACTCAACATATCGGTAATTCTTCCTGGTACTGCAAATGCGTCCTTTCCTTGTTCTAAGGCCAGCTCTGCCGTAATAAGAGAACCGCTCTTTTCTCTGGCCTCTACTACAATTACAACATCAGCAATCCCGCTGATAATCCGATTACGCATAGGGAAATTAGCTGGTTTCGGCTTTTCTCCCATCCCATATTCCGAAAGAATCCCTCCTTCTTTTTCCATCTTTTCAAATAGCGGGTAATTTTCTTTCGGATAACAAATATTAATTCCGCATCCTAGAACCCCATAAGTTGGCTTTCCTGCCTCCAATGCCCCTCTATGACTGGCTCCATCTACTCCTAAAGCCAGACCGCTGATAACCTGAATCCCCATGCTGCTAAGTTCCTTTGCCAACATCCTTGCCACATGACTTCCATAACTGCTGCATTCCCTGGCTCCTACAATTGCTGCGCAAAAGCGCTGATTATCCGGCATTGTCCCCTTACAGAAAAGGCCCATCGGTCTATTGTGAATCATACGCAGGCCTCTTGGATATTCTTCATCAAAAGGCGTAAAAAAACGTATCTTCTGTTCTTTTAACCCCTCATATTCCTCCTCTATTTTTTGCCTCATATCCTGTTTTCGAAAGGCATCAAATGCTTGTTCCTGATTTCCGGAAAGAATCCCTTTTTCTTTCAAAAACATTCCTTCTATATTATATATCTCTTCTTTTTTCTGAACAGCATTCCAGATTTTATTGATTGTAACAGCACCAAATCCCGAAATCCGTGTCAACCAATATAAATTCATCCGTTCTTGCTTTGTTAAAGGTTCAGTCAGTACCATCCCTCTTTTCCCCAATATTTTGTTTCCAAGCTTCGATATCCGATGGCTTCACATAAATCACCATGGCTAATCTGTTCCCGTTCCCCCAGATCTGCAATTGTACGGGCTACTTTTAAAATTTTATGTACTGCACGAGCGCTTAAATGCTTTTTTCTATAAACTGTTTCTAAAAATTTTTCTTCTTTCTCACTAATTGCACAATATGTTTCGATTTCTTTCCCGCCCATCTCACTGTTGTAGCAAATAGCTGTATTTTGGAACCGGTACTTCTGCCGCTCTGCAGCAGCTTCTACCCTGCTGCGAATCTGTCTGGAGGATTCATTTATTTCTGAATTTCGTAACTCCTGATAAGATACCGGAGTTGCTTCTGCCGCAATGTCAAACCGTTCCAGAATCGGCTTAGAAATTTTTCCTAAATAGTGCTGAATCTGTCCATTGGTACATCGGCATCTGTTCCGATCCGGATAAAATCCACAAGGACATGGATTCATCGCCGCAACCAAAAGAACATTTGCCGGAAATATATAAGTACCATGAAGTCTGGATATTGTAACGGTCTTTTCCTCTAAGGGCTGTCTTAAAATTTCTATCGCCTTGGAAGAAAATTCTGGAAACTCATCTAAAAATAAAATTCCTTCGGATGCTAATGATAATTCTCCTGGTCTGGGGTTTACGCCTCCCCCTGCCAGCGCCTGAGGGCTGATTGTGTGATGAGGACTCCGAAATGGTCTCTTTCCCATTAATGTCTGTCCCTTTGGAAGAAGGCCGCACACACTATATATTTTTGAGACTTCCATCCGCTCTTTTTCTGTCATCGGCGGTAGTATCGTAGGAATACGCTGAGCAACCATTGTCTTTCCTGCCCCTGCTTCTCCTATCATTAATAAATTGTGTCTCCCTGCCGCTGCAATTTCTGCGCTTCTTCGCAAAATCATTTGCCCGCTTATTTCCGAAAAATCTTTCATCTCTCTTTCGTCCGCTGATAACTCTGTAAACACTTCCGTTGAACAGACTGCTGTCTGTTCCTCTTTTTCCGGATGACGAATCCATTCCACACATTGCCTTAAGGATAGTGGAGCTGAAATCCGGACTCCTCCGACCGCCTGGCCTTCCCTCACGTTTTCCCTTGGAAGGAAGCATTTTTGAAATCCTTTTTCTTTTGCACTTAGCACAATCGGAAGAACTCCTCTTATTGGTTTAATGGTTCCATCTAACCCTAATTCCCCTACAAACAGGCACTTTTGGTACGCTTCTAAATCTATCTCCCCTAAAGCAGCTAAAACAGCCAGCGCAATCGCCAAATCGTAACTGGTTCCTGCCTTCCGGATCGATGCCGGAGAAAGATTGATGACTGTCTTTTTAGGGGGCATTCGAAAGCCCGAATTTCGTAATGCGGTTCTTACCCGCTCCTGGGCCTCCCGTACTTCTGAAGATAAATATCCCACCATGACTATACTCGGCAGACCATCATGAGAATCTACTTCTACAGAAATAATCTGTCCGTCAATCCCACTGGTTCCTGCACTAAAAATTCTGCTGAACAAACAATCCCCCTTTTCCCTGTCTATTAAGCGAATTCTGTCATATACTCCCTAAATCTCAGCGGAAGATGGGTTCTCTGACAGTTTTTGTTTTCTCGCTCCTTGATTGCAATCGTATCGTGAAAAATCTTCCACAGCTTTTCATAGTCTTCTGCTTCATTCTGCCACCCCTCTATCTCTTTTGCTTCATTCTCCCCAATGTGAGCAATGGTCCAGCCTTTCTGCGGCGCAAAAATAACGGCCTGTTTTCTATTTTCATCATAAATCATCCATTTTTCATTTGGAAGGCGGTCTGCAAAATGGACTGCCAGTAATGGAAGAACTGCATTTTTAGGCCCAATCCTGCTAAAAAGCAGCCTTTTTTCTTTAATTTCTGTAAAGCGCAGAAATCCTGTCAGCAAATGGTTTTCATTATAAACGTTCCTGCACATCTGAAATACTTGGAACACTTCTGGTATCTGGAGCATATCCATAACGTTTTTTCCAATATGAAATCCGTATATCAAAAATCTGTATATCTTATCTGCCTTATCTCCATCTTGAGATAGAGAAGCAATATATACCTTTTCATATGCAGACTCTGAAATGCGGCTCCTAATCGTTTGAATTACGTTTGAAGCCTTCATACTCTCAGCCGAAACCTGAATATATTCTGTAAACAGTTCCTGTTCGAACATACCGTTCATCTGTAGACGGACATTTTTATGTCCCTTTTTACTCATCCATGCATCATAAACTCCACAAAGAATTCCCTCCAGAGAATCTTCACAAATATAAACTGTCATCTGTTTTCTCCCGTTTTATAATGTTCCAGAAATCGTTGAGAACACATCTTCCCTGGTTGGTGCCGCTTGAAGATTCATATCCTGAAACAAGGACATCTGATAGTAGGAACCGCTATGGGCAATATCCCAGGCTTTTCTCCGTTCGTCTCCAATCAGACTGGATGTAATAAAATCCTGTTCCAGCCGGCACCCCTGTTCCATTTTGCCAGAACAGGTAATAAAATAAACTGCCCGTTTTAATACAACACCTAGTTTTTTTAATCCTGAAAAATCTAATGCGCCATTTTTTCTGGCAGCCAAAATCCTCCTGGCAGACTTTACTCCAATTCCTGGCACTCTCAGCAGCATCTCATACCTTGCCGTATTGACTTCTACCGGAAAGTATTCTAAATGCCGCAATGCCCAATCGCACTTTGGATCTAAAAAAATATTAAAGTTTGGCGCTTTTTCCGTAAGGAGTTCATCTGCACGAAATCCATAAAAACGGAGAAGCCAGTCTGCCTGGTATAGACGGTGTTCTCGTAAAAGGGGTGGTCCTCCTGGAATTTCTGGAAGGGAGGAGTCTTCATTTACCTTAACAAATGCAGAAAAAAACACTCTTTTCAATCCATATCCCTGGTACAGGGCTTCTGTTACTTTCATCATCTGGTAATCATTTTCCATCGTTGCCCCAACAATCATCTGCGTACTTTGCCCTGCTGGCACAAACCGTTTTTCTTCCCATCTCGCTTGCGGCAGAAGGATTTGTGAATCTCTTTCTATTGGATAATTTTCTGCTTTTGCAACTGCCTTCTGATGCTGCAGCAGCGCCGCACCTCCTGAAAATCCTGCTTTCTTCGTCTTGCGTTCTTTTTTCTCTCCCTCCAGCAAATTTTGCTGAAACGAAATTCCCTGCTGGATCTGACGCATTGGCTTCAAAATTTTTTCCCTTGTCTTACCAGGAGCCAGATAACGGAGTCCTTCAGCTGTAGGCAGCTCCAGATTTACACTCATACGATCTGCCAAAAATCCTGCTCTCTCTATTAACTCCGGATCTGCCCCAGGAATTGTTTTAATATGGATATAACCGTTAAACTTATGAACTGTGCGCAGCTGATATACTGTTTCATAAATCTGCGTCATTGTATAATCTGCACTGTGAAGAATACCTGAACTTAAAAATAAACCTTCTATATAGTTTCTTCGATAAAACTCCATCGTCAGCTGGCATACCTCTTCTGGTGTAAACGATGTCCGAAGGGTATCATTCGAAACCCTGTTGATACAGTATTTACAATCGTAAATACATTCATTGGTAAAAAGAATTTTTAAAAGGGAAATACAGCGCCCATCTGCTGAAAAGCTATGGCAAATTCCTGCTTCTGCTGCATTTCCCAGCATTCCCGCTCTTCCTCCGCGCTTAATCCCGCTGGAAGTACAAGCTACATCGTACTTTGCCGCATCTGTTAAGATTTCTAATTTTTCCTGAATGGTTAGATCCTGCCTTACCAGCATACCTGAGCCTCCTGTATTGTCCTTTCAGAACATTTGTTCTTTCTGGTTTCCAGTATAGCATATCCATGCAAAAATTGCAATCTTTTTTCGAACATTTGTTCTAATTTTCAATTCTTGCTCCATCTGTGCCAACCAAATATCCGTCCGGCGTCATCTGTCCCGCATACATTGCTCCCTTTCTCCCATCTGAAACCGGATTAAAATAGTACCACTTTCCATCAATCAGCTGCCAGCCGGTAACCATAGCACCGCGATGTCCATCGCTGACTGGGTTCAGATAATACCAGGTTCCATCTGTATCCAGATACCAGCCTGTTTTCATATGCCCCAATGTTCCGTCTGATATGTTGTGCAGAAAGTACCAGAAACCGTCCGGATCCTGATGCCAGCCTGTTTTCATGTATTCATCCTGTCCAAAACGATACCAGTCCGTTCTGCCTGTAACTCCATAATATAAATAGCACCACTCATCTTTTGCATTTTCTCCATCCGTATAGTGGAAAACCCATCCATCTGGAAGCTTTTCCCAGCGTCCGCTCTTTCCTTTTCCGACGTCCGTATAAGAATCTCCATATACTCCAGGACCTCCTTGTGTACTGCCAGAACCGCCGCCCCAGCTGCCAGAGCTTCCGCTGGAACCGCTGCCGGAGCCACTGCCGGAACCACCGCCGGAGCCACTGCCGGAACCGCTGCCGGAGCCACTGCCAGAACCGCTGCCGGAGCCATTACCAGAACCTCCTCCGGAACCATTGCCGGAATTATCTCCAGAACCATTTCCATTGTCTCCATCTCCTGGAGTAATTAATTTATCGTCTTCCGTTCCTGGCTGTTTATCTTCTCCATTGTGCCATTTCTCGTCGTCTTCTGTGTCCCATTTTCCGTCTTCTCCTGGACGGTTATTGGTTCCGTCCCCATTGTCGATATAATCGTCTTTGCTTCCATATTGGCCATCCTGGCCTGGATGGATTAATTTATCATCTTCCGTTCCTGGCTGTTTATCTTCCCCATTATGCCATTTCTCGTCGTCTTCTGTGTCCCATTTTCCGTCTTCTCCTGGACGGTTATTGGTTCCGTCCCC